>MDTG01265037.1_pt1 | contig 15846 bp, 19 predicted proteins | sample 811421 | NCBI WGS metagenome assembly MDTG01 (sample SAMN05326645, study PRJNA326480) | marine metagenome | isolation source: seawater | place: Pacific Ocean: South East | collected 2011 | reverse complement strand
TAAGCATCGAAGATGTTGTTGATACTGTCATTTATTGTGTGCAACCTGGAAGTGGAGATACAATTCAATTTATGAAATCTGGAATAATTGAAATTCCAGATGTAGTTCTTGTTACAAAAAGTGATTTAGAGGATTTATCACAAATTACACTATCAGACTTACTTTCGAGTAAATATTTTCTATCAGAGAAATCTGAATGGGAAATAGGAATTTTGTCAATTTCATCAAAAAAAAATTCAGGTTTTAGTCCTTTACTGGATTTAATTGAAAAAAGATGGGTTTGGCTTAACCAGAGTAAAATTTTAAAAAAAACACGAGCTTACCAAGATGTTGAATGGATAAAGAAAACTATAAGAAATAAATACGGGACCGAAGGGATAAAATTAATTGAGGATAGAATAAAAATAGATAAAAATCCCTTTTCTTTATTAAAAAAGTTAGAAAATAGAATTAACATAAAATTTGAATAATATTTTATGATGCCCATTTAGGTATAATAGGAGAGATCTTTGCATTACCAGAATTAAGTTTTAATTCTGTATTTGAGACTTCTTCATCAGTAATTTTTATCATCGCAATTCCAAAATATTCATTATTTACCAATACATGACCTATGACCTTCTGATCTAGAAAGATTTGACTTTTTTTTTTATCTAAATTTCCCTCAATTTTAATGCCGTACAATTTTTTTTTTACATTTGCTCTGTATTTTGTTCTTGCTGTTAACTCTTGTCCCATATAACATCCTTTTTCCCAACAAATACCATTTAACTTATCAAATCTCAGTTCTAGTAAAAAAAAGCAATTTTCCTCAATTAAATTAGAAAACTGTGGTAAGAAGTTATTAATTTCAAAATTTTTAAAATCTGAGTCATTAAGTGGTTTTAAATTTAAACTTTTATTTATTTTTTCAAAATCGTTTTCAGCGCAATAGATCTTAAGTAACTTATCAGGAACTCTAGGATCGTCAAAATATAGCAATTTATTATTTGAATTTAATTTTTCAATTTCAGGCTTTAAATTTTTGGATAGAATAAAACTTTTTTTCCCTTCTACATTTCTAATCTCAACATCTGATCTTAATTTGTAAATTTTTAACTTTAATTTGAGTGATTCAATTTTTTCTGACCCACACTCTAGAAGAATATCATCGTTATGTTCAGCTAGATAAAAATCAAACAAGAACTTTCCTTTCGGTGACAATAATGCACTATATATTCCTACTTTTGGTTTTAATTTATAAACGTCATTAGAAACAAGACCTTGCAAAAATTTTTTCCTGTCAGCTCCTTTTATTATTAAAAACTCGTTATTTTTTGGTTGATAATAATAGTTTGTATTTATCATAATAAGTACTATTTATTTACGACTAATATACTATAATCTAAAAGTATATGAAAAAAATTTTAATAATTTCATCTAATCGTCTTGGTGATTGTATCTTATCCTCTGGATTAATTAATTATTGTAAAGATCAATTTGAAAATTGCAAGATTACATTTGTTTGCGGAAAAATTCCTTATGGTTTGTTCAAATATCATTCTCAACTCAGCATAATTTTACCTTTAAAAAAAAAAAAATTTTCAATTCACTGGTTTTTATTATGGTTTAAGGTTTTTTTTAATATTTGGGAATTGGTAATAGATTTGAGGGGATCATTAATAGGTTATTTTTTAATTACCAAAAACCTGAAGATATATAGACAATCAAATCTTGAAATAAATCACAAGGTAGAATCGACATCAAAGTTGTTAAGTAACAAAATATTTAGTCCAAACATAAATATAGTAAAATTAAAAAATAAAAAATCATTTTCAAAAAAAATTTACAATTTAAAAAAATTTAAGCTCATAGGAGTTTCGGCATCTACTAATTGGATCGGCAAACAGTGGCCAAGTGCAAATTTTACAGAACTTATTAAAAAATTACGAAAAGAAGAAAAATTTAAATATTATAAATTTATTCTTTTGGGTTCTGAGCAGGAAAGGTTTGACGCTGAATTAATATGTAAAAAATTTAACAACACAGAAGTAATAAATTTTGTAGGAAAACTCAAACTTTACGAAATTTTTCATGTTTTAAAAGAATGTAACTTGTTTATAGGAAACGATTCAGGTTTAATGCACTTTTCTGCAGCTTTGAATGTTCCGACTATTGGCCTTTTTGGACCGAGTGATATCAGGAAATACAGGCCCTGGGGAACGCAAACTATAACAATAAGTACTCCTGAAACTCCAGAAGAACTTATGAATGACAAAAAATTTTCTTACAAACAAAAAAAAACTTTAATGTCGAATTTAAAAACAAGCACTGTTTTAAAAGAGATAATTAAATTTGTTAATCAAAAAAAAATTTTATGAAAAATCAGCTATCCGTTCTTCTTGTTGTTTCTAATGAGGAAAAGCAAATTTTGGATTGCTTGAAAACAATACAATTTGCCAATGAGATTGTGATAATTTTAGATAAATGTACTGATAATTCTGAGATTATCGCTAAGAAATTTACAAAAAAAATATTTAAAGGATCATGGAACATAGAAGGTGATAGAAGGAATTTTGGAATAAGTCAATGTTCAAATAAATGGGTCTTTGAGATAGATGCTGATGAAAGAGTTTCTCTAGCATTGCAAGAAGAAATAAAATTTATAATAAACAATACTGATAGAGATTTTTTTTTAATTGATGTTGAAAACTATGTAGGAAGTAAATTAGTAAAATTTGGGTGGGGAGCATATTTTGGAAAATCATCTTATCCAGGTTTATTTAAAAAAAAATTCAAGATATGGGGTAATGAACGAGTTCATCCTAAACTTAAATTTACAACAAAAAAAAGCGGTAAGTTAAAGAATTGTATAACTCATTATTATTGTAAAAACTTATCTGATATGATTTTGAAGTTAGATAAATATTCAACTGCTAGAGCTTTGGATCTAAATGATAAAAATATTAATGAAACCTTTTTTAAAAATTTTAAAAGAATTTTTTCTAGATTTTGGAAATGTTATGTTTTAAGAAAAGGTTACAAAGAAAAGGAAATAGGTTTTTTCATTGCAATTATGGCATCTTTATACCCAATTGTCTCCTACATAAAATCAAAGGACTTGAGTGACAAAAGTAATATTTATTGATAATGGGATACCTTTTGATGGAGCAACAGTAAGAAAGAATCCAGTTGGAGGAGCTGAGAATGCATTTGTATCTTTGGTTGAAGAATTAGCAAAATTAAATTTTGAAGTTGTAGTATTCAATAGTGTTGAAAAAAATAAAAAAATAAATGGTGTTTTTTGGAAAAAACTTTGTGGCATTGATGAAGAAAAATTTGATATCTTGGTTGTTAATCGAGGGGACAAATTTTTAAATTTCAAACCAGAATGTAAAAAAAGATTTTTTTGGATACACAATCCAGCAAGGTATTTAATTAAATGGAGATATTTGTTTAAGTTACTCTTGAATCCAACTAGTATAGTATTTTCAAGTAATTATCACTTGTCAACATATCCTAGATGGGCTCCGTCAAAAAGTAATATTGTCATCCCATATGGTGTAGACAGTTTTATTTTTAAAAATAAAATAAAATATCTTCCAAAAGAAAAGAACGCAATTTTCACATCTAATCCTTTAAGGGGTCTGAATTGGTTGTTAGATAGGTGGGAAAATGAAATATATCCTGAGGTGCCATTAGCCAAATTAAACCTATTCACGGGATCACAAACATATGGAAATATCGGAAAGAAAAAAATTTCTAAGATGAAGCCAATCTTGGATAGAGCTAAACAAATGAGAGCAAAAGGTGTAATTTTACATCATCCCAAGAGAAGAACTGAATTAATAAAAGAAATAAAAAAATCTAGGTTATTTTTGTATGAAGGTAGTTTGGAAGAAACATTTTGTATGTCTGTTGCAGAAGCGCAGGTTATTGGGTTACCAACAATTGTAAAAGATTTGGGTTGCATGAAAGAAAGAGTACAAGATAAAGTTACGGGACATATTTGTTCAAATGATTTTCAATTTAGTAAATGTGTTATAAATTTATTGAAAAATGATAAAGATTGGAAAAAACTCAATAATAATACTTTAAGACTTGCAAATCACAAAGGTTGGTCGGAAATAGCAAAGGAATGGAAAAAGATTCTAAAATAAGAATTTTAAACGTAATATCTGGTTCAAATCGTGGCGGTGCGGAAAAATTCTTTGAACGTTTCTCAATTGCTTTAAACAAAGAGTCTGATATTTTGCAAAAAGTAGTAATAAGGAAGAATAAAAGAAGATACAATTTGCTAAAAAAAAATGGTTTAGATGTTGAAGAATTGGCTTTTATGGGTAAATGGGATTTATTTACCAAAATAAGTTTAGAAAAGAAGTGTAAAATTTTTAAACCTGAAATTATTCTAACATGGATGAATAGAGCTTCTTACTTAATATCTGATTTTGACAGATCCATTGTTAAAATCGGGAGATTAGGGGGATATTACAATTTAAAGAATTATATTTATTGTGATTATTTAATTGTGAATACTGAGGATCTCAAAAACTTTGTTGTCTCTAAGGGTTGGGATCCCAAAAAAGTATTTTGGTTAAATAACTTTGTCAGTAGAGGTTTGGAAAGTAACAAAAAAATTAAAAAAATTGTAGATGAAAAAATTTTGTTAGGATTGGGTAGATTTCATGAAAATAAAGCTTTTGAAGTAATTATTAACGCGATGCCGAAACTAAAAAACTTTAAATTAATTTTAATCGGCGAAGGAAAATTAAAAAAATATTATCAATTAATCGCAAAGAAACTTGGAGTTTCGAATCAAGTAAAAATTATTGATTGGGTTGATGATGTATCAAAATATTATTTGTCGGCAGATTACTTAATATGCACTTCAAGAGTCGAACCATTGGGTAATATTATTCCTGAGGCTTGGTCATACAAAGTACCTGTTATTGCTTCTAATATTATGGGACCGAAAAGATTAATAAAACATAAAATTAATGGAATGAAGTTTGAAGTTGAGGATGAAGAAGGGCTCATTTCATGTGTAAAAGAGATAAACTCTAATAAAGTTTTGAGGAATAAGATTACAGAAAATGCTTATAATGATTACAAGAAAAAATTCTCTAAGGATTTAGTAATTAAGAAATACAAAAAACTTTTTAAGCTTTTGAAAAAATAATGTGTGGAATAGCAGGAATATTTTCAAAAATAATTAGCGAAGACATGGAAGAGAAGTGTTTTAAAATGTTTGATCTTTTATCACATCGAGGTCCAGATGGTCAGGATTATTTTAAGAATTCTAACAATATTATGTTTCACAAACGATTATCAATTATTGATATTGAAGGAGGAAAACAACCAATTGAAAACCGAAGATATGTATTAGTTGCAAATGGTGAAATTTACAATGATATTGAGATAAGAAAACAAAATAAAAATTATAATTTTATTTCACTTTCTGATTGCGAGTCAATTTTATGCGTATATGAGAAATATGGCATCAATGGTTTTGAAAAATTAAGAGGGATGTTCACTTTTGTGATTTACGATAAAATTACGAATGAATTAATATTAGGACGAGATGAATTTGGTATAAAACCTCTTTACTTTTGTTTTCAAGATCAAACATTCATTTACAGTTCTGAAATTCAATCTATCATAAAGTCAAAAATTGTAAAAGCTAATCTGAATAGAAATAAAATACAAGAATTATTGCAGCTTCAATTTACAACTGGAAGAAATACAATTTTTGACGGTATATTAAGATTAAGGCCTGGAGAAATTTTGATGCTCAAAGACTATAAAATAAAAAGTTCTAAAATTATTGATAAATTAGCATTTAAAAAAAAAATTGAACATCAAAAAATCTTTTGAACAGCTTGAAAGATCGGTTTTACTCCATCAAAGAAGTGATGTGCCATATGGTCTTTTTTTTTCAGGAGGAATTGACTCAACATTAATTTTGTATTTGATGTCTTTAGTAAATTCGAAACCAATAAATTGTTATAGTATAGCATTTGAATCCGAAGATAGAGATATTATAAAAAATGTTTGTAGTCAATTTAATGTAAATCTAAAGTTTGTTAAATTTGAGAACAATGATTTTTGGAATTTATTACCACTGGTTGCTAACGCATTAGATGATCCAGTAATTGATTATGCAACAGTACCAACTTATAAATTAGCTGAAGTAGCGAAGAAAGATTTAAAAGTGGTTTTAACAGGTGAGGGAGGAGATGAGATTTTTGGTGGTTATGGAAGATATAGATCTGCTTTAAGAACTTTTTTTAAAAAAGAAACTTTCAAGAATGGTGCTTTTAATAAATTTCAATATTTTAAAAGAAATCTTAAAGGTTGGGATTTCGACTTAAAACAAAACAAAATAAGATATACAAACTACAAAATAACAGATTTGCAAAAAATCCAACTTCATGATTTTGACGACTGGTTGCCAAATGATTTACTTACAAAATTAGATAGATGTTTAATGGCTCATGGTTTGGAAGGTAGAACCCCACTTATAGACAAAGAAATTTTTCAAAACTTTTTCCTTGTTAAAGATAATTTAAAAATAAATAATGGGCTTGGAAAGTACTTTGTAAGAAAATTTTTGAATGAAAAACTAAAATTTTATCAAGCCTTTGAAAAAAAAAAGGGATTTACAGTTCCCATAAAAAAATGGATACCAGAAAAGTCAAAAATTTTAGAAAAGATTTTACCAAGAATTAGTTGTTTAAATGAACTTTTTTCGAAAAAAGAAATATCTAGATTATGTAGAATGGTAAAATATAATACAAAGGCTTGTATTCCTATTTGGCATTTGATTTTTTTTGCATTATGGTATATTGCAAATGTAGAAAATAGGAGAATTAATGGTAACACTTTCGATGTTCTCTCAGATAATGCTCAATAATGGAAAAAAAAACGTTTGATTTAATCTTAAAAAATGGAAATATCGTCTTTAATGATAAGGCAGAAATAAGTGATATCGGAATTAAGGATTCCAAAATCGCAAAAGTTGGAAATTTATCTAGTTTTTCATCTAAAAAAATATTAGATGTTTCAAATTTGTATGTGTTACCTGGGTGCATTGATACCCAGGTTCATTTCAGAGAACCAGGATTAACCCATAAAGAAGATATAAAAAGTGGATCTAGAGGAGCAGTTTTAGGAGGAATTACAGGCTTTTTTGAAATGCCTAATACAAAACCTCCTACTATTGATGAAATTCAATTTAAAAATAAAATCTCTTCTGCAAAAAAGAATTCTTATTGTAATTTTGGTTTTTACATAGGTGCATCTAAAGAAAATGCAAAAGATTTGCAATTCTTAGAAAAACTGTCCGGTTGTGCAGGAGTAAAAATTTTCATGGGCTCTTCCACAGGAAGTTTACTTGTAGAAGATGACGAAAATTTAGCAAAAATTTTTAGTTCCTGTTTTAGAAATATTGCAATACACAGTGAAGACGAATTCAGACTTCTTGCAAGAAAAAAAATAATATATAAACCAAATGTAACTGTAAATGACCACGAAATCTGGAGAGACTCGATCTCAGCAATCAATAGTACGAAAAGACTCATTAAAATATCAAAAAGACTAGGTAGGAAAATTCACATTCTTCATATTTCTACTGCAGATGAAATTCAATTAATTAAAAAAAATAAGAAACTGATTACAGCTGAAGTAACACCTCAGCACCTTTTTTTTAATTCTCCTGATTGCTATAATGAACTAGGTGCATTAGCACAAATGAATCCCCCAATAAGAAGTAAAAAACATCAGTCCGGTTTATGGGAGGGTATTAATGATAAGGTCATTGATATTATAGGTTCAGACCACGCACCTCATACTATATCAGAGAAAAGTAAACATTATCCTTTATCTCCTTCTGGTATGGTAGGGGTTCAAACTTTAGTACCAATTATGCTTAATTTTGTAAATCAAAAAAAATTATCTATTTTTGATTTTGTGAGGTTAACATCTGCAAATCCTTGTAAAATTTTTAATATTAAAAATAAAGGAAAAATTAAAGATAATTATGATGCAGATTTTACTATTATTGATTTAAAAAAAACACAGGTTATTCAGAATAAATGGATTGCCAGTAAATCTGGTTGGACACCTTACGATGGACAAAAAATAAAAGGTTGGCCTACACACACTATAATTGGTGGAGAAATTATAATGCATGAAGGGGAAATTTTAAAAAAAACAGAAGCCAAACCGTATGATTTTGGAGATATTTATTAACACTTTTTTCTACAATTAATTACTTCTATAGATTCATCATCACAAAAAAATTTTTTTTTAATTTTCGCTACAGCGATCAGTTTAGCATCCTCCTCCGTAGGTGCTTCAATATATTCTGTACATTTTCCGTATATAAATATCTCCAAATCAACAATATACCAATTCATTTAATGTTCTCAGATTTATCTATTAAAAAACTGATCGTTGCATCCCCAGATACATTCACTGATGTTCTAAGCATATCAAGCAGTCTATCTACTCCCATAACTATGGCAATACCTTCCATTGGAAGTCCTACTTGAGTTAATACCATGCCAAGCATTATTAAACCTACACCTGGAACTCCTGCCGTTCCAATAGACGCAAGAGTCGCCGTTAAAATAATTGTCAAAAAATCAGTTAAAAATAAATCTTGTGAGTAAATATTAGCAATGAAAATAGTTGCTACACCTTGCATTATTGCAGTTCCATCCATGTTTATAGTAGATCCTAAAGGAATAGTGAAAGATGCAACTTTTTTTTTAACTTTGAGGTTCTCTGTTACATTTTTAAGAGTAATGGGAATTGTTGCACTACTACTTGATGTTGAAAAAGCAAAAAAAATGCATTCTCTTATATTCTTAAAAAAATAAATTGGCGAAATTTTAGCAAAAATTTTGATAAGTGATCCATAAATTAAAAACATGTGAACAAATAAAACTAAAATAACAGTAAAAAAATATTTGCCTAATTCTAAAATCATATCAACTCCCTGAGTTGCAAATGTGCTAGAAATCAAACAAAAAATCCCGATTGGGGCAAAAATCATTACAATTTGAAGTGCTTGTAAAATAACTTCATTTAAACTAACGAAAAAATCATTTGTTGATTTACCTTTTGATTTAGTAATTGAAATTGCACTTCCAATTAAAAGCGCAAAGAAAATTACTTGCAACATATTTCCTTGAACTAAAGATTCAAATGGATTTTTTGGGATAATATTAATTAAAATTTCAGAAATTCTTGGCGCCTGATTTATTTCAATTTCATCAGTAATTATTTGAGATTTAAAACTTTCCCCGGGATCAATAATAGAAGCTAATAAAATAGCTATTGTAATAGCTATAGAGGTTGTAAATATATATAAACTAATGGTTTTAATACTTATCCTCCCGAGACTGGTGAAATCTTTTAAATTGCATATTCCACAAATGAGAGAACAAAATACAATTGGTACGACCAACATTTTTAAAGCTCTGAGAAAAATCTCTCCTCCAGTGCTCAAAATACTGTTTGTTACAAAATTATAGATTGTTGAACTGTATTCTTTGAATAAATTTACTATAATACCGAAAATAATTCCTAAAATAAAGCCGACCAGAATTTTCTCTGTGATTGTTTTTTTTTTCATTTTAGGCGAAATTTAACCAATTAAATATTGCTCTTATACCAATGAGAAGATACATTAATTCCATTAACGTTCTTGGAATATCTCTGTCTTTAATCCCCATTAAAATCCAAATAATACACGAAACTGAGCATATTGTCCAACCTAACCATTGAGAAAAAGTATCAGCATTTCCTAAAATATAAGCACCTATCACTGCAAGTATAAAACCTAACCAGCGCCAATAATCAATTCTTTTTTTTTTATTCATTTTTTTAAATGGTGCCCTTACCCTGTACTGACCAGGAAGCTCAGTCTTACCAAGACCGTGTTTTACCATTAAACTATAAGGGCTTGAGTATTAATAATCTTTTTTCAATAATTCCCCCAAAAAACTCAAATCTTCTTCATCACTTCTTATATCCCAACTCATGGGAGCTTTTTCAACTAAATCTGCTCTTAAAGAAAAAATATACTTTTTAAAATCTGCTAAGGTAATATCTTCTGAATACTCTTTTTTTTTAGTACCATTAAAAGGAGATCCTAAAAATTTCTTAAATTTTCTTTTTGAAATAAAAATTTTTTTTTCAAACTTTAGTGTATAGTACAAAAATTGTCTTAGTCTTTCATAAGAGTTGTATTGTGGATTTTTAATCTCACCCATAAACCTAATTATTGATTCAGCTCCATATTTTATTTCTAATAACTTTACTTCTTTAAAGTGTTTGTTGAGACCTCTTGAAAATTTTTTTGCACTGATATCAATTGGAACATCATTTACAATAAAATTTTCAGCTGCTGCTGCTACACAAATATCAAATATCCATTTAGGACAATATAATTCATTGTTCAATTGAATTTCTCCAAATTATATTATAAAACAGCACAAAAATCAAAAAAAAGCAAATTGACTTCTTCATAAAAAAAAAATTAAAATAATTATAATTCACATAATTTATTCATTAGGTATAATAATTAATCTGTGGAGAAAATTAATGAATAGTGAAAAAATAAAATCTGTATTAAGAAAGTTTGCTAAAGACAGAGATTGGAATCAATTTCATACTTTGAAAAATATTGCATGTTCAATAAGTATTGAGGCGTCAGAGCTTTTAGAAATTTTTCAATGGAAAGATATAAATTATACTGATTTAAAAGAACCAAATTTAAAAGAGAAAATTTCTGATGAAGTGGCTGATATTATGTTATACTTGATTCGTTTTTCTGATATGGCTGATATAAATTTAGAGAAAAGTTGCTTAAATAAAATTAAAAAAAACCAAAAAAAATATCCCATAAATTTATCAAAAGGAAATTCAAAAAAATATACTGAATTGTAAAGTTTTATTGTGATAAATATAATGAAAAATAAAAATAAGAAACAATCAAAAAGCAAAAGAGACCTTGATAGATCAAACGCTTTAAGAGAAAATCTAAAAAAAAGAAAAAAAGTTAATATTAAATGAGTATAATGCCTGATAAATGGATTAAGGAACAATCTTTTAAAAATGAGATGATAAGTCCTTTTGAAAATAATTTGAATAATAAGGGTGTTCTATCATATGGTCTGTCTTCATATGGTTATGATGCTAGAGTATCCAATAAATTTAAAATTTTTACAAATATAGATTCCGTTACAGTTGATCCTAAGAATTTTATTAACGAAAGTTTTGTTGATAGAGAGGCAGATCATTGTATTATCCCTCCAAACAGTTTTGTTTTGGCGCGGACCGTAGAGTATTTTAAAATTCCAAAGAATGTATTGGTTATTTGTGTAGGTAAATCAACATATGCTAGATGTGGAATAATAGTTAACGTTACCCCATTGGAACCAGGTTGGGAGGGTCATGTCACTCTAGAATTTTCAAATACTACACCACTTCCAGCAAAAATATATGCTAATGAAGGTGCTGCACAATTTCTGTTTTTTGAGGGCAAGGAGCAATGCGAAGTTTCTTATTCTGATAGAAAAGGAAAATACATGCATCAAACTGGAGTAACCTTACCTAAACTTTAGTAATGGACAAAATTGAAATTTCTGGAGGTAATCCGCTTGTTGGTAAAATTCCAATAAGTGGAGCAAAAAATGCTGCTTTACCAATTATGGCAGCAACATTGTTAACAAATAGTAAATTAGAATTAAATAATATACCCGAGTTATCCGATATAAATTCAATGATTAGATTATTACAGTCGTTAAATTCTAAAATTCAAGTTAAATCTGGAAAAATCACAATAAAATCCCATAAGCCTAAACACTTTATTGCCTCATACGACCTTGTGAGAAAAATGAGAGCATCTTTTCTTGTGTTAGGACCATTACTATCAAGATATGGTGAGGCAAAAGTTTCTTTGCCAGGTGGATGTGCAATAGGTGCTAGACCAATTGATATTCATTTAAAAGGATTTGAAAATATGGGAGTTAATTTTGTAATTAAAGATGGGTATGTGATTGGAAAAGTAAAAAAACATCTTAAAGGGGCGAAGATCTGTTTACCTTGCAAGTCGGTTGGAGCTACTGAAAATTTATTGATGGCAGCTACTTTGGCCGAGGGTAAAACAATTATTGTTAATGCTGCTCAGGAACCTGAAATAGTTGATCTGGGAAAGTGTCTAAAACTAATGGGTGCAAAAATTCGTGGACTTGGCACCTCGAAAATTACTATAAATGGTGTGAAAAAAATGATTGGATGCAATTACAAAATAATGCCAGATAGAATTGAGGCTGGTACTTATTTACTTGCAGTTTTGGGATGTTCAGGAAGAGTTGAGTTACAAAATTTGAGCAATGAAGTAATTCAAAATTTATTAAATACATTTGCTCAATTTAAAGATTTAGATCTAGAAAGAAAAAGCAATACATGTTTAATAGTAAATTTTAGTAAAAAAATATATGAAGGTATTAATATTAAAACACAACCTTTCCCTGGTTTTCCAACTGATTTGCAGGCTCAACTATCAGCAGTGATGACCAGAGCGAAGGGATTATCCATTATTGAAGAGAGTATTTTTGAAAATAGATTTATGCATGTAGCAGAATTACAAAGAATGGGTGCAAATATTTTAATTGAAGGATCAAAAGTAATTATAAAAGGAAAAAAAAAAATTTTTGGTGCACAGCTTATGGCAACTGATCTCAGAGCCTCATCAAGTCTTATAATAGCAGGGTTGATGGCAGAGGGGAAAACAACTATTAATAGAGTTTATCATTTGGATAGAGGTTATGAAAAAATTGAGAAAAAGCTCTCAAAATGCAATGTAAATATAAAAAGAATCAAAGGTTAATAAAAAAAATGAAGAAAATAGTTTTGGCTGTACCTAAAGGGAGAATTTTGCGTGATCTTATTCCTATATTAGATAAAATGAAAATAAAAATAGAGGATGATTTTTATAATTCAAGTACAAGAAAACTTTCTTTTAAAACTAACTATAAAAATTTTGAAATTATAAAAGTTAGGTCGTTTGATGTTGCCACATTTGTTGCTTTTGGAGCTGCACAAATAGGAGTTGCTGGAAATGACATTTTAAAAGAATTTCAATATAATGAAATTTACTCGATATTAGATTTAAGAATAGGAAAATGTAGGTTATCAGTAGCAAAAAAAAAGGACGAAATAAATCAAATAGACGAGCAAAAAGGTCATATCTTGGTTGCAACTAAATACAAAGAAACTGTTATAAATCATTTTGCTGAAAAAGGAATAAGAGCTGAATGTATAAAGCTCAATGGAGCCATAGAATTAGCACCTAAATTAGGTATCTGTTCAACAATAGTTGATTTAGTTTCAACTGGTAATACCTTAAAAGACAATAATCTAGTTGAAACAGAGGTTTTATTAAATATAACTAGTAAATTGATAGTAAATAAAATCGCTTATAAGATTATGAACTCGGACATAACTAATTGGGTTAAGAAATTTGAGAAAGTAATAAATGAATAAAATTTTAGAAACAAAAAGCAAAAATTTTGATTATGAATTTAAAAAAGTTTTAAAAAAAAGAAATTCAAATAATGTTGAAATTGAGAAAGTCGTTCAAAAGATATTATTGGATGTAAAGAAGAATTCTGATAAAGCGGTTATAAAATTTACAAAGAAATTTGATAATTATAACGTTAGTTCATTTGGTCAGTTAAAGGTTACAAATGATGAAATTAATACTGCATTTAAAGTTTCTGATAATCGATTAATAGCTGCAATAAAAAAAGCATATGAAAGAATAAAAAACTATCACAAAAGACAATTACCTAAAGATGACTTTTATAGAGATAAAGAAGGTGTTTTTTTGGGTTCAAAATGGAACCCAATTGACTCAGTAGGGTTGTATGTTCCAGGAGGCACAGCTTCTTATCCATCATCGGTTTTGATGAACGCAATCCCAGCAATAGTTGCAGGCGTTAAAAGAATAGCTATGGTAGTTCCAACCCAAAAAGGAAAGATTAATCCTTCAATACTTGCTGTAGCAAAAGTTTTAGGAATTAATGAAATATATAAAATAGGAGGAGCTCAAGCTATTGGTGCGTTGGCGTTCGGAACTAAATCAATTAAAAAAGTTGATAAAATTTGCGGTCCAGGAAATGCTTACGTTGCTTCAGCCAAAAAAAATGTATTTGGAACTGTGGGTATTGATATGATAGCTGGTCCCTCTGAAATTCTTGTAGTTGCGGACGAAGGAAATAATCCAAAACATATAGCAATTGATTTACTATCGCAAGCAGAACACGACAAATTAGCGCAATCAATTTTGATTACTCCAAGTAGGATTTTCGCAGAGAAAGTTGAAAGTGAGATAAACATCGAACTAAAAAAATTGTCTAGGGCTGATATTGCAAAAAAAAGTTGGAGAGATTATGGAAGAATCATAGTTATAAAAAATATCAGTGAGTGTGTTAATTTAATAAATTTAATAGCACCAGAGCATTTAGAGTTAACTATCAATAATGCAGACCGAATTTTAAAAAAAATTAACAATGCAGGAGCAATTTTTTTAGGTAAACATACTCCAGAAGCCATTGGGGATTACATAGCTGGCCCAAATCATGTTTTGCCAACAGATAGAACATCTAAATTTTCTTCGGGTTTAAATGTATTAGATTTTATGAAAAGAACTTCAGTTGTTAGATGTGATTTAAAGAGTTTAAAGGAAATTGGTCCTGATGCAATTGTTCTTGCTGAAGAAGAAGGACTAGGAGCGCATGCTCTTTCAATAAGTACTAGAATACAAAAAAAATAAAAACAATTATTTGTTGATTTATTTAAAAAAACCTATATTTCATATAGACTAAGGAGATTGTATGGCCAAAGAAGAAGTTATGGAGTTTAATGGCACGGTTAAAGAACTTTTGCCGAATGCGATGTTTAGAGTTCTTTTAGATAATGATCATGAAATAATAGCTCATACAGCTGGTAAAATGAGAAAATTTAGAATAAGAGTTTTAGCTGGAGATCGAGTAACAGTAGAAATGACGCCTTATGACCTTACTAAGGGCAGAATTACTTTTAGATTTAAATAGATTATTGGGTAATGTTCCAAAAATAATTTTAGCATCTTCATCTCAGAGAAGATTAGATCTTTTGCAAAAGATGGGGATAAAACCATATAAAGTACTCAAACCTGAAATTGAAGAATCAAGTGAAAAAATCCAGATAAAATGTAAATCAAAAGATATTGCTTACAGAAAAGCAAAATTTGTACATAATTATTACGAAATTAAAAATAAATATATAATAGCTGCTGATACACTGGTTTATAGATCTGGGCTTGTTTATGAAAAAGCTAAAAATAGGAATGAGGTTTTAGAATCTTTAAAGAAATTGTCTGGTAAAAAACATTATGTTTATGGAGGTATATGTATAATTTCCCCAAATAATAAAATTTTAAAAAGAGTTATCATCACTGAGGTTTTTTTTAAAAAATTGAGTCATAATGATTTAAATGATTCTGAACTTTTGGCTGAAGGGATTGGTAAGGCAGGAGGATATGCGATTCAAGGTAAAGGATCTTTATTAGTAAAAAAAATTAAAGGTTCCTTTTATAATATTGTAGGATTATCTATATTTGAATTAAATAATATGTTGTTAGGTTTGGGTTGGAAAAAAAATTAATAAGATTGTAAGAATATTTGCGTTTAAGCATTTATGTATGTAAAAGATTATGAACAAGTTTAACATTTATGCCCAAGTAGCTCAGTTGGTAGAGCAAGCGACTGAAAATCGCTGTGTCGGTGGTTCAATTCCTCCCTTGGGCACCTT
>MDTG01060957.1_pt1 | contig 15847 bp, 18 predicted proteins | sample 811421 | NCBI WGS metagenome assembly MDTG01 (sample SAMN05326645, study PRJNA326480) | marine metagenome | isolation source: seawater | place: Pacific Ocean: South East | collected 2011 | reverse complement strand
GATGATATGTCCTCAAAAGTTATATTTTCATTAACTAAAGCATTTGTTTTACTTGCTTTAAAATTTGCTAGAGGAGCAAGATTATTAATGGTGATTTTTCGAATTACATGGCTTGCTACAAGTAAGCTGTTCTCAGTAGCGTACAAATTACCTTGATTATCCGTGGTAAGGTCACTTAACTCTGTGAATGCAGCTGATTTGCCTGAACCATCAATTATTTCAAATTTGTTTACATCACCCGCAAAAGTGGTAACAGTATTATTTTCTTCGTCGATTGCTCTGATTGTATTCTGATCAGCAACATAGATGATACCATCTACGACAGTTATTCCTTTAGGTGACCTAAAACGTGCATCTGCAAGGGTACCGTCTACTTGTCTTGGATCTGCTTTAGTAGTTGGCCCGGCAAGCGTGGATGTTTCACCAGAATAGATATTAATCTTACGAATATTTGTATTCCAAGGGTCAGAGACTACTATAGAGTTATCGTTGTAGATAGCAACACCCCATGGAGTTCCAAATCTTGTAGAAATACCATTAGCTCCATCACTAAATCCCTCAGTTAAAGCTTTACCTGCAAGCGTTGTAACTCTTCCGGTGGATGTGATTTTTCGTATAGTCATATTGTCATAATCAGTAACGTAAAAATCACCATTTTTATCAATTGCTATGTCTGTTGGTTTATTGAATCGTGCAGCAGTTGAAACACCATCGACACTTCCGGAAGTACCATATCCTGGGAGACCAGATGTAGGCATTGCTCCAGCAAATGTGGTCACAACTTGACCATTTCCTAGGTTAACATATTTCTCAATTTTACGAATACAATGGTTATTAACATCTGCTATGAATATATTTCCGTACGCATCAGAAACCATACCGCAGGGGTTTCTAAATGTAGTTTGTGTACCTGTACCATTTTTGTATCCCTCAGAAAAAGATGGGCGTTGAAGACTTCCTGCCCGAATATGTACTTTATCTGTAACTAATCGAATTTTATTTTTTTCTGAAATGTAAACATTACCCGATGGATCTAAGCATATTCCCTCAGGTGAACTAAAGTATGACTCGAGGGGGTTTAAATTTGAGGCTGATTCGTATTTATTCTCATAGTCGTCACTCGCTTTACCTGCATAAGTGATCACATTTTGAGTAAATACTGAGGTAATTAGTCCTATCGTAAATATTAGTGTGAGTGTATTTCTCATATTTTATTATTTTTATATAGTATTAATAAATTCGTTGACTCTTTCCTCAATGGTATGAGAAACATTATTATAATTTCTTTTCTCGAATTTATCACCTGTAATCTTTTCATAAAGTTCGATGTATCGTTTTGATATTTGTTGGATAAATTCATTGGACATATTTGGCATAATTTGACCTTCTAGACCCTGAAAATCTTGGGCAATTAACCATTGTCTTACAAATTCTTTGGAGAGTTGCTTTTGTTGTTGGTCTCTTTTTTGAATTTCTTCATAACCATTTTTGTAAAAGTATCTTGATGAGTCAGGAGTGTGAATTTCATCAATTAGCATGATTGTATCCCCTTTTTTGCCAAATTCATATTTAGTGTCAACAAGAAATAAGCCTTGTTTTTCAGCGTGTTTTGAGCCATATTCAAATAGTTCTAAAGCATATTTTTCTAGTTTATCTAAGTCTTTCTTTTTGATTAGACGTTGAGTAATAATTTCCGCTTTGGTTATATCTAAGTCATGACCACTTTCTGCTTTTGTAGATGGAGTTAATATGGGTGAAGGAAGCTTATCGTTCTCTTTAAGACCGTCAGGTAGGCTAATTCCACAAATTTTTCTTTTCCCAGTACTGTATTCTCTCCAAGCATGTCCTGCTAGATAACCTCTAACGACAAACTCAACTGGATATGGTTCACATTTATATCCAATTGTTACGTGTGGATCTAATTCTTCTATTTTCCAATTAGGGATAATATGTTGTGTATCATCTAAAAATTTTGATGCTATTTGATTTAACACTTGACCTTTAAATGGAACAGGATTAGTTAAAACATGATCAAATGCAGAAATTCGATCACTTGCTATCATTACAAGGTGTTCGTCACCAATCGTATAAATATCACGCACTTTGCCTCTATTAAAAGAAACCTGATCTTTAAAGAAGAAGTTAGTTGATAGCAGTGTGTATTGGTCTAATTTATTCATTATTTTGATTTATTCAAATGTATAAATATGTACCAATTTGGAATGATTACTTATCTAGTATTTAATGTTGATAAAAATTCAAGCGTGTTTTTATTATCCGCAAAATCTTTTAAATCAGGATATTGAGCTTTTCCAAAGGGAATAACTTCTGTGGAAGAATAATTTCCAACAATACACTGAATGTCCTTTTTATTTTTTGAAATAAAGTCGTCAATTTCATCAAATGATTCATAATAGTCATAATGAATACATGCGAGAGGAGATAGCAGGTCTCGTCTTCTTTTGGGTAGAAGAAAACCTGTGTCTAGGTGTTGTTCGTTATTCATTAGTAAGAGTGCTTTGTGATAAGTGTAATTATTTGCGTACTTATTATGGTTAATTAGATGGCTATAATCCATCATGCAATCGAGAATTTCCTCAATTGTTCGCCCATTAGGAATAAACAGTTGATTTACATTCCTACAACCTAATCCAAAATAGGTGAGTATATCATGGCCTAATAATTCAAATTCTTTTTCGGTTTCTGATCCATCTAATATCGCGATGGATTTTCTATTTTTACGAAGTAATCTAGGTAAATGTTTGAAATAAGACTCAAAATATCGAAAAGAATTATTACTGCCAGTCGCTATTACTGCATCAATAGATTGAAGTCGTTCAGTGATGATGATTTGATCTTTAAGTTTTGGGTTGTATAATTTTAAACAATTAATTAAATACTTAATGACATAGGGGTCGTTACTCGAACATTTGACCTGAGCATTATGACCCATTAATAAAACGCAGAGCAAATCATGAAATCCAACCATAGGAATATTACCTGCCATAATAATACCAATAGTCTTGGATTTTGTTGCTATTGGATAGTCAGTAATAAACTCTTGAATGTTGTATTCAGTTAAAGAGCCTTTCCAATGGTTTATACTTTTCCAATAATTATCGGATGTTAACCAATTATTATTTAAATAGGACTGATTTACAACATTTATCAAATCTTGATTTATATCTTCAAGTTTTGAGGATAAGTGACAAAAGGCAGAAACGAGATCTTTTTGCAATATCATGTTTAATACGAATTTGATACTTGCAGTTATAGAAATTCACTAAACATCAAAATATTTACCCACGACATGTCCATTGTTTAACGAATAGTATATATATCAGTAGCTTAATTGATTATTTTTGAATAAATATTTAATCTAATTTGCCAAGAATATTAGCTTTAGATTTCGGAGGTAAACGCACAGGAATTGCTAAAACAGATTCGCTTCAGATGATTGCATCACCTCTGACAACTGTTCATACTCCTGATTTGATGGATTTTTTAACAAACTATTTCATGGATGAAGACGTCAGTACTATAGTTATTGGTCAACCAACTCGTCATGATGGAAGTTTTTCACCAATTGAGAAAGATATTTTGTTTTTTATAGAAAAGTTTAAAAAAAAGCACCCAGATATAATTGTCCTTCGAATAAATGAAATGTTCAGTTCTAAAGACGCGATGAAGGCTTTGATTGATAGTGGGGTTAAGAAGAAAAAAAGGAAGGATAAGAAATTATTGGATAGTACAGCTGCTACCATACTTTTGCAAGAGTTTTTATATAAGTAATGATATATCCAATACGTGCATATGGAGATCCAGTATTGAGGAGAAAATGCGAGAAAATCAAAGATTTTGATAAAGAATTGGATGACTTGATAGAAAGTATGTATAAGACTATGGATTCCAGTGATGGAGTAGGACTTGCTGCACCTCAAATAGGAAAATCTTTACGATTATTCATGATTGATTCAACTCATTTTAATGATTATCAAGAAAAGGGGATTCGTCAGGTTTTTATAAATCCACTAATTATTGAAGAAAAAGGCGATGCGTGGGCTTTCGAAGAAGGTTGTCTAAGTATTCCTGATGTTAGAGAGGATGTAATTAGAAAATCATCACTCAAAATCCGATATCAAAATCAAAAAGGGGATATTTTGGAAGAGGTTTTTGAAGGCATGAATGCACGTGTAATTCAACATGAATATGATCATATTGAAGGGGTATTGTTTATTGACCATATCTCTGCATTCAAACGCCAGCTACTCAAAGGAAAATTAACTAACATAAGTCGTGGAAAGGTCAATATACGTTATCGTATGAAGTTTCCTAAAAGAAGTTAATGCTTGATTACTTTAAAATTTATCGTCCATTAAATCTATTTTTCATGGCTTTGTCTCAATTTTTTTGTGCATATTATTTAGATCGATTCGCAACTTTAAATTCAGTTATTAACAGTGGTTTATTTTGGTTGGTTGTGGGTACTATTTCATGTGCATCATTTGGCTATTGGATTAATGATTACTATGATAAAGAAAGAGATATTCTTAATAAAAAAAAACCATCATACATAGCTAAAATACAACCTGTCAAAGTCTATATTCATTTAATTATGTTTATATTCATTGCATTACTTTCAGGTTATTTCTTGGGTAGTTGGTTTTTGATTCTTTTTTTATTATCAGTTCTAATGCTATTCCTATATAGTTGGCGTTTAAAAGATATTCCTGTAATAGGAAATGTGATAATATCTTTATTAAGTTTTTATAGTATTTACAGTATTATAATGCTAACATCTTCGATAGATGGTTTTTTAATTATTCATTTTAGTATCTTTTCTGGATTAGTCACTTTATGTAGAGAGATCATCAAAGATATTGAGGATATAAAGGGAGATGAAAATTATGGTAGTAAGACTTTACCTATCGTATTTGGAATTAAAACAGCAAATAACATAGCTTATTTCATTTTACTATTTTTAGTTTCTATGCTAATATTTTCTTATTCTTATCAGTCACAATATTTTCAAGGGGTTCATCAATATGTATTTTATTCATATTGTTTAATTTTTATTGTATTGCCCTTGTATAAAGTAGCAATTGATCTAAGACATGCCCAGAAAAAATCGGATTATACTCATTTAAGTTTATTAATGAAGTATATCATTTTTACAGGAATTTTTTCTATATTATTTTTTTAATTTTGTTGTCTATATGAGAGTATTACTTGGGTCTAAATCTCCAAGAAGAAGTGAACTTTTAAGCATGTTAGAGATAAGCTTCGAGGTTGTTTCAATTGATTGTGAAGAAAATTTTCCTGAGGATATTCCACACATTCATGTAGCTGAATATTTGTCTGAAAAAAAATCAAATGCCTACAAGGTTCTGCAAGATTCAGATTTATTAATAACTGCAGATACTATGATTTTAGTTGATAATTTGTTATTAGTTAAGCCTATTAATAAAGAAGAATCTTTAAAAATGTTAGACTTGATTAGCGATAGGACTCATCAGGTAATTACAGGGGTAACAATGCGGACTAACTTTAAAAAAATATCATTTTCTACCATAACAGATGTTACATTTAATGCTATTGATTCAAACGATAGAAAATTCTATGTAGATAATTATGCAGTGTTGGATAAAGCAGGAGGATATGGAATTCAAGATTGGATCGGGTTATCTCACGTAAAAACAATCGATGGCTGTTATTATAATGTAATGGGATTGCCAACAAGTGTATTGTATAAGCACTTAAAATATGATTTTGGTCATGAAATTTAGAATCTTATTCATCATTATTTTCTTTTTTAAAATTTCATTAGTGAATGCGCAAAATGAGGAATTAACCTATCAATTAATGACAGGATATGAAATTAATTATTTTGGTAAAAATGGTTTTATTAATGGTCGAATAATAAAAAATAATCACATAATAGAAACGGGGATTAATTATAATTTTTCTGATGGTTTTTCAGATAATCCCGTTTTGGGTATTGCAGCATATTATGGCTATCAGATTATGAGCATTAAAAAATGGAAAACAGTTTTAGGAGCAGATTATAGGCGTCAAAAACCACTTAAAATTGTAAATATTCAGACTTGGTGTTACTCAACTTCAATAATCTATGAATATAATGAACAATGGTCATTACTATCAAGAATTGGATATGGTGTTGCGATTGAACGATCAGCCTCTGCTGGTAGCTTTGATCAGTTTAATAACTTAACAGGTAGCATATTAATATCATGCGTATATCAATTTTAATTCTTAGCTGTATTACAATTCTAGGTTGTAATAAGTACGAAATAAAGAAAAATTCAGTTTTGATTTTTGGTCATGGTGGTATGGGATTTGATAACCTCAATGGTCAGTTCGCACCTAATTCTGTGGCTAGTATAACAAAAGCCCTTGATTTTTACGATTTAGATGGGGTAGAAGTCGATATCCAGTTTACACAAGATGGTAATCTGATTGTGTTTCATGATAATTATTTAGAAAATTCTACACAATGCAAGGGATTGGTAAATAGCTTAAATTTTAATGAAATTGGGGATTGTTATTACAGAAAGCAATTTTCAAATCAATATACAGAAACAGTTATCTCATTCGATAGCTTAATTAGGCTGATAAATACAAATTGGAATCAAAAGCTATTTAGTTTGAATATCAAGAACAACTTTAATGTACCATTTAAAATAGATTCGTTAGGGGGTATTCTTAACAAAAAGCTTCAAAATCTGTACAGTACAAGCAATATTATAATTGAGTGCAATGATGCCAACTTATTGTTTGCATTAAAGTTAAGAAATGACTATAAATGTATGCTAGTTTCGAACTTGGACAGTATAGGTGCCAGAGATGTAATTCGGTTTGGGTTAGATGGGATAGTATCTAATTTTAATAACATAGACATCGACTCAAGGCAAGAATTATTAAACAACGAAAAAAAAATAGTAATCTATGGGCAAAAATCCAATAATGATTACAAAACTTTAAATTATAAGGATGTTTTTGGGGTACAAATTGATAACCCAATAGCCGCTCTAAGATACTTTAGGTATTAACTGGCAGATAGATTATAAAGTGACTCGTATTCTGAGAGTTGAGATCTTAATCTTCTTCTCGCTACAAATATTCTAGTTTTGATTGTACCAATCGGAATGCCAATTTTTTCAGCAATTTCATGATATTTATATCCAAGTGTATTCATTTCAAAAGTGATACGTAAGTCATCAGGTAAACTATCAATTGCATTAGATAAGTCTTGTTTAATGAATTTAGACTCACCATTATTATGAGCATTAAATGTTTTGGCATTATCTATTATAAATTGCTCATCTTGAGTATCCATGAATGTATTTCTTTTAGTTATCCTTCTATAATTATTTATGAAACTGTTTCTCATAATAGTGAAAAGCCATCCTTTTAGGTTTGTACCTTTTTTAAATTTAGAAGAATATATGATAGCTTTCATAAGAGTCTCTTGTACTAAGTCGTTTGCATCATCCATATTTTTTGATAGTTGGAGTGCATAATTTTTTAATGTTGGCTGCAGTACTTCTAACTTTTTTTCAAATTCTGTTTGATTTTTCATTTTGTTTAACTTTATCGTACAAAACTAAAACAGAATTTTGTAAAAACTATTTTTTGTTCACTTTTTTTTAAAAAAAGTTAAGCAAAATTACTAAGTTATTCATAATCAATAGTATATGTAAAAATTTAATGTTTTTATGATATTTATATGACTTTAGTTGGTATATATAAAATTTGGAATATAAAATAGGTTAAACAAAATTAATCTATCCTATGTTTGTTGTATATGATAGCATCAGCAAGTAGGGTCGAACAATTTAATGCAGCACACAGATTACACAATCCAGATTGGAGTGATGAAAAAAATGAGTTATTTTACGGGCTGTGTAACAATCCTAATTATCATGGACATAACTACAAGTTGATTGTTAAAATTACAGGTGAAGTAGATTCAGAAAGTGGCTACTTAATCGACTTAAAAGTATTAAAGAATATTATTAGAAATGAGGTGACAGACAAGTTTGATCATAGAAATTTAAATCTAGATGTTCCTGAATTTAAAAATTTAATACCAACTGCCGAAAATATAGCATATGTTATATGGCATAAAATAAACAATCAATTAAAAGATAATTTAAATCTTCACATAACTTTATACGAAACAGAACGAAATTTCATAGAATACGATGGAAAGTAATAATAAAAATAATATTATAGAGGTCAATTCAACCATTCAATCTCCAACGGTTCCGAATGCATTTGAAATGTCCGATAATGAAAAAATTGAAAAAATTGCAAAACATTTTAAATTTATAATGGAGACTTTGGGCTTGGATCTATCTGATGATAGTCTTAAAGAAACTCCAAAACGTGTTGCAAAAATGTACGTGTCTGAAATTTTCAGTGGTCTAGACCCAAGAAATAAACCAGAAGTTACACTGTTTCAAAATAATTATGGATACAATCAAATGCTCGTAGAAAAGAACATATCAGTTTATTCAATGTGCGAACATCATTTTGTTCCAATTATTGGTAAAGCTCACGTAGCTTATATAGCAAATAGTAAAGTCATTGGTTTAAGTAAAATTCATCGTATTGTAAAATATTTTTCGAAGCGACCACAAGTCCAGGAAAGATTAACAAGACAAATTATGGAAAATCTCAAACAAACGCTTAATATTGACGATGTCGCAGTTGTTATAGATGCTAGGCACATGTGTGTTGAGTGTAGAGGGGTAGAGGATGTTACATCAAATACGATTACTTCATCAATATCCGGTCAATTTCAACAAGATACTACTAGATCAGAGTTTATGAGATTTATCGGTATGTAAACTATATGATTACAGGCAAAGATTTAAGTAAAAATTATGGAAGTTTAACTGTTTTAAAGTCAGTTAATATTTCAATTAAAAAAGGAGAAATACTAGGTATTACTGGACCAAGTGGAGCAGGTAAATCTACTCTCTTACAAATTCTAAGTACACTTGATTTTGCAGAAAAAGGCTCGCTTGAATTTGACGGAAAAGATCTTTTGTCATTTAGCTCAAAGAAAATAGCAAAGTTTAGAAATGAAAATATTGGTTTTATATTTCAATTTCACCATTTACTCCCAGAATTTACTGCTATTGAAAATATATGTATGCCAGCTCTGATAAGCGGATTAGAGAAAAAAGATGCTGAGGAGAAAGCATTAAAGCTGCTAAAGACTTTGGGGTTAGAACATCGTTCAAACCATAAACCCAACGAATTATCTGGCGGTGAACAACAACGTGTTTCCGTTGCTAGAGCATTAATTAATAATCCTTCTGTAATTTTTGCTGACGAACCTAGCGGTAATCTAGATACTGAAAATGCTCGAGATTTGCATCAATTATTTCATAGATTGAGAGATGAATATGGACAAACTTTTATAATTGTTACACATAATCAAGAATTAGCTAACATGGCAGATCGTGTTATAGAAATGAAAGATGGTCAGATTTTGAACTGAATTTTAAAAAATTTATATCTAATTTATCATTATTCATAAATTTGCATCGATGAATTTAATTGTGAAGAACATTCCAAAGTCATACAATGCTCACTACTTAGAGATGTTATTTGAAAAATATGGTGATATAAGCTATGCAAAGGTTGTATATGATAGGGTAACCAAAGAGCCTAAAGGTAGTGGTTTTGTTGAATTTAAAAATGATGAAGATGGTCTGAAAGCAATTCAAGAAATGAACGGTAAAGAGGTAAATGGTAATAAATTACTCGTCGAGAAGGCAAGACCTCGAAGAGTTAATATTTGGAGTTAATTCCAGTAAAAAAAAGGAGATCGATTTTTCAATCTCCTTTTTTTAGACTAATAAAATCCAGAACCTCCAGTAGCTTTTGATCCAGTAGGTTTTGGATTAATACACATTACAGGTGTTTTTTGTGAACTATTTACAATTTGTTCAGCATATGATCCAACAAATAACTCTGAAATTTTACCTGTTTCTGATTTGGTCATGATGATAATTAAGTCAGCATCAATTTTTTCGGCATATTTAATTGTATCTTTACCAAGATGATCGGGATATTCTCTATTATCAAGAAGGTGAGACTCATATTTAATTCCATACTTTCTTAATATTGATTCGGCTTGATTAAGATTAGCTTTAATTTTTTTTCCTATTAATTCATCCTTTTCCAATTCCATTATAATATGAACGGTAGAGTTGTATTTTTTTCCAACTTTGACAGCCCAGTCAATCTTTTGTTTACTTGTTCTTGTTAAATCTAATGGTAATACAATTTTATCAAACTTAGGCTCAGTTCTTTTTTCTTTTACTGCAATTACTGGTATTTCAGAACTTTTAATAACTCTACTAGTCGTACTACCAGTAAATTGTTCAATGCCATTTACCCCATTAGTACCCATTACTATTGTATCGCAATTATTTTTTTCAGCAATACGGTTGATTATTTTAAATGGTTTCCCATCAGATACAACTGTATTCACCTTTGTGTATGGCCATTTCTCTAGGATCTCAATTTTTACATCTTCTAGTTTTTTCTTTACCTTGTCTCTCAATAACGCGGTCTCACTTTTATTAACAAATAAATTTGATAATGTGCTTTTACTGATTACGTGAAGTAGAGTTACTTCGCTATCAAAAAAGCTTGCCATTTCAACCGCATAGTATAATGCGTTGATTGATGAATCAGAAAAATCCATCGGCACCAATATGATATGATCTTGTGGTGTTTTAATATCTAACATAAAATTTCTTAAACTTGCTGCAAAGATAAACACCTTTTTAGCGTGAAAGAATTAACTGAAAGTGATATTATTCTAAATAATGATGGAACTATTTATCATCTAGGATTGCATAAAGATCAAATATATCCTACGATTATTACAGTTGGTGACCCGAGCAGGGTTAATGAAGTTTCAAAATATTTTGATTCTATTGACTATACCAATGATAATCGAGAATTTAGAGCTGTAGGAGGAAGACTTGGAAATAATCAAATTATGGTCCTTTCTACAGGGATTGGAACAGATAATATTGATATCGTTTTAAATGAAATTTCGTTATTAATTAATTTTGATTTGACATCTCGAACACAATTGAGTCGTCTAAAATCAGTTCGTTTAATTCGATTAGGTACTTCTGGAAGCATAAATCCATCCATACCTATGGATACGATAGTTTATTCAAAAAATGCCATTTCGTTGGATAATCTTCTTACTTATTATAATCACAAATTTGATAGGGTTACATTTAATGAAATGCAACTACCTGTAATTCCTTGCAGTACTTCTTTGGAGAAATTATTTAAATCGTATAAATATTGTCTAACATTGACAGCATGTGGTTTTTATGGCCCACAATTCAGATCATCGCAACTTTTTCAAAAATATAGTCTTTCAGATTTTGAAACTATTCGATTTAATGGTGATATTCCTGGAAATATTGAAATGGAAACAGCTGGAATCTATGGACTATCAAAATTACTAGGATTTGAAGCTATATCTATAAATGCCATTTTAGCAGATCGTAAAACAGGAAATTTTAGTAAAAAACCTCAACAAATGATTAAAAAAATGATCGAAGAATCACTTGATTTACTATGCTAGTTAAAATTAGAGAAGTCAATACTGTAGCAGATATAAAATCATGGCATCAGTTTAGTCGGGATTTGTATGTCAATGACGATTATTATGTTTCGCATATTGACCAAGACATTGATTTGATTTTTAATGTGAATGAAAATTCTGGGTTCAAAACTGGTGATGCTAAACGTTGGGTTGCATTATTAGAAGATAAACTTGTTGGTAGAATATCTGCATTTTATAACCATAAAAATCATCATGCAGGGCTCGGTTTTTTTGATTGTATTGATAATCAAGTAATAGCAAATCATCTTTTTGATACAGGTATAAAATGGATTAAAAAAAATGGATTTAATAGGATAGAGGCTCCCGTAAATTTTGGAGAAAGAGATAAGTATTGGGGGTTGTTAGTTTCGGGTTTTAATTCACCATCTTATCAAGAAAATTATAATTTTCCTTATTACCAAAAACTATTTGAAAATTATGGATTTAAAGTCTGTATTGAACAAACTACAAGTGAGGGAAGGCATGATTCTATCAATTTATCAAAATATCAGCGATTTGCTGAACGAATTAGTAGAAATAGTAGTTATCGAATAGAACATTATAGTCATCGTAAGTCTGAAAAGTTTATAAAAGACTTCGTTATAATATATAACGATGCTTGGAAACATCATGCACATTTTGTTCCATTTACAAATGATCGTGTTCGTAAACTATTTACTGAGATGAAACTTATTATTCGTGAGGAGTTACTTATATTTATGTATGATAATGATAGGCCCATTGGTTTTTATTTAAGTATTATTGAGTTAAATCAAATATTTAAGCATATTAATGGAAATATGAATTGGTGGGGAAAGTTAAAGTTTTACTACTTTTTTAAAACACAAAAAATTACTAAAATAAGAGGAATCATTTTTGGTGTTATTAATAAATATCAAAATAAAGGTTTAAATGCTTTGATGATAATGGATTTGTATAAAACTATGTTAAAAAATCCATATATTGAATCCACTGAATTATCATGGATAGGCGATTTTAATCCAAAAATGCATGCCTTATTTAAGAGCACAAATGCAAAACCAATTAAAGTTCATTTTACATACCAAAAACTTTTATAACATTGTTTGTGTTAGATATTTAAAATTTTACATTTGCAGCCGCGATAGCGAAATGATTCCTTAGCTCAGCTGGTAGAGCATTACACTTTTAATGTAGTGGTCCTGGGTTCGAGTCCCAGAGGGATCACCAGAATCTTTTTAATTTACTTCGACCCCTTTCTAAAGGGGTCGTTGTCAATAACTTACAAATCCTAAACTTCCGATTTTTACCTTTCTAGTGCTAATTTTACTGGAAAATGTTTCACATATGTTTCACCTAAAGGTAAAAAATGTTTCACCTAAATCAGTTTCTAATAAAACTTTGTCGATAAAGTTCTTTTTAAAACCCCTTAAGAAGATAGAAAATAGGTATGTAGTTCATGCTCAAATAAGATTTAATCGAACCAAAGCAGAATTTACAACTGGTATAAGATGTTTAATTGAGGAGTGGGATGAACTTAAAGAGGAGTTTGTGAATAATTCAATTTTTAATCAGCAACTTTTAGATTTTAAGTCTAACATTTTTAGAATAAAAAATAAGCTCGATGAATCAAACATATCATTCACCGCTTCTGATATAAAGAGAACCATGTTTGGTGATCAAAAATCAGATGAAATATTACTAGTCTACTTTAACGCTTTTATTGATCGTAAAGTAAAAAATAATGCTTGGTCTGATTCTACTTTGAGATTATACCATAATACCTTTAGTTATCTAAATGAATTTCTATCTACACATAACATAAAATCGATAACTCTTGGTCAATTTGATAAGACTGTTTTAAGTAATTTTGATGATTACTTGAAACAAGTCATCTGGAATGAAGCAGGGGATAGGCTTAGTATCTCAAGTATTAATAAACACCATGCTAGGGTTAAATCTGTTTTAAATGAAGCAATATCAAGAGGTGATCTATTAAGAAGTAGTTATTCAACTTTTACTCTACGATTTCCAGCATCTAATAGAGAATATTTAACTAAACAAGAGCTTAAAAAAATCATTAAGCTAGACTTAAATGATAATAAGGCTTTAGATGAGGTTAGGGATATTTTCCTTTTTTCTTGTTATACTGGTCTTAGATTTTCTGATGCTATTAAATTAACAATGGATAATATCATGAATATCAATGAAGAAAAGCATATTAGGATCGATCAATTAAAAACCAAAGAGAGACGTGAAATCCCTCTACTAATTAATGCTGAGAGAATAATTAAAAAATATAAGCTTGGTAGTTTCAGAATTAATGAGAAAAAAATACTACCTAGTTATTCAAATCAGCGAGTAAATATTCATCTCAAGATCATTGCTGCTATGGCAGGAATCAGTAAAAACTTAACACACCATATTGCTCGGCATACATGTGCTACTACCATACTTTTAGATAATAATGTCCCGATAGATTTAGTAAGTCATTGGTTAGGTCATAATAACATTAGGACAACACAGATTTATGCAAAGATATCACATACTAAATTGCAGTCTCAGAGTAAACGGCTTAATAAAATAGTTGGGTGTTAAATATACAATTGTTAAAAAATAACTAATATTGGAGTTATGAAAAACATAGTTGTAGCCCTATGTCTCTTATACTTATTAAATTTTGATTCAGTATGTTTTGCTCAATATAATCCAGGATTTTATGCTGCCAGAAACGCACATAAAGCTTGGCAGCAAAGAAACAATAATTTAGATGAAGTGCTCAAAATTACCAAAAATGATTACTACACAGGTTTAGAAATATTCACTGGAAAAACTGTTAAAAAATCAGAACGAAAATCCATAAATCCATTGACTTATAAACCATTTAAGAATCTTGAAGAATCTTTTAATTATGAAAAAATTTATCATAAAAAGTATAAAAAAGGATATTACGCAACTAGAGATGACGCTTTAGCAATGCATGTAAAAAGAAAGTCACTAGAAAAACAAATAAAAGAAGCTACAAATCATTACTATAAGATAGCTAGGAGAGCTAATGTTGAAATTAGAGATACTAAGCCAATTAATCCTGATACTGGTAAACCATTTAATAATCTATACGAGTACATGGAGTATCTTTCAAGGTTTTATTAAATAATTCAAAATGAAATTTAAGTTAATCATAATTACTTTATTGATATTCATATTTTCACATGCTTTTAGTCAAAATGAAAGTTATTATAATGTGATAAATGGTAAAAGAGTTAAATATTCAAAAAGTGACAATTTAGACAGAAGCTTTACCGTATATAATAAAAACGGATCTATGCTATATAGTGGTAGTCTTATACAATTAGCAGAGGACGTATTATGGCAAGCAACATTTTGTGAGTATCGAGAAAAGCCGTTTTATGGTTTAAAAGCGGGATCTATGATTAATCGGTTTGTGTTTCCAGCCATAGATGGTAAATTAAATGGCTTGTGTAACATAGGAGGAAATGAATGGAGAGGGAATGATTATGGAAAAGGATCGTTTACTTGGAATGACAGAGAAGAATATGTAGCTGTTGTTAATAATCATATAATAGGATCATCTTATAAAAATACTGAAAAAAGACCTAATCAAAAGAGCAATTTGGAGGCTAAATTTTCATTAGACTTTAATAAATGCATGCAATATGGAAATGAATCACAAAATTATTTTGCCTCTGCTCAAATTATTGAAACATATGGAGATGATTTATTTTTTGATTTAGAATTAATGATCAGCATTTTTCAACAGGATTTAAAAGCTTATTTTAATGACTTTTCATTAAGATTAGCAATAAACTCTGAGTTGGATAATGCTGATTACAGCTCATATATAAACAGATTAAAAATCGCCGAGAATGAATTATTAAGATCAAATTCTGTTTACAGCACATTTGAAAAATTACAAAATGGGACTATAGCAGTTTCATATGGTATTGAGGATAATAATAAAATTATAATTAAAGTTGATCCAGATACATGGATGAAAGCAAACCCACAAACAAGGTGGTACATACTTTATCATGAACTTGGTCACGATGTTTTGAATTTAAGACATGGTCAAGGAGGTAGAATGATGTTTAATTATCCAACAAAGAGCTACAGCTGGGAAGAGTTTTTTAACGACCGTGAAAAAATGTTTACTTACTATTTCAAGAAAATATT
>MDTG01336365.1_pt1 | contig 15848 bp, 19 predicted proteins | sample 811421 | NCBI WGS metagenome assembly MDTG01 (sample SAMN05326645, study PRJNA326480) | marine metagenome | isolation source: seawater | place: Pacific Ocean: South East | collected 2011 | reverse complement strand
GTCGTCCGCCTGGACGCGCTTGACGAGCACGCGGTCGCCGAGGGGGGTCACGGTCGAGGTCTTGGTCTTGGCCATTTCAGTTCCTTCGTGGGGTTCAGTTTGAGTTTCGGGTTGGGAAAGGGAGGGACGTCGGTGTCGCCGCAGGGGCGCGTCAGGACGTCGGAGGTTGGCGGCGCTGGAGACGCTCTGCGAGGCCCGGGGGGTGCTTCCACGGAGCCAGCGGACCGCCGAAGTGGGATTGGATCAGGCGCTCTAAGGATTGGCGCAGTTGGTTGAGGTCCAGCGGCTTGCGCAAAAAGGTGAAGAAGCCAGCCTGCTGGGCGGCGGCGACCTCAGAGGCGTTGGCGAGCCCGGACATGAGGATCGACGGCATCGGCCGCAGCGCGAGCAGCTGCTGTAGCAGCTGCGGGCCGGTCGTTTCTGGCAAGTGGAAGTCCAGCAGGCCAAAGTCGAAGCGCTGGCCGCGGGCCAGTTGAAGCGCCTCGGTCGCGAAGGCCGTCGCGTCGACTCCCCAGCCCTGGCTCTGCAGGAACTCGACGAGGCACCCTCGGAGGGAGTCGTCGTCTTCGACCAGCAGGATTCGAAAGCTCTGGGGCATGGAAGGTATGCGCCGAAGGATCGCGGCGCGCCAGAGGTGCAAGGCTTGTGCCGAGCCGCCATGAAGACACTAAGTGTCTGCAAAAAATAACGATGCGCCATGCCTCAGGCGGCCGCGAGGTCGCTGAGGGTGTCAAAATGACGGTCCTTGGCGTGCGCCGGTCTGCCAAGATGGCGTGATCTGCGCGGCGCGAGATCGGCCTAGCCAACCCCCTCGGGGCCAACGTCCGCGCGTGATGGCAGCGCGTCAGTCCTCGTCGTCGTCCTCGTCGTCGTCTTCGTCGAGCGACTCGAACTGGTCGCCATCGTCGAGGTCGTCGTCTGCCGGGTCGTTGCCGATGTCCTCGTCGAGGTCGTCGTCCTCGTCGTCCCAGTCGTCGTCGTCCTCGTCGACTTCGCGCTCGCCGTCGTCGTCTTCGTAGGACGCGAGGACGCGGTCCCAGTCTGCCACCTCAAGGGCGCTGTTGCATACGAGGCAGGCGCTGTCGTTGTCGCGGAGGTCCTCAAGCTCTTCGACGTCGCGGTAGATCTTGCCGCAGTCACAGCATCGAACGATCTTGCCCATGAAGAATCAGAGGTCGGGAGGAGCGGCGAGAGCCCTGGATATGGGCCTTTGCTTACCGCGTGAACGCCTCGACACAATGGCTTGGTCGGGATTCTTGGCAACTGATACGGCGCCGAGGAATCCCGAGTCTCTGCAGACATTCGCAGATACAACACGGCCATGTCGAAGTCCATTTGGTCGATCCTCGCCATCGGCGCATCAGGCATGATCCTGTTGTCGCTGATGATGCAGCAGTACGTCGGCGGACTGTCCGAGCGCGACCGCTCACCTTACGCGGCGGCCATCGAGACCCGGATGGGCTCGAAGCTGATCGGCAGCGTGCGCGTGCAGAAGCACTACTCTGGCGACGCGGCCGACGAGTTTTCGTTCAGCGTTACGGCGACCGTGGTCGCTGGGGTCGACAAGCGAAAGCTCGCCGAGGCAGCCGGCAGAGACCTCTGGTTAGGCTCGATGCGCGCGGGCGAGCGCCCGACGGGCGTCGAGGTGATTGTTTACGAAGAGGGTGAGGACGCCTCCAGCGAAGCGTTTCGGGTTTCGTCGCCTAGCAAACAGCGCTAGCCAGCGCGCGAAGCATCCGTGCTAGCGCTGCTTCCGGTCGCAGAAAAGCTGCGGGTCACGCGTGCTCGATAATCGGCGGGGATGTCCCACGCTGTCATGTTCGCCTTCGCGGTCGAGGACGGGCTCGCGCCCGTCGTCGGGGCGGCGCCGTACGACGTGTTGGCGCGGCAGATCCCGCGCATCCTGGTCGGTCAGCTGAACGGGGACAGCGACCGCGGCGTGCGCTTCTTCCCGTTCTTGGGCCCGGTCGATGGCGCGCGCAGCTTCTTGCGTCTGCGTGAGCCGCTTGATCCCAAGGCGTTGGTCGCGCTGCACAAGCAGGAAGGCGTCGACCGGCTCGTCGATGGGGTCTTGCGAGCGGATCGCTTGACCTGGCGGATTATGGACGGTGACGGAGCAGAGCGGCTGCGCGTGGACCTCGCGTTCGACCCGCGCGATCCGCTCGCGGTCCTGCCGCGACTCACCTATGAACTGGTAGGGCAGCTGGGCTGGACCGGAAGCGTTGATCAGATAACGCAGCTCAAAGGTGAAGCCCTGGGTTGGTTCCTTGTGCTCAAGGATGAAATGTTGCGCCGGGAGGCGGACCTGCCCGATGCGTCGTCAGAGCCGCTGCGGGCGGCCGCTCGGTGCGTCGAGTTGGCTGGCGCTGACGTCGAGGTGCAACAGCTCGTGATGGATTTCCTCGCGCTGTTGCTGCGCAAGGGTGTTCACCGCGACGCCGTCGCGCCCGTCGCCAATGATCTCGCGGCGCACCTGACGAAGGCGGAGTCGCTCGACCGCCTCGCGGGGCTGATGTTCGCGGCGGGTGACAAATCGCGCGCGACTTCGATCGTCGTCCGCGCGGCTTGCCTCCGCCCGCAAGACAGCGAGCTCGCCGAGCGCGCAGCGGCTATGGCGTTCCAGTCCGGCGACGACGCGAGCGTGCGCGCCGTCGTCGAACATGCGCGCGCCGCTGGTGCAGCGACGCCCAAGCTGATCGCTCAGCTGGCAGCCAGCCTCGACCGAAACGGCGACTTCGAGGGGCGCAATAAGCTCGTAGACGAACTGGTAGGCGAAGCGAGCCTGCCGGTGCCTGTGGCGCGCCTCGTGGTCTCGTTCTTGCTCGACGAAGATCAGCCTGCGATCGCCCGCACCATCTTGCAGCGGACGCTGCAGCGCGCGCCTGACCAATCGATGCTCCACTACGAGCTCGGCCGGTCGTGCCTGCTTCTGGGTGAGCCTGCGCGCGCCGGCGTCGCGCTGCAGCGCGCGATCGACCTTGGCGTCTCGGCTCGGCTGTTGCCGCACGCAAAGCGGCTCCTTCGCGTAAGCACTGTGCCGGGACTCTGGCAGGGCTCTCAGCTGGTCGAGAAGGCGCTCGCCGCCGACGACTTGCCCGCTGCGTTGAGCGCGGTGCGCGCGCTTGTTCGCCGCGTCGGCCCTATCGCTGAGGCGTGGTTGCTGTTCGGCGTCGTCGAGCACCGGCTAGGGCGTCGTCGTCGCGCTGAGCGCTTGCTGCGCCGCGCGTTGGCCTACGACGCCGACTGCGCTGACGCCCACAACCGCTTAGGCGCGCTGTTGCTGGAGGAGGCCCGCAACGAGGAGTCCTACCGCCACTTGCTGCGCGCGTTCGAGCTGGCGCCAGAAGACTCCGCGACGCTGGTCCACCTGGCCCAGGCTGCGGCGCGCATCGGTCGGCTCGACGAGGCGCGACAGCACCTCCGCGCAGCGGCGCAGTTCGGCGCTTCGTCCAAGCTGGTATCTGCTGTGCTCCGCAAGATCGAGGCCGCCTAGTTCGCGCAGGCGCGGCGCGCCCTGCAGGCGTCGCCGAGGCGCCAACCTCCAGCACGTCTGGTTTTCGCGAGCAGAGAAGCATAGACGGCCTTTAGAACAGGAGGATCGTGACCGAGCTCTCAACCGACAAAGACCCGCTGCTGACGTTCCGTGAGCGCTTCCCGATCACGGCGCGCAGCAATTACCTGATCAACAATTCGCTGGGCGCGATGCCCAAGGCTTCGCGCGAGAGCGTTCAGCAGTTCCTGGACGAGTGGGACACCCGCGGCGTGCGGGCCTGGGGCGACGGCTGGTGGATCCTGCAGGAGCAGGTCGCCGATCAGGTCGCGCGCGCCCTCGGCGTCAGCGACGGCACCGTCACCATGCACCAAAACATCGCGGTCGCGCTTGAGATGATCCTGTCGTGCTTCCGCTTCGACGGCCCACGCAACGGCATCGTCTACGCCGACAGAAACTTTCCTAGCGATCAATACATCTACGAGGCGCGCGCGGCGCACGGCGCCAAGCTGACACGTGTCCCCGCAGCGAGCGACGGGATCTCGACCGACGGCGAACATTTCGCCTCGCACATCGACGAGAACACGCTGTTGGTCGCGATCGACCACGTGATGTTTCGCAGCTCGGCCATCGTAGACATCGCGCCGATCGTCGAGAAGGCGAACAAGGTCGGCGCCTTCGTGATCCTTGACACGTTTCACTCGGTCGGGACGCAACAACTCGACCTAGAGAAGGCCGGCGTCCACGCCGCGGTCGGAGGCGCGCTCAAGTGGCTGTGTGGCGGGCCGGGCAATTGCTTCTTGTACGTGCGCCCGGACCTGATCTCTTCGCTGACGCCCGCGTTCACGGGCTGGGCCGCGCATAAGCAGCCTTTCCTGTTCTCGCCAGACGGCCAGGACTACCGCGAGGACGGCCACCGTTTCGCTACGGGGACGCCGAGCGTGCCTGCGCTTTACTCGGGGAAGGAGGGCATCGCGACGTGCCTCGAGGCCGGGCTCGATAACGTGCGTCGGCGCAGCCAAGAGCTGACGACGCTGCTCGTAGACGAAGCGCAGCGCCACGGCTTTGCGCTCAAGTCTCCGCTCGAGGCAGACCGTCGCGGCGGGCACGTCGCGATCGACGTCCCCGAGGGTTACGCCGTCTGCCAAGCGCTGTCGGCGCGCGAGATCGTCGTCGACTACCGACCGGACGCGGGGTTGCGCGTCGCTCCTCACTTCTACAACACCCGCGATGAGGTCCGCGGCTGCGTGCAGGCGGTCCGCGACATCCTCGACAGCGGCGAACACCTGCCTTTCCTCCAACAGGAGCGTAAGCCGGGATGACGCGTCGCATCTGGGACATCAGCGAGCGCATCGAGCCTGGCACGGCGACGTTCCCGGGCGACAACCCGTTCTCGCAAGAGTGGGTGATGCAGATGTCTGAGGGGGCGTCTTGCAACGTCAGCACGATCCGCATGTCGGTGCACGTCGGCACGCACACCGACGCCCCGCTTCACTATGACGCGTCTGGTCAGGACATCGCCAGCGTCGATCTGCAGACCTACACGGGCCGTTGCCGGGTCCTCGCGGTCACGCCGGTCGGCTCTCCGCCTCAGGTCTCCGCAGAGGCCCTTGAGGATGCGGCGCTGGACGGCGTGGAGCGCTTGCTGTTGCGCACCAGCTCAAGCCACGACCACACGCGTTTTGACCCGGACTTCGCCTCCCTGGGCGCGGCATCGGCGCGGGTGTTGGTGGACCGCGGCGTCCGACTCGTGGGCATCGATACGCCCAGCATCGACCACGCGACGGACAAAGATTTGGGTGGGCACCACGCGCTCTGCTCAGGCGGAGTCGCCATCCTGGAGAACATCGATCTCACTGGCGTACCCGAAGGCGACTACGAGCTGATCGCCCTGCCGCTGCGCATCGTCGGTTGCGACTCAAGCCCAGTTCGTGCGATCCTGCGTGAGCTTCCATGACCAAAAGAGCCATCAACCCTGACGACCTCTCTCCGCCGGTCGGCTTCGCGCACGCGTGGCTGGTTGAGTCCGGCAACGGCGACCAACGCACTCTCTACCTCGCGGGACAGTGCGGCTATGACGCGTCGGGTCGGGTCGAGAGCAAGGGCGATCTGCCCGGTCAACTCGATAAGGCGATGGCCAACATCGCGGCGATTCTTCGTGACGCGGAGATGGGGTTTGAGGACGTCGTTCAGCTCAACTTCTACGTGACGTCGCGCAACGACTACGCGACGGCGCGCAAGGAGTTCGGCCGCGTCTGGCGTGAGCACTGCGGCAAGCATTTCCCAGGCATGGCGATGTTCCAGGTTGTCTCGCTGTTCGATCCGGACGCGTTGATCGAGATACAGGGGATCGCGGCGCAATGAGGAGCCGTCGCGCGGTCTGGCCGGCGCTCTTTTTGGCGCTCGGCTCCTGCGTGAGCGACGACGTGGTCGAGACCCAGTTCGACGCGCGCGCAGGTTTCGTGACCGTGCAGATCGGTGGTGACGGGTTCGTCCGTTGCGATGGTCACAGGCTCCCGCTGGAGGCATTGGTCCTCGAACTCCGCCAGCAGACCCGGCGCATGGATCCGGCCGACCTTTTGCGCTACGTCGTGCGTGTCCGCTTAGGCGAGGTCGCCGACGGTGAGGGCGCCTCCAACCAGAAGCAGGCACGCGCGCGCCTGCTCGACGAGCTAGAAATCATGGGCGTGCGACAGATCGTCTACCTCTGAAACGTATCTTTCCGTGAGCCTCCTCGACCGTCACTGTCCCCCCGATCTCGTCATCTTCGACGTAGATGGGACCCTTCATGACACCTTTGCGTGGTGGGCGCCGGTCATATGCGCTGGTGTTCAGCGCTACGCCGAACGAGAGGGCATCGCGATCACGCTGCCGACGACCGCGGAGGCAGAGGCCGTGGTCGGCATGAAAGACGCGGGCGTCTGGGCGCCGTTCTTGCCGGACAGCCACAAGGAGCGCTGGCTCGAACTCCGCGCGGTCGTGCTGCCGATGGAGGTCGCTGAGGTCAGCCGCGGCGTCGACTATCTCTTCGCGGGCGTGCGACCGCTGTTGATCCACCTGCGTGAGCTCGGCGTGAAGGTGGCCCTGGCGAGCAACTGTCGCAGCGAATACATGGCGGCTATGCAGGACGGTCAAGGGCTGCGCGAGCTGACGGACTGGCAGTTTTGCCTCGACAGCGAGAACGTCGAGACCAAGGCGGACATGCTCCGCGAAGCTCAGCGCGCGTCTGGCGCGGAACGGATCGTGATGGTTGGCGATCGCGAACCAGACCACGAGGCCGCGGTCGCGCACGGCTGGCCGTTCGTCTGGCGGCGCAACGACCGCTGCGCGATCGGCGACGCGGACTGGGTCTGGGGCGGGGACCCGGACAGCCTGCTGACCCGGTTAGGTCTCGCGCCGCTCGGCAGCTGAGCAGCGAGTCCAGCACAACCAGCGGGAGCTGCTTAGCGGCGGTCCGCCGCGCGACGATGGAGTCACGGGCGGTCCAGTTGACTGGCTATCGGGCGAAGCCACGCGTGAAGCGCGGGACGAGCCCAGGTCCGGTCGGCTGGGCGTCCCGCTTGGCTTCCAGGCCGGCGGTTGAAGCTCTAGGCTCTTCTATGTGACCGTCGCCGAGCTACCGACCCCTGAGCACTTGCAGCGGCGCTGCGCCGAGCTCTTTGGGCTGTGGCGGGTGTTGGACACCGAGGTCGAAGTGACTTGGAACGCGCGCCTCTCTACAACAGCGGGCCGCGCCTACGTCCGTGGGGGCCGCATCGAACTGAACCCGCGCCTGTTGGCCCGCGTCCCGGACGAGGTCGACGGGGTGCTCATCCACGAGGCCGCGCACGTCGCAGCGTTTCGTTTGTTTGGCGGCAACATCCCTGCGCACGGCCGGCACTGGCGTGGCCTGATGCGGGCTGCGGGTCAAGAGCCCAAGGTCACCCACAAGCTGCCGGTCGATGGGCTGCGGCGAAAGGTCAAGGCGCGCTCGAGTTACCTATATTTACGCCTCTGCGACGCATGCGGCGACCTCGTCGTTCTGGAGCAGGTGCGTTACGGGCGCTGCAGCGGGTGCTCGAGCCGCGACGACTACCTCGTGGTCAAGGCCAAGGCGACGGCCGCTGGCCGTCGCATGCTGCAAAAGATGACGGCGACCGACGTGCGCGGCCACTTCGCCTGAGCCTTGGTCACGCCTGCGGGCGGTAGGTCGCGAGCGGGTTCGGGAGCGTTGGACGCGCCGAGGGCGAGGTCGATCGAGCGGCGACGAGATCAGCGAACTGGCCACGCGGCGGCGGTTTCCGGGGTCGAGTGAACCTGCTGCTGCGGCCCGCCGTTGTGCGGACGAGCCTGGCTGGGCAGAATATTCGCCCCCTCCCGACCCTTTCGCGATCTCCGATGACGTCCAAGATCCTCGCTGCAGCCTTCTCTGCCCTCACCCTCGTCGCCGCGGCGACCGCCCAGTCCGACAAGCTCTTTCTCACGAACGGCACGGTGGTCGACGATTGCAAGGTCACCGACTACGGCGTCCGGACGGTTCGCTACAAGCGTGGTAGCAGCACCGAGTCGGTCGAGACCGACAAGGTCATCAAGGTCGAACTCGCCAAGTTCAAGACCGTCTACGCTCGCGGGCTGCGCGACGCGGGCATGATGCTGACGCTGGCGCGTGAACAGCTGAAGGCCAAAGAGTCGGTCATGGCGCAGCTAGGCTTCATAAGCGCGGCCAACCAGTTCTTCGATCAGGGCAACGCGCCCGACGCGGTCGCGAGCCTCAACGAGGTCTCGAAGGCGTTTCCAGAGGGCGGCGCCCAGCCGGATGTCTTCCGGCTGAAGTTTGAATACTACATGGGCGTCGGCAGCCGCGACGCGGTGACCGTAGCTAAGAAATACGAGCAGCAGGCCATCGGCGGCGCGTGGCCCGACGGCTTCGCGGTCGAGGCCTCGTTCTTCCAGGCGCTGTCAGAAAAGAGCTCGCCAGAGGACTTCCAGCGAAAGCTTAAGACCATCGCTAGCCGCGCGCGTAACGCCAACCCGACGGTGGCTGGTCGGGCCAACATCGAGTTGGCGCACAGCATGCGGAAGAGCGGCAGCGTTGACGAGGCGCAGCGAATCTATGAAGGCATCGTCAAAAAGGACTCCGTCGACGACAGCGCTCGCGCGGGCGCATACCTCGGGCTCGGTCTGATCGCCTTCGAAGGCACCGGCGGCAAGGACGCCGCGAAGCAGGCGCTGTTGATGTTCCTGCGGGTGCGACTGGAGACCACCGAAGCATGGCCAAGTCTGCAAGCGGAGGCGCTGTATTACGCTGCGCAGGCCGCCAGGAAGTGGCAGGGCCCAGAATACCGTTACATCGTCGGCCGTTGCCGCGGCCTCCTCTTTAACGAGTACCCCAACTCGGAGTGGGCCAAGCTGGCGAAGTCGCGCTGACGATTTCGCTGGATCTTGGCCTGGTCGGAACGTGATTGACTACGACCGACTCTCGACGCCGCCGCCACGCTGGGACAACGTCTTGTTCTGGGCGTTTCGGGCGTCGCTCAAGCTGCTCCTGAAGATCTTCTTTCGTTTGGAGGTCCAGGGAGCCCCGCCCGCAAGCGGCGGCTACGTGCTGGCAGCGAACCACTCGTCGTTTGCCGACCCGTTGTTGCTCGGCTGCTCTGTGCCGCGTCGCGTCATCTACCTGATGACCGAGACTGTTTGGCGGTCGGCGCGCGCGGGTTGGTTCTTCCGCTGGAACCGCACAATCCCCCTTAGCGCGCGCGGCGGGAACCGCGAGGCCTTGCGGGCTGCGCGCGAGGTGCTCAAGCAGCAGCGCGTGGTCGGGATCTTTCCGGAGGGCGGGGTCAGTCGTGACGGCGAGCTGATGCTAGGCAGCCCTGGCGCGGTCTCGCTCGTCTTGAGCGGCGGCTTGCCGATCGTGCCGGTCGGGATCGTCGGCGCGGCGCAGGCGCTGCCCGCTGGCGCGGGGATGCCGCGGCCGACCAAAGTCGTGGTGCGTTTCGGCGCGCCGATCACTCCCGAGGAGCTGGACGCGCTCGGCGGCGATCGCCGCGCGCGGCTGCAAAACGCGACGACGCTGATCATGCAGCGAATCGCCGCGTTGACAGGCCAACAGGCGCGAGAAGACGTGCTAGCTGCCGCGGAAAAGCAGGCCGCTGCGGACGTCTGAGGTCTGCCCGCGCGCGGCAGATTTCTCGGTCCACTTTGCGGCCCGCGGGGTCACAGCTCCTGCATGGAGCAGGAGGATCAACGTTGGGGCGAGGTGGCGGCGGTCGCGCGCGCGTATCTGGGTCGCTTTCGTGACCCGATGACGCGCGCGATGCGCGACGAGATCGCGCAGGAGTCGACGGTGCTCGCGTGGCAGTGGATCCGTCGAATAAAGGACCCTGACCGGCTTGGAGCGGCGGTGCGCACCATCACGAGGCGACAGCGGCTGCGCGCCCTTCGCCACCAGTCGCCGTCTGGCCCGAATCGGGCGCAGTCTTTGGGTCCGGAGCAGCTCGTTTTGCTGACGTCGAGAGCTCCCGACCCGCTCGTGTTTCGTGTCGGTGCGAGGCGCGTGCCTGCGGCGTGGATCTGCCGTCGGCTAGCGCCCGTGATGGCGCGTTTGTCCCGCCTGGACCAGCGCCTGCTGATGGGGTTTCACGAGGGATTCTGCTGCGCAGAGCTCGCGGCCCGATTCGGTCGCACGGAGGCTTGCGTGAAGACCAGGCTTCACCGCGCTCGTCGGCGCGTGCAGCGCAACTTGGAGCAGCTGGTTCGCGTCGCGGCCAGCTTTGAGGATTCAGAACCGATCATGGAGAGCGCAGGTGGCAAAGATCTCGTTAGGTAGCTGGGGCGTGTGGACGGCGTGGGCTCTGTGGGCGGTGTGTTGCGCGGCGGGTCCGGGTGTGGCCCAGCAGTCGGTGGCTCGACCTGCGCCAGCCCCGCGCGTCACGCCGGACTGTCTCAAGGACGCCCGCGACCTCGCCGCCCGCGCTGACAAATGCCACGGGCCGGCGCGCGCGCGCGCGCTTGAGTTGGCTGCTGCCGCTTACGATCGTTGCGCAGCGGGGCTGCAGGGAGCGGCCTCTGCGAGCCCAGCTTGGGCTGCGGCCGAGCTCTGGCGCCGCCACGGTAGCCTGTTGCTCGCTGAGCAGTCGTATCTGCGTGCGGCGCATAGCGATCGGCGACGATACGGCCAGCGCGCCCTGCTCGGCGCGGCTGATATGCAGCGACGTCAGCGTCGTCGCGTCGCGGCGGCGAAGACTTACAGAGCAGCCGAACGCGTGGACCCTGCTAGCGCGAGGGCGCAGCGGGCGCGGCTGTGGATCGCGCGGCTCTTATTCGCCGACGGAAAAACGGAGCAAGCGATCGCGCGTTTTCAGGGGGCGCTAGAGTGCGCGTCGACGCCTAGGCAGGCGATCGAGGCTGCCGATCACCTCGCGAAATCCTGGGTCCAAATCGGCGCGCTTCAGCGCGCTCAGCGGGTCCTTGATCACGTCGATCGGCTGGTGCAGACGCGAGCGGGCCAGACGGAGCAGGACCTGCAGCGGCTGCGCGCAGCGAGCCGTCGCATGGGCGCGCGTAAGGCGCTTCAGCGCGCGCTCGACGCCAGGCACCGGCGCGGCGACGACGCGGTGCGCCTCGATGAGCACCGCCGTCGGCGCGACAAGCGGGATGCTCGGATCCTGCTGTAGTGATAGCATCCGTGCATGAAACGACCCGCGCGCTGTTGGGCCACGCTGTCGATCTTGTGTCTGGGAGCTTGCTCGGTCCCCGAGACGGTCGAGCGGCTCGGGGACGCCAACCCGACGCCCGCGCTCGGTAGGCCAGCTTGGGTCCGCGCCGCGGCGACGACGGGCGCCACCGTCGGCGGCGCCGCTGGGACCGTAGTGTCGGTCGCGCTGCTGCCGGTGACCTGGCCGATCAGCCTGCTGTGTAGCGACCGAATCACCGACAGCGCGCGATCAGAGCTGCTGTGGTTCCCTGCGACTGAGCTGGCCGCGATCGGTCACGCAGCGCTTGGGGCGCCGGCCGACGCGGCGGACTACACGTTCCGAAGGGCATGGACGAACGGCGAAGCGAGCGGCGACGAATCCGCGTTCGCGCCGTTACCGTCGGCGGAGTTGCCGCGACCTGCAGCCGCAGCGGCGACGAACGAAGGCGACGGCTAGACGACGGCGCTGCCTGGGCTACACTCTCCGCCTCGTCGGGCGATTAGCTCAGTTGGCTAGAGCGCCTCCCTTACAAGGAGGATGTCGGGGGTTCGAGTCCCTCATCGCCCACCACTCCGAGGATCCGCCCTTCGTCTTCTTTGGGTGCGGCGTTCGGGCCCAGGCTACGGCGCAGCCCATAGCCGCGCGCGGTCATTGCGCCTTGTGCGCAACCGCGATCAGCCGGCTGCGGGTTCGAAACAGGAGCGCCCCCTGACTGACCGCCGGCGGGGCCATGCAGGTCTCGCCGAGCGCGTTCACGGCGAGGAGCTCATATGTCGTGCCGGCGCGCACCACATGTATGTCACCTTCTTCGCTGGGGTAGTAGAGCTTGCCGTCTGCGGCGACGCCTGACGCGCTGTAGCCAACACCGGCCGTCAGTCGTTTACGGTAGCGCTGTTCACCGGACCGGGCGTCCCAGCACGTGAGCACGCCGTTGTCTTTGCAGACGTAGAGCTCGTCGCCGTAGACGATCGGAGTCTGCATGTAGGCTCCGAAGCGTCGGTTGGCCCAGACCAGTTGTTCGCCGTCTGGCTCGATCGTCAACTCGCCTTGAGCGTGTTCGTTGACGGCCAGGATCCTCGCGGGCCCGCCGTGCGCGCTGGTCAGAAAGATCAATCCGTGCGCAGCGACGGGGGTCGGCACCGGGATGTCTCCGGTGCCGCGCAGCCACCACAGGGGCTCGCCGCTGTCGAGGTCGTAGCCGCCCATGTGCTTCCAGCCGTTGAGCACGAGCTGACGACGATCGCCAGACACATGCACCGTCGGCGTGCTCCAGGTCGGCACTTCGTCGCGCGCGGTGCGCCAGACCTGCTCACCTGACGAGACGTCAAACGCCGCCACGAAGCTGTCCCCTTGATGGTCCGCCTGGACATAGACGCGCCCGTCGTGGATCACAGGAGAGCTGGCCCACCCCCACTGCGCGCTGGGCATCCGGAAGAACCCAGAGTCGAGCACGCCGAAGGACTTCTCCCAGAGCCGTTCTCCGTCCGTGTCAAAGACGTGAAGCCCTTCGGAGCCGAAGAACACGGCGACGTGTTCCCCGTCGGTCGCCGGGGTCGACGCGGCGTGTGATCCTTTCGGGTGACGCTTGACCGCGGGGACCCCTTCCCAGGCGACGCGTGACCAGAGGACCGCGCCGCTTCGACGGTCCAGACAGAGCAGGCGGAACTGGTGTTCGGAGTCGTCCTCTACGGAGCCGATGTCGCCGTAGAGGCCGACGCGGAGCTCGGCGTCCCCGTCCTTGACCGCGGTCGTCAGGTAGACGCGGTCGCCCCAGATGATCGGCGCGGAGTGGGAAAGACCCGGCACTGGCGTGGACCACGCGATGTTCTCGCCGCCTTCGACGTCCCACTCGACCGGCGTCGCGAAGCCGTCGGCATACCCCCTGCCGTGCGGCCCGTGGTAGGACGGCCAGCTGTGTTCGCCGCGAGGTGTCTGCGGCGCGAGCGCGGGGGTGGCCTGTGCGAGGGCGAGAGCGACGAGGAGCGGCGAGGTATTCATGGACCTGCTGCCCATCGTGCCATGAAGCACGCCTACAGATCAGCGTGCAATCCTCCTTCGCGGCGCCGCCCTCGGGGTCACTTCCAAGCGTAGGCGGCGAGGCCGTCCTGCTCGCGCACGATCAGCTGGCCGCCATCGACGCAGAGGTGCGCCCAGGTCTTACCCTCGGAGATCTCAAGGGTGTCGAGGATCTTCATCTCTCCAGGGTCGTGCTGGATCAAGTGGAGTTCGCCGGCGTCGGTCAGCGCGAGCAAGCGCTTGCCCTGCGCGACCAGCGACCAGTATTCGTCACCCATGCCGCTGGAGCGCCAAACCTCTTCGCCGCTGTCAAGGTCCACGCAGGCGAAGCGCTTCGCTCGCAGGTAGAGATAGGCGTAGTTGCCGATGACCACAGGTGAGGTCATGTTGCCTTGGGCGCGGTTGTTCCAGGCCTCCTTGGCCTCGAAGGCGTCTTCGCCGGAGGTCACGTCAAAGCGGTGCGCGCGACCGCCGTAGGCCGAAACGAACACCGAGTCTTTGTAGGGCTGCGGCGTCAGGATGTTCATCCCTCGAAAGGCGCGCACGTTCTGTGACCAGAGCACCTGGCCGTCGTTGGGCGAGACGCCTGCGAGCGTCGTGCGGCTCTGCACAAGCAGCTGCTCGGTGCCGGCGATCGTCGCGATCGTCGGCGAGCTGAAGGCGCTGCCGAACATGCCGCCGCCGTCCTTCATGGATCGCCAGACGGTCTCCCCCGTCTTCTTGTCAACCTTTACGAAGCTCGCGCCGGCTTGCACGTAGACGTGGTCACCAACGACCAGCGGAGAACATACAAAGCCGAAGTCGGGCTTTGGCGTCTCAAAGCGCTCGACGAAGTCCGCGCGCCAGCGCTCTTCGCCGGTCTCTTTGTCGAGGCACACCAGGACGTCGAGCATGCCGGCGACGTAGACGGACTCTTCGTCGACCGTCGGCGTAGAGCGGATCCAAGACCCGTTGCGCGCGGCGAAGAACGGCACCGACATTGCGCCGGCCCAGGACGTGCGCCACTTACGTTCACCTGTCGTGCGATCGTAGGCCGTCACCACCTCGTCACGCTTGTCGACGGTCTCGGTCGTGTAGACGGTCGTGGCGTCGACGATCGGGCCCGAGTAGCTGGGGCCTAGCTCGACTCTCCAGAGCTGCTGAACGTTTTCTTCGGTCAAGCGCTCGGGCCACCAGTCACCCGGGCAGTGGCCGTTGCGTGCGGGGCCGCGCCATTGGTTCCAAACACCGCTGGGTGTGTCGGGCGTCGCAGCAGCGCTGAGCGGCGCAGACTGTGCGGGCGTCGCAGAGGCCAACAGCGCCATGGCGACGAAGAGAGAGGTCATTTTGCGTGGGGGCATCGCCGCGGGTTCGCGGCTCCCGTCGGCGCAGATGCGTGCATTCCCGACTGCTGCCGTAACATGTTGGCATGCGGGAACTTTTCGTCTGGGCTGTCTGTGCGACCTCGCTCGCCGCGCAAGCCGTCTGGCCGGAGTTTCACGGCCCGAAGCGCGACAGCGTCGTGACGTCGCGGTCGCTGCCGCTGACCTGGAGCGAACAGGACAACGTCCGATGGAAGGTCCCCGTCCCGGGTGAGGGCTGGTCATCACCGGTGGTCTGCGATGGTCGCGCGTGGCTCACGACCGCCACGGATTCGGGCAGCAAGCTGCACGCGCTCGCGGTCGACATCGAGCGCGGCGAATGGGTGCATAAGAAAGTTGTCTTCACGATTGATGAGGTCGGCCACAAGAACGCGCTGAACAGTCACGCCTCGCCGACGCCGGTCGTCGAGCCTGGTCGCCTCTACGTGCACTTTGGCACCTACGGCACGGCTTGCTTCGACACCGAGACCTGCGAAGAGATATGGCGCCGCCGGGACATCAACTGCGACCACATGGAGGGCCCCGGGTCGTCCCCGATCTTGGTCGGCGACCTGCTGGTCTTCCACGTCGACGGCGGGGACGTGCAGTATGTCACGGCGCTCGACAAGCGCAGCGGAGAGACCGTCTGGCGTACCGACCGTTCGATCGATCTCAGTAAGTATCAGAAAGACATCCGCAAGGCCTACTGCACGCCGATCGTCGCGCAACTCGACGGCGTTGAGGTGCTGGTGAGCCCGGGCGCGCACGCTGCTATGGCTTACGATGTCCGTACGGGTGAAGAGAAGTGGCGAGTCCGCTACCGGGGCTTCTCGCTCGCGTCTCGGCCAATGTTTGACGGCCAACGCGTCTACATCGCGACGGGTTTCATGCGAGCTCAGCTGTATGCGGTCGACTTCACGGGTGAGGGCGACGTGACCGACGAGGCGGTCGCCTGGAAGTGGCGGCGGAACGTCCCGAAGATGCCGACGCCGCTGCTGCTCGGCGATCGGATCTTCATGGTTGACGACAACGGCTACGCGACGTGCCTGGACACAGCGACCGGCGAGGCGGTGTGGCGCCATCGACTCGGCGGCGAGCACTGCAGTACGCCGCTTTGCGTCGACGACCGGATCTACTTCTTCGATCGGGAGGGGCGGACCGTCGTGCTGGCGCGCGCTGACGAGTATCGGGTGCTCGCAGAGAACCAACTCGACGACGGCTTTATGGCGTCGCCAGCGGTCGTTGGCGACGCGTTTTTGCTCCGGTCTAAATCCCACCTCTACCGCATCGAGGCACGCCGCTAACGCCGCGCGCCGTCGCCATGTT
>MDTG01292830.1_pt1 | contig 15848 bp, 11 predicted proteins | sample 811421 | NCBI WGS metagenome assembly MDTG01 (sample SAMN05326645, study PRJNA326480) | marine metagenome | isolation source: seawater | place: Pacific Ocean: South East | collected 2011 | reverse complement strand
TTCATTAATAAACATTGCCCGATCGACGCACATGCACGTAGCAGGGAGAGTTCAGGCGGTCTTTCCAGCAATCCCAGTTTTCCCATACCTAGGCCAATGGATCCTGAACTAACCAGGATTGCTTGTGCACCATTTTTTCTCAGTTCCAAGATTCCCTCTGCAAGTTTTTTCAATCGCATAGAATGAATTTTGCCCTCGCCGGCGGAAAGTATTCCGGTTCCCATCTTAATGACGATTTTTTTCATTCGGGCCTCACCTTAATACTCTTTTCATTAGAGAGCTTGAGGTTGATGAAAGGGATTAAACTTGTCGAAGATCTTCCTCTTTGGAGGAGAGTGCATGATTGATTCGATTAACCGCATCGTCGGTACCTTTTTGAACTTCCTTTTCGGCCCTTTTGTAATCGTCTTCAGGCAATCCGTCTTTTTGGGATACTTTCAAACCGTCCATTGCTTCTTTTCGAGATGCCCTGATGCCAATTCTTCCTTGTTCGGCGTAGGCTTGAGCCATTTTACAAAGTTCTTCTCTGCGATCACCACTTAAATCAGGGATAGGCATACGGATGAGTTCACCTGTTACGATCGGAGTAATTCCCAGTTTTGCATCGATGAGTGCTTTTTCAATCGGCGCTGCGGTAGATTTGTCCCAGGGTTGAATTTGAACTGTTCGAGAATCCGGAGTGGTGATAGCAGCAAGATCGCGTAATTTCATACTCGAACCATATACGTCCACGGTTACACTTTCGACCATGGAGGCACTGGCCTTGCCAGTGTGTAAAGTAGAGAATTCATGGAGAACATGATCAACCGATTTGTCCATAACATGTTTCATCTTCTTAAAAATATCTTCAGTTTCCATAGTAAAATTAAGTTTTTTTGATTTTTTTCGCAGTATAATTTTGAAATCTTTTCAGGACACTATTGTTCCAATTGATTCGCCTGAAACCGCTGTGCGTATCGAGCCTTTTTGCTGTAGGTCGAACACAAGAATGGGCATTCCATTATCCATACAAAGTGAGAACGCAGTAGAATCCATTACTGAAAGCCGATTTTCCAAGCAATCCATGTAAGAAAGTTTTTTGTACTTGATGGCATTCTCATGCTTGCAGGGGTCTTTATCATAGATACCATCAACCTTGGTGGCTTTAAGAATGATTTCAGCGGAGATTTCGCTCGCTCTTAGAGCGGCGGTTGTGTCGGTCGAAAAGTAGGGGTTTCCGGTGCCAGCGACGAAAATTACTATTCGCCCTCTTTCAAGATGTCGAATCGCCCTTCTCTGGATATAAGGCTCGGCAAGTTTGTCCATCGGAATTGCACTCTGTACACGAACGACCGCACCAATTTTTTCAAGCCGATCCATAAGAGCAAGTCCATTAATTACAGTAGCAAGCATGCCCATTGAATCTCCAGTAGTTCGATCGATTCCCTTTTCGCTACCCTGCAGACCACGGAAAATATTTCCTCCACCTACGACTAAGCCTACTTCAACTCCCATATCTGAAACAAACTTAATTTCTTCGCAAATAGTTTCCAGTGATTTGGCATGAATGGGTTCGCCTTCGCTTCGACAGCCAAGGATTTCACCACTAATTTTTAGAATAATTCTTTTATACTGAGTGGACATTGAAGGAAATGATGATGCTAGAATCTTGACTTTAGAGGGAAGAAGGACATTTTGTTATCCTGTAGCCTGGTGGTGTAATGGTAGCACAGGAGTTTTTGGTACTCTCAGTCGGGGTTCGAATCCCTGCCGGGCTGCCAATTTATGTTTTGGTTCTCCCGAAAACCGCTTATGTCTCATATTATTGACCAGGTGTTGGAAGATCAAAAGGATTTATTTCTTCATTGGGGGTGTTAGGTTGTGAATTAAATATGTCTCCTAACGGAATCGCAGATGCATTTTTTTCGATTTCACCTGCTTTTTCAAAAGGATTCAGGCGGAGCGAAGTATTCTTTGTGTCCTCGGCCGGAGTATTTCCTTCAAAAGGGTTAGTTTTTTGAGCGGCCCCATTAGTTTTGTCGTTATTTGGCAATGGAGTAAGAGCAGAATCAAAGGGATTAAATTGGTCCATTTCCCCTTTTTCTGATTTTGGAGAAGGCGGCGTATTTATTACTGGAACTGAAGGCAACCGTTCAGGCGAACTTGTGGGCACCGAATTAAATGGATTTAGGCTCTGCTCGGGAACAGCAGGGGAAAGACCGTTGGTGACAGACTTGTCGTCAGTTGGTTTGTTTTGGTCTGGGCTGACTGGAGGAGGCACGGTTGGCGGTGGAGGAAAGACCGGAGGAGGTGGAGGTGTCAAAGTAGAAGACTCAAAAGGATTGAGTTCAGCGGGTGAATTGTTGGGAAGTGAAGGGGATTTAATTTCAGGGTCTGGGACAGTCACAGTTGGTTTTGGGGGAGAGATAAATTTCTCTTTAATGGGCATGGAGGTTGACACTGGATCAATAAGTTGAACTGAAGGAAGAGCAGTCTCCGAAGATTTTTTTTGTGGAGTTGGGTCAACCAAGTCAGTGTTCTTGGCGTTTACTTTTTTGGAGGGATCAACGGATATAGTTGGAGGAACGGGTATGTTGTCCGTGGGTTGCTCATTGATTGTAATTGAACTGACTCTTTTTCCGGTTAAAAGATCTTGAACAGGCGCCCCATCCACAAATCGAAGTTCAGAAACTCTTTCTCCTTTTTGATTCCATTCCGTACAGATGCCATGCTCTTGATTGTTTCTGAAATTGTAATCAAACTGTTGCTGTCCATCTGGAAACCAACCCTTGGAGTTACCCTCCATTTTATCGTCATTGAATTGGGCGATCAATCTTTGCTGTCCATTCTCATACCAGATTGTACGCAGACCGTGCTGCTTGTCTTTTTGATAGAACAAGCCAAGCTTTCGTTGCCCAGTCGTATACCACTCAGATGCAGGGCCTTCACGCAAGCCATGCCGGTAAATTGTAGATGACTTGGGGTTTCCATCTAAATACCACTCTTTAGATTCACCGTGAGGAACCCCTTCTTTCATAGTGACTTCCATAATCTTTTGCCCGTTGGGATGCCATTCGCTCTTAAGACCTTCGAGCTTTCCTGCCAGGTAATTCTCTTCTCTAAGCAGTTCGCCAGTGATGCGAAATTCTTTGGACACTCCATCCCTAATTCCTTCAGAATAATTAATGATCCTTCTTTTTCTGCCGTTGTAAAAGAACTCAACAGTTTCTCCGTCCTTTTTCCCGTCTTCCCAGGAAGATACCGATTTGGTAGGGCTTTGTTCAAAAGTTTCAATTGCTTTTCCTGAGAAAGGTTCTGGTTTTTCTGTTGAGTTTTGGTCACCACCTGTATTTCGGATTATTCCTTCCTGGTCAGAACTGAGCCAGTGAAGCATTACAGTTTGGTCAGATTCCGAGGAACGAGTGGGTATCGATTTTATGCACGAAGAGAGACACAATGCAAAAGTAAGTGCAAGAAGTGGAAAACAAGTCTTTTTCATCAAATTATGTAATGCCTATCAGCATTGTTTGTGGCAAGTGGTTTTTCTTCTATTGAAAAGTATCCAACCAAAAGAATAATTCTTAATTCTGCAAAGTCCAAGAAGTGAAAACTAGAATTTTTTTGGCACGATGCTCATACATGAATTCGACATGCGTAAGAAAAGTTTCAATCTTATTGGTTTATAAAGTTACTTCTCATTCATCTTGATAAAGAAATTCCTCAAGGTCCCGCCTTTGTTTTTTGGAAGGTCTGCCTTTGCTCATAGGAAGCGATTTCCCAAGGTTCATTTTAAAATGCTTCAGCTTTGATTTTTCATAGACTTCCATCGGAGTTAAGTCTTCAAGAAAATCTTTTACTTTTGAAGCAGAGATTCTTTTCTCCAAAACACCAAGAACACGGACTTTCCTTTCAATGGGACCTTTTTTCATGGTTATTAAGTCACCTATTCGTATTTCTTTGGAGGGTTTGGATTTAATTCCATTAACAGTGACCCATTTCCTCTTGCATGCATCAGTGGCCAAAGTTCTAGTCTTGTATACTCGGACGGACCATAGCCAACGATCAAGTCGCACGACATTCATGATTCAAAAAATTTATTTCTTTGTTTGGGCCAGTCGGATTTCCAGACTAAGGGTCTGCTTTGATTTCAGGGTGATTTCCAAATTTTTTCTTTTGGAATCTGGTAAATCTATACTACTAATATGTTCTGGTTTGATGCCAGAGCGGAATAAAGCGTAAGGCAAAAAATTGAGCAATTCCGGTGAATAAGGAGAAAAATCTGGTATTAGAAAATCTCTCTTTGATAATGACAATCCATTGAGTAAAAGTAAAAAGCGTTCTTCATCAGGTAATTCCAATCCGCGGGCAATTTTATCCAAGGTTTTACTTCCTGCGGTCCTGATTCCATTTTCCAAGTCATTTACTATTGAAGTTGTTACCCCGCTTGCACGAGCAAGTTCTGGTTGCGTGAGGCCAGATTTATTTCGTAAAGACTTGAGTTGCTTACCCATTCGAATCATTTGATTATTTTTCACTGCGCCATGCTTTATGGTTGAAAACGGCGTGGCAAGATAATTGAAAAAAATTTACTTTTTTCTAGGTACCGCGAGAAAAGTTCGTGACTTATTTAAATCACTTATTTCAAAGTCGTTTAAATCTGATCCAACTGGAGTTAATTCGAGCATAAATTCTTCTTCGAAAGAAAACACTTTAAGAGCGTTTTTTTGTTCTGCTTCAATCTTTTTGCTTTGTGCTGAAAGTGAGTTTGAATTACCTGAAACTGGTTTTATTGGATCGCTGAAAAAGAACTGAAAAGTATCATGAGACCATTGGTTAATCTGATTGGAAAATGAGGCGTAAAAAATTCCGGCAGTTGAGATTGTCAATAAGACAATAATGTAGGCAAACACATTACGATTATTCTTTTTAGGTTTGGGGGGTCGAGGTCCTTGTATGGCAACATCCCATTCTTTCCATTCTCGAAGGGCTTTGTTTTTCTCGACGAATGATCCCGCAAAAATAGCCAGTTCATAAAGAAAATAGAGAGGAATACTTAGAATTGACAAACTTACAGGATCACCACCTGGGGTAATAAATGCTGCTACTACCATAATCACTACCAACACAATCCTTCGATTCCTGCGTAATTGACTGACGGAAAGCACTCCTATTCTGATCATCAGAATTAGTACTAGTGGGAATTGAAAGGCAACACCTACGGCAAATGTCATCCATATTACCATACTATAGTAGTTCCCTGCCTCCGGACGGTAGACTTCCAAGCCTAAAATGTTGAATGAAAATTCAATAGTAAATGCCAACGAGTAGGGGAGAATCAGGAAATAAGTCATTGATGCCCCTGAGAGAAAGAGAAAGGTGGCAGCTACACAGCCAGGGAAAAAGATTCTTTTTTCCTGAGGGGTAAGTCCAGGAACTACAAAACTACCAATGAAATACAGAATGAGTGGAAGAGAAATACCGAGTCCCCCCAAAAAACAAATTTTCATAGCAATGAAAATTGGAGAAAAGGAATGAATTACTTGAAGTAGGTTTCTATTTCTGCCATCTGCAAAATGGGTAAGGATTCGAGTTTGATGATGCGGGTCAGCAATTCCCCATTCAAAAAGGTCTGATTTTTTCGCTTCCCGAAGTTTTTTTAAATCGATTTCTTTTTCAACTAGAGTTTGAACATATTGATCCATTCCTATGCTCTGAAGATCCACTTGTATTTCACCAAAATCTTCAACTGCTTTAATGAGTGGAACCTGAAGAACTTTTGCAGAATCCTGTAGGAATATTGCTATGCCTAAACATCCGGCAATAAAAACTAAAATCGCTTTGAGGATTACCCATCTCAGTTCTTCCAAATGCTCCAGGAAATGCATTTCGTTTGGATTTCTGTTCGAATCAGAAGGCTGTTTTCTACGAATAATGCCACCTAGTCCTTCGCTCATGAATTTTTCACCAAAATTTTTTGGGGTTTTTTTGGATGTGGGATTGCTCATTTGATTGCCTTACTGAGTCAATGAAAGGAAAAGACGAAAGGAGCACCAACTATGTCTTGTTCTGAAGCATTCGTCCATTTAAAAGAGTCCAAAATTCGTAAATCAGTAGCATGTTATAGAAGTCATTCATTGACAAAGTTTTAAAAAAATACGATGTATTTCTCCTCCATTTTCAATCAAATTGCTCTTCGCAAATGATTGGTAAACCCAAGTCGCAAACCAAATCCTCAAAAATGGCACAAAAAAAGAAAGCAAAACAAGCCAAGAGCAAAACTAATGTTAAGAAGACGAAAATATCTTCTTCCTCTAATTCGAACGCAAAAAAATATGTCTACGACTTTGGCAAGAAGACTGATGGTGATGCCAAGCAAAAAGAACTACTCGGTGGGAAGGGAGCCAATCTCGCGGAGATGGCGAAAATCGGACTACCAGTGCCTCCAGGATTTACTATATCCACCGATGTATGCACCTATTTTTATTCACATAAAAAGTCGTACCCCAAAATCCTTGACGATCAAATCCGAACTTCTGTTGCATTGATGGAGAAACAATTAGGCAAGAAGTTAGGTGATCTAAAAAATCCTCTCCTTCTTTCCGTTCGTTCTGGGGCAAGGGACTCTATGCCCGGAATGATGGATACGATTCTGAATCTTGGATTGAATGACGAGACTGTGGAAGCATTGGCTGCCTCTTCAGGTAATGAAAGATTTGCGTGGGATTGTTATCGCAGATTTATACAGATGTATGGAGATGTGGTAATGGGAGTGCAAAAACTTCCTTCCGAAGATCACGACCCTTTCGAAGCAATAATCGAAGATTTTAAAAAAGAGATTTTTCCAAAAGACAAAGGCGAAGTTGACGACTCAAGAATCTCCTCCTCACAAATGAAGGAGCTAGTTGGCCGCTTTAAGAAGTTGGTCAAAAAAAGATCTGGTGAGGATTTCCCCACATGCCCATGGAAGCAATTGGAGGGCTCGGTCGGAGCTGTTTTTAGCTCTTGGATGAATGACCGTGCTATTGTATACCGACGAAAATATGGAATTCCGGCAGAATGGGGAACGGCAGTGAATGTTCAAGCCATGGTATTCGGAAATACCGGAAAAAAATCTGGTTCTGGTGTTGCCTTTACTCGCGACCCAGCAAGTGGTCAGAAAGTTTTGTATGGTGAATTTTTAACTGATGCTCAAGGTGAAGATGTTGTGGCAGGCGTTCGAACGCCTCACCCCGTTGCAAAAATGAAGCGGGTTCTTCCAAAACCTTTCAAGGAATTAGAGCTGGTACAGAAAAAACTTGAAAAACACTTCAAGGACATGCAGGACTTCGAATTTACCATTGAAAATGAAAAGCTTTACATGTTACAGACTCGAAACGGTAAACGCACTGGCCTAGCGGCACTTCGGATCGCTGCAGAAATGGTAAAGGAAAGGCTAATCGACTGGAAGACCGCAATTACTCGAGTCCCCGCCGAACAATTGGATCAAGTACTCGCACCAGTTTTTGACGCGGCCGCACAAAAAGCTGCCAGTCGATTATGCAAGGGATTACCGGCAGGTCCGGGTGCTGCATCTGGTAGAATTTGTCTCAATGCCGATCGTGCGGTGGAGGCTGCGAAAAAGGGAAGCGTCTTACTTGTCCGGCAAGAAACTTCGCCCGAGGATTTGAGAGGAATGATTGCGGCTGAGGGTATTCTCACTGCACGAGGTGGAGTTTCCTCGCATGCTGCTCTTGTCGCCCGCCAAATGGGGAAGGTTTGTGTCTGTGGAGCCGCTGAATTGGATGTTGATTACCAAGCTCGTACTGTAAAGGTTGACGGGAAAACTTTCAAGGAAGGTGAATACATGTCAATCAACGGAACAACTGGTGAAATTTTCGCTGGAGAGCTCAAAACTGCACCTTCGGAGATCATTCAAGTTTTAGTTGAAAAAAAGCTAAGCCCCAAAGGAAGCAAAGATTTTCAATTCTTCTCACAACTTATGCAATGGTGCGAGAAAGCCACTAAAATGTCTGTCCGAACAAATGCTGACTCACCTTCTCAAGTTGCCAATGCAATCGCTTTTGGAGCTTCAGGAATTGGATTGTGCCGTACCGAACACATGTTTTTCGAAGGAAACAGAATTGATGCTATGCGCCAAATGATTCTTGCTGAGGATGAACCAGCAAGGAGGAAAGCTTTGAAGAAACTGCTTCCTTACCAAAGAAAAGATTTTCAGGGCATCTTCAAAACTTTGGAAGGAAGACCAGCAACAATTCGCTTACTCGATCCTCCCTTGCATGAGTTTTTGCCTCACGATAACAATTCACAACGTGACCTCGCAAAGAAATTAGGAGTCACCTTGTCTTCGATCAAAAAGCGAGTTGAGGACTTGCATGAATTTAACCCAATGCTTGGACATCGAGGGTGCAGGCTTGGAATTTCTCACTCGGAAATTACTGAAATGCAAACCCAAGCTATTTTGGAAGCTGCCATTATTGTTCAAAAGAGCGGAATTGAGGTGAATCCAGAAATTATGGTACCTCTAGTAGGATTTCCCAAGGAGCTAGAGTTGCAAGTTGAAATCATTCATGAAACTGCGAAAAAGGTATTTGAAGCAAAGGGGGAAAAAGTAAAGTATTTAGTTGGAACCATGATCGAAATTCCAAGGGCTGCATTAGTGGCAGACGAAATTGCCAAAACTGCTCAGTTCTTTAGTTTTGGAACCAATGACTTGACCCAAACAACCATGGGCATGAGTCGTGATGATTCCGGAAGTTTTCTTCCCAATTATACCGAGCTTGACATTATTGAAGCGAATCCATTTGCAAGCGTTGATCAGAGCGGGGTAGGACAATTAATGGAAATCGCAGTGAAAAAGGGGAAATCCTCTCGCAGGGGCATCAAGCTAGGTATTTGTGGGGAGCATGGTGGTGACCCCCAAAGCGTAGTATTTTGCCATAACATTGGCCTTAATTATGTTAGTTGCTCTCCATTTAGGGTGCCGACTGCTCGTTTAGCTGCCGCTCAGGCAGCAGTCAGTTGAGGGAATTTGTTTAAAACTTTTTCAATTCAAGGGTTCGAGTGGAAACGCTCGAACCCTTTGTTTTTTTGTGAACTCCGATGATTAATGTTTGAGGTAAAGGAGAAACCAAGGCTAGTCGAGAGAGCTTATTTATTGTCGGTTATTTTACGCGAAACTGAACGTAGTGAGGCGGAATCTCTTCTTGATGAATTAGAAGAACTCGTTTCGAACCTTGGGATTGATATTATTTGTAAACAAGTGGTTCGTACGCGCAAAACTTTTCCAGGTCATCTTATTGGGAAAGGACGATTTGGGGAGCTTCTCCAAGATGTACAGTCCCAAAATTGCGATGTCATTATTTTTGACAACGAAATTTCGCCCAGCCAGCAAAGGAATTGGGAAGAAGCGAGTAATGTCCTAGTAATCGATCGACATGAAGTTATTTTGGATGTTTTTGCTGAGCGAGCTCAAACCAAGGAAGCAAGCCTTCAAGTACGTTTGGCCCGCTTGGAATATTCTTTGCCTCGAATGCGAAGAGCCTGGACCCACCTAGATCGTCAACGGGGAGGAGGAGTGACTCAGCGAGGTGAAGGTGAGGCTCAGATTGAATTAGATCAGCGCATGTTGAGAGATAAAATTGCAAAAACGAAGAGGGAAATTGCCCAAGTTGCGACTCGTAGAGAAACCAGTCGTAAAAAGAGACACCGTATACCCTTGCCGACTCTTGCTCTCGTTGGTTATACAAATGCTGGAAAGTCGACTTTGTTAAATGCATTATGTGGATCCGCAGTTCTTGCCGCTGATAAGCTATTCGCAACATTAGACCCGACCAGCAGAAAAACTGTACTTCCAAGTGGTAAAACAATTATTCTCACAGACACCGTCGGTTTTATTAGGAAATTACCCCACCGACTTGTGGATGCTTTTAGAGCAACCCTAGAGGAGGCAATTGTATCGGATTTTTTGATTCATGTGGTGGATCTTTCAAATCCTGATTTTGAGCAACAAATGGAAACTACTTTAGAGGTGCTTTCAGAATTGAGGGTCCAAGAAAAAACTATTCTAACAGTTTTTAATAAAATGGATTTGGATGGAGCCGCGACAAATCGAATGAGGGCAAAGGTACTGTGCAATGATGCAAATTTTATAAGCTCTCAGACGGGTGATGGACTAAAAAAGCTTCATCGGAAAATCGAGTTTCTATTCGAAGGGAGAATGCAAATTAAGCGCTACTTAATCCCTCATAGCCATTATTCAATAATTTCTAGAATTAGAGAAGAAGGATGCCTTGAATCTGAAGAGGTAACAGAAGTCGGGACAATTGTTGAAGCATTTCCACAAGGGAAATTGTTGTACGAACTAAAGAAATTCGCAAACAACGAAAAAAAATAAATTATTTTCCATCTCGATTTCTGGAATAGTCCACCCAGGTAACTCGAAGCATATTTGTGGCGATCCAAAAAATTCCAGTCATTGCCAAGGAAGACATAGTAGAAACAACAGTAACAGCAGTTGGATCCTCAGAGGGAACATGAGCAGCAAGAACTTCGCGCATGAACGAGAAAAATAACAAAGCGAGGACTAAATCGAAACCTTTTCCAAACTTTGATACTAAGGGTTTATCATCTTGATCTGACATAGTAGAATAGAATGCAAATCAGGGTCTCTGGGTCAAACCTATCCTTTCGATAGTCCGGTTACAGTTTCCAGAATTCTCTTTTTGATTTCGGGAATTGTAAGATTCATCAAAATGGATGTTTTTACCCGATTAAAAGGAAGCGGGGGTAAGTGTGAGATTATTTCACCAATAACAAGCGAGCGATTTGCGGACACTTCGTCCACTTTATCTATAGGAGTAAAATGCGGTACAGTTTTTAAAACTTCTGGATTTTCCATAATGATTTCCTTGATTGCACGCACGGCTTGTGCGAAACGATCAAGTTCAGACTTTGAATAACTTTCTGTAGGCTCGATCATAAGTCCATAAATTTCAGGAAAGGCAACAGTTGGGGCATGGAATCCGAAATCAAGAAACAGTTTTCCAACTTGGGGAATGGCTTGACTCTTTGGAATTCCAGACTTCTCTAAGTGTGAAAATTCATCTTCGCTCAATGTCAAAATGAATTCGTGCATTCGGGGAGAGTCCTCGGCAAACTCAGGAAGTGTGAGGTAGTTTTTTTTCAACTTTTCCAATAAGTAGCGAGAAGACAATACTGCGATTGAAGACATTCTTGGTACGCCCTCTTTTCCAAGTCTCAACAAATAGCTGAGTGCCCTGACTTTATGAGCGAAATTTCCCCAGTGGCGGTGGAAAGCGCCGATAGAGTGCACAGGAGTGACCGCATGAAATTTTCCGTTAACACCAAGAACTATCTGTTTCCCAGGCAGAAAATCAACTAACTTTTCAGAAACCGCAACAATTGCATCTCCGGGTCCACCCCCACCATGCGGAATGGTCCAAGTTTTGTGGAGGTTGTTGTGGACTGCATCAACTCCAAGAGCATCTAGGTCGACAATTCCGGCAATTGCGTTCATGTTGGCACCGTCCATATAAACGAGTCCACCTGCACAATGAACTTGGTCGGCGATGGCCTTAAAATTATTTTCAAAAATGCCAGAGGTGTTTGGATTTGTGATCATTACTCCGCACAACCTGTTGCCATATTTTTCTAACTTTGACTCAAAATCATGCAGGTCTATAGTTCCTTCGGAATTAGCCTGCAGATATACTATTCCATCAGGGTAACCAGCCATCGCCGCAGTTGCAAAATTGGTGCCATGAGCAGACTTGGGGATAAAAATAATGTCTCGGTTGCTTTGGTTGTTTTTTCGATGGTAAGCTTGAAACAATTTGAGGCCAACCAATTCACCCTGTGCACCCGCGACCGGTTGTGTGGTAACCCCAGAAAGACCAGTAATTTGTTTAAACCATTCCTGTATTTCAAAAAGAACAGAAAGTGGACCTTGAGAATCTTCCAAAGGAGCTTGCGGATGAACAGCAGAAAATCCCTTTAATCCGGCGGCCCAGTCGTTGAGGAGTGGATTGTACTTCATCGTGCATGATCCAAGTGGGTAACATCCATCATCTGGACTCACATTAAGTTCAGCGAGCTTCTCGTAGTAATTTTCTAATTCGTCTTCTGAAAAAGAAGGCAAATTGGGACTGTCCTCACGTAATAAACGGGAAGGAATCGCAGGCAGGGGATCGTTGTTTCTTGAGACCTCTGATTTAGAAAATTGTTTACTTAAAAAGCGTACAATCTCATCAATTTCTTCTTCTTTATTTGCATCTGTAAAAGTTAACTTGATCAGACTCATGGATTCGCTCTTGTCAATTCTTGCACTTACATCGATCCCGAGGTGGATTTTGGCATGGCGAGCATGTTCAAGCAATTCGTCGACAGAGCGATCAATTTTAAGGACGAGTTCATTTAACGAAAATGCATCTGGGAATGCTAATTCGATACCATCCAAATCTTTAATTGCGGACCACAGCTTTTTCTTAAATTTGATTGCTGTATGAATACTTTCTGAAAGCCCCTTGTTCCCGCGTGCTAGTAAAGAAGCACCAGCAAGGGTCGCTAAGAAAGCCTGATTTGAGCAAACATTGGATGTGGCTTTTTCCTTGCGAATATGCTGTTCACGAGTGGAAAGTACCATGACGAAGCAATCACGACCGTTTACATCTTTCGCCTTGCCTATGTAACGGCCTGGGCTGTGCCGGAGATCTGACTTGTTTTCCTTGTTGTATCTGCATCCGAAAAGACCAAGTCCAGGGCCTCCAAAATTGGGTGAAATGGCAAGATGCTGGGCTTCTCCAACAATAAAATCAACACCATTCTTGCCAAACTTGGATGGAGTTTTGAGTCCACCTGAGGCAAGCAAAAACGGGTCAATTGAAGCAATCGAACGCATCCCGCGTTCAAAGCTGAAGTCGGCAAGAAAGTCCACATCTTCGAGCAAACCTAAGGAGTTAACTTGGGGAAAGGCAAAGGCTGAAAATCGGTCGGTATCGGTACCGGTCAAAGACTTTAGTTTGGAAGTATCAATCAACCCAGTCTCGGAATCAATTTCCGCGAAAGTGAATTTGATGCCAGTCTCTCGAGTAAGTGTCTTAAGAACATTCAAGTCATCAGGAAATAAACTTCTTGATAGAAGGATTTCTTTTGAGCGGCGGGTTGTTCGGATAGCACAGGCAATCGCTTCGTACAAAGCAAACGATCGATCGTAAAGAGAAGTATTGATCGCTTCAAATCCTGTGAGAGCAGACATTGCACACTGATATATCCAATGAGTAGCGAGGGTTCCTTGACTGCGTTCAGGTTGGTAAGGAGTGTAAGAAGTGCTGAGAGGACGCAGACTGGAAACAAATTCAGTAATCGGATGGATCGTCCAATGAGGAAGCATGTCACCAATCAGTGAGGTAAAAATTCGACTCTTCTCAGATAGCTTCTGTATTGAATGGCATGCCTGATCGTAGGACAACTCATTGGGTAAGTTTAGACCATCTTGAAACTTTAGATTATGGGGAATGTGGTCAAACAATTGGGAGAGCTTATCTAAATTTAAACTCGCAAGCATCTCATCAGTATCGGTCTCTTCCAATGATATGTAGTGCCGCTTTAATTCACGTGGAAATTCAGATGGATCATAGGGAAGATGGAATTTTATACCTGTAGTATCCAATAAGTCTTGAGGATTCATAGATTAGTATTACTAGAAATTAAGAGTGAAAAAAACACTGAATCATTCACGTGCATAAAACAACCTATGCAGAATTGGAATAAATCAAAAAAGTATTCGTAGAAATTAACCTCTAACCAAAAAACAGTACTATTTTTTTATGCCGCCGTCCCAGATGTTTTCTTCCACGACTTCGCCATTTTCGTCGAAGAAAATTTCTCTTCCATGGAGCAAACCATTGAGTAGATTTACTTCTCCAACTAAATTTCCATTCTTATCAAGAATATTCATTTTACCAGAATAGGTGCTGTCATTGTTTCGGAATTTAACGGTGTCCAATCCATTGATAAGTTCTGTTCTAAAAGCAATTTCTGCTTCCTGAACAGTGCCTTCCCATGTTTCAACTTCTTTCTCAGAAGTAAACGAGGGAGACTGAACATCTTCTTGGTTCTTTTCTAAGTTGTTAGGTGAAGAAATAATTTCAGTGGGTAAATTTACCGACTCTTCCAGATCGTTTTCTATTTTCTTCTGTGAAACAGGGGATTTTCCAGCCTCGGGAAGGAGCTCCTGTGTTGTTCCCCTAACAGATAACAAAGAAGATGAACCCGGCACTGGAGAAAGTAATGGAGCTTCAGTAGATTCAACGGGATCTGAAAATTTGTTTTTTTCTACAATGATTTCGGGTTGTTGATCAATGGAAGAATTCAATTTCAGGGATTTGGAAGGAGCCGGCAATACAGACTTTGAAGGAATTAGTTCTCCATTGATCCAAGTCCCAGAGACCACATTGCCGTCTGGAAAAAAAAGTTTTCCGTGTCCATGCTGTAAGTCATCAAGCCACTCTCCCTCATACTTAATTCCATCGTGTGAAATAAAAATACCTTTTCCTCGCCTCTTGCCTCGTACGAAATCACCTTCATAACTAGAACCATCAGGCCATCGGTACTGCCCATTCCCTGTTCTTTGATCTTTGTCATAATCTCCTTCGTAGCTTTCGCCATTAGCCCAAAGAAATCGACCCTTACCATGACGGAGATCCTCCCTGAAATGACCATTGTAGTAAGAGCCGTCGTTCCATTTGAAAAGGCCGTCTCCGTGTTTCTGTTCTTTCGAGTTTACCTGTCCTTCATAGGATCCATCAGAAAATTGTGTAGTAACGATTTTTGAGGATGTGCATCCACCGAATGCAAGTATCAAAATTAATCCAGCAGTTTTATAATCGCTTGGCATATGATTATCCAAAATTACATTTGCTTTGCAAGCAAGCGTGGAAATGATTCGAACTTTTTAACGGAAGTCTTAATAGGGTTGCCAGAATCGAGGATACTGACAGAATTATACAACCTCTGGAGAGGTGGCAGAGTGGTCGAATGTGCCCGACTCGAAATCGGGTGTACCGAAAGGTACCGCGGGTTCGAATCCCGCCCTCTCCGCCACGTTTCATTTCGCAGCTTCTTTTTGCTGGTAAAATGAATTGATCTTATCAGCAACATCCAAAAATGAAATATCTGCAGAATAAATCGACTTAAATTCTTCAAAAGCCTTTTCTTTGCTTCCCATTGATTCATGGCAACAACCGAGTTCGTAGATCGCATTTTTCTTTTTTTCATCCATTACTTGGATTTCATTTTTCAAGACCTCAAATTGTTCGACTGCCATATCGTAAAATCCCTTTCTACTGTAAGCTCTACCCAAAAATAATATAGCATCTTGGCGAATTTTCGCATTTCGCTGAGCAAGCTGGAAGTGTTGTAGGCATTGATCGTACTCTTGGTCTTCAAAGAGAATCAAACCTAATTCATACCTGTACGAGTAATCGTTGGGATATCGTTGCACCAAAGACTCGAGTTGTCCGAGTTGATATTGTTTTTTATTGGACTTAGCTTCGTCTAAAGATTCAATGTACTCCTGGTTTTCAGGATTTTCGCTGCATGCTTTTTCCCATTGTCCAATAGAATTATCGAAATATTTCAAAGTTAGATTTCTTTCTTTTTCCTCTAGGGAAACATCTCCCTTCCCAGCCTCTTGATTTCTTGCTTCTTGAATCCATGCAATTGCGTTTTCAATATCGCCGTATCGGTGGTAGTACTCACTGAGTTGTTTGTAGTGGTTTAAGTTGGAAGGCTCTTTTTCAACTTTTTCGTAGGCTTGTCGGATTAAAGCCTCCAAACCCTTGGAGTCGTTC
>MDTG01066581.1_pt1 | contig 15848 bp, 13 predicted proteins | sample 811421 | NCBI WGS metagenome assembly MDTG01 (sample SAMN05326645, study PRJNA326480) | marine metagenome | isolation source: seawater | place: Pacific Ocean: South East | collected 2011 | reverse complement strand
GGAAGTTCGGGAAGGCGAAGACACTTGTAATGTATTGCAATGGCATGTGGTGTGGTCAATCTCCAGCGAACATCAAGGCTCTTCTTGATTTCGGGTACCCCTCGCACAAAATCAAGTGGTACCGGGGTGGTATGCAGAATTGGGCGAACCTCGGTTTGACAACTGTAAAACCATAAGACGGCAGTTCGTTAGAAAAGCCCGCACCGAGATGCGGGCTTTTTTGTGCATGGTTCTCAAGTTCTTGTAAGAGGGCACCCACAGTTGTACTATTCGCGGCCTTCGCACATGGCGCGTTGGCAGAGTGGTTATGCAGCGGATTGCAAATCCGTGGACATCGGTTCGATTCCGGTACGCGCCTCCAGTAATATCAACACCTTGCGTATGTCAGTCCTTTTGCGCGTAATTCCAGTAACCCATTAGTAACCTTACGTAAGGCCACTTGAGTGACTCCATCCAATTTCGATGAAGTCAGTATGCGATGTCATGAAGGAAAGATATGGGAGAGATTAGGGTTTGGTAGCGGAGCTATCTGGTCAAAGTAAAGGTTTAAAATCTCAAGAAGCTAGTTTTAGCGACGTATCATGGCTCGACACTGTTGCTCATCAAGCCCTAAATCTTCTGCCTTTTTTATCCACTTATTATTTGTTTTTTGTTGGGTCCATGCGCCTAGCGCATTAGTACAGATCATTTTTGTTTTAGGTTCGATACTGTTTACCTCTGATTTCAAATTCTTTAGATGCTTGTCAGTAGTCTCCGTTGCAACATAAGCTACTGCGCAATCAACGCGTAAAGACTTTAAAAGCTGGCAATCAGGAACTCGCTTCTTTTCAACTCCATATTCTCGAAAACTATTTAAAAAAGGTCTCCTCGATAATCCAAACTTTGACCAAGAGTATGGGATATTAAAAGCTTCTAAATCTGAGACAATCGATCGGGCCCATTTTGCCCTAGCATTTACAGCCTCTTCGAAATATTTGTATTTTTTGGTCGGTATATTCGCCCCAAATTCATTTAACCAAACTGGTACCTCATGGAGCTGTCGCCAACTGTTGATACGAGATGCGCCTCCCTTGAATTGCTCAAGTTTTACTCGATTCGGTTTTACAAATGGTTCCCCATTTCGGGTTAGTTCTGAGAAATCTTGATTACTATATTTCTTGTCGGGATAAGCATGAAATACATAAACAATGTTGTCCCGCTCTATGGGTATACCCATCTGAGTTATCGGATATTTAAAACCGCCTTCTTTATTCCTACGAAGGCCGAGGCCCTTACAAATTCCACTTACAAAAATCGTATGGTTTGGTGCAACACTACGAACCAAATCGACCGTCTTCGTCGCTATTCCCTTCCACATATCTGGCTCTAGTATTCTGGCATTGTCATAGCAGAATTCCGGTTCATTATAAAGCTCGAAACCTAATCGCTCGCTCGGGATGTCTGCTAAATCAGTAGCCAACATTTGCCACAAGTGTGTAAAGGCGCTCTCCGCACTCTCGGTCTTACGTTGCATTTCTACAGAGAGAACTGTAGTCGCTTCGGCCCAATACTCACCATTTTGCTTGCCATCTCGCTGCCGGCCCGATGGAACAATTACGATATATTGACTTGAGTTCTTCACCAACCGCCTGACGTGACTAAGTAACTGTGCATATCGTTTCTTCGAGAGATAATTTAGGTCTGAGCCCTGATTCGAAAATTCTGCGAGTCGGCCTTGTTTGATGAGGTTCTGAGCACATTTTAGAGACTGGCTACTTCGGCCCCCTACGCATTCTGGAAATAGGATAGGTTCAAGACTAAACATAAGTCGGATCGACCGGAAGCCTACTGAATCGAGAAACTCTAGATCGCTATCTGTAATGGCCTTATGCCAATGCTGATTTGACCAATCGTAAAAGTCCTGTCGAGTGTATAAACCCATATAAAAAATACCAGGACTAAGATTTTGCAGGATGGGCTCTGGTACTCCATTGGGAAAATCGAAGTTTGTTTTGTCAGAAAGTGCATTGCTGTCAGCCCAAATCGCCGGCGTAACCAAAAGAATTAGCAGCACAAACCGCATATTCGTCCCTTGTCATCATTTTCTGATATGACGACTAAGGGTAGTGCTATTCCGCGCCGCACTCAAGGATAAGCGATTAGAGAAAAAGGATGGATGAAGGCCGCCACAGAAGCGGTCTTTTTTTCTATCTGCGAGAAGTCAAATTGGCTTTGAATCGAGAGAATCCCTTCATCTGAATAATCTTGGTAGTACTTATTGAATTCTTTTAGACACAGCGATTCATTCTGAAAGATTTCATCTTTGCTTTGTAAAAATGCGTTGGTATTGTTGACGTTCAACCCTCTCGTTTGGGTTAGCTTAGAAGTATTACCAAATAAGAAAGTTTGCTGACATTTTTTGCAAACAAATTTAACTTCAGTGCCGTCGATCCAGACATCCGCGTTGCAGTTTGGGCGGGGCTTCACAGGCATAAGCAAATCCTGTTCATTCCATGATCGAATCTTAATAGTTTATTTAGGCATCATCTATTGGCACCATAATTCTTCGTGTGATGAGGCTTAATTTCTAGATGACTTAAAAGTGTATTAGGTCTTTACACACAGACATAACAATGAAAAACAGAGGATGCTGTTATGGGTTTATTTAGAACTTCACTTCTTGCGGTGCTGTCTTGCGCTGTGGTGTCTGTTCAGGCGGCGAACTTTAATCAAAAAAAAATCAAAGTGGATGAGCCTAGCTTCTCGTCTTACTTCTACTCAAATAGCGTTGGCCCTCTTGGTTGTGCGAAATCTAGAGAATGGTTTGTTTCTGAAATTGAGCAGGTCATTGGATACGACTGGTCAAAAGATCATCAAGAGAACAGTAACTCTTTAACCGTAAAACATCAGGGTATTTCTATACCCGTTAAAAAATTATTTGCGTTGTCTCACACTGCGGTGGCATCAAAAGACGAAGAATTAATAGGACACGCTAAACGTCTGACCTTGGCCATAGCTAAGGCCAATACACTAGCCGATTCGATGACGGTGTCTGAGGTAAAAAAAATAGGTAAGCGGTGTTACGAAGGAAAGGGAAACACCGAGGCGGAATGTAACTTCCATGAGCCACAATTTGTGATGCAGTTTATGGGTAACTACATGGTCAGTGCGAGCTTGGTCTGGACGCACTTGTCGCAAACAGAGCGAGACATCCTCACTGACTACTCGGACAGAATGTATAAAGCGTATGTGCGCCCTGTTTTTGATTCATTAAGAAAAGGTAAAACTCAATTTTCGCAAATGGCCAATGGTGGAATCGCTGTTTTGGCTTACGCCTACCTGAACAATGACGGTCGTCTGGCTCAACAAACGCTCAATAAAATCTTTCAGAATATAAATACGGTTTTTTTAGACGATGGATACATTAAAGGAACTTCTTTTAGAGGCGTTCGTGGGTTTTGGTATCACACTTATGGCGTCAATTCGGCGCTCGCTGTTGTTCATCTAGCTAAGCAGTGGAAAGTTGAAATTCCCGAGCAAATTCTTAAGAAAGTCAGGGCATCTGCAAAATTGGTAAATGTGGGAATAGCTGATCTTGGGAAATTCGAATCACGGAAATCGCCAACCGGGAAACAATCAAACGCTTCTTACGATCCGAAGAATGCGAGACCTCATGTTCATCAAGGGGCGATTGCGATCAATGAACTTTCTCAAAGTGCGGTGAATACTTTTCTGAACATTGCTCAAGATGCGACCTACGTAAGAAAATCAAAGGAGGGAATATCTGATTTCACAATTGGCTTTAACCCCAAATGTGCTGTGAGTGAAGCAATTCTGCGGGCGTCGGCTTCTGAAGTTCTACAAGTTCCACAATCTGGTTTCGATGACTCTGTAAGCACCAGTGAACTTTGCGGGCGAGCCTTGGACGAATGGAAAACCACACCGGGTGAATGGGCCAAGGCAGCAGAGTCACGTGGACTGTCTGCGGAGTCATGTAAACTATTTTCGAAGTGAATCAATGAAAAAGTCTACCTCTGCAAACTGTGTTTGATTGTCCCTGGAGCCTTGTTGGCTGTGCTGAGAATTTGTGGGCGTAAGTCGATTTTTAGAAAATTAAAATAATAGAATCATGTGTTTATAAAAAACTGTGGAGGCGGTATGCGCCTCCAGAATAATATCTAATCTACTGATTTAATGATTACACTTATTTCTGGTCATTGTTTGTCCAACTCCACTTTGTTGGCGCCATTGATCCTCGCACTGATAAATTAATTAATGCACTCTTTCTAATCATTTTTTCAAGTTTTTTACCGACTTCCGATTACAAAACTGGCACTATCGGAGCAGTAAATATGAACGAGGATTCAACATGGCCTTTTCTGGCTGGCGAGTGCTCAAAGAAGGGCTGAGTGGACATCGCGGGTGGTCGCCACTTTGGCGTGCAGCGACACCCAAACAACAATACGATTTGATTATTGTCGGTGGAGGTGGTCATGGACTGGCCACAGCCTACTATCTGGCAAAATATCACGGTCTGACGAATATCGCTGTGCTTGAAAAGCACTGGATTGGTGGAGGTAATGTCGGTAGGAACACTACGATAATTCGTTCGAACTACCTTCTGGATGGGAATCAGCCATTTTACGAATTATCTTTGCAACTTTGGGAAGGTCTTGGGCTCGAGTTGAATTTCAATACTATGGTTAGCCAGCGCGGTGTGCTTAATCTGTTTCATTCAGACGCGCAGCGTGACGCTTTTAGGCGGCGGGGTAACTCAATGCGGATGCATGGAACGGATGCCGAATTGCTCAACGCTAGAGATGTCCGAAAAATAGCGCCATTTTTGAATTTCGATAATGCCCGTTTTCCGGTGCGTGGCGGATTGTTACAGCGCCGCGGTGGCACGGTTCGGCATGATGCCGTTGCTTGGGGGTATGCGCGTGCGGCGAGCGCTCTGGGCGTGGATATCATTGAGCGTTGCGAAGTGACAGGGTTCGATATCATCAACGGTCATATCGCCGCCATTGAAACGAATCAGGGCCGAATAGTAACGGCACGCGTGGGTGTGGCGGTTGCGGGTCATTCTAGTGAGGTGATGAGTCATGCAAACCTTCGGTTACCAATCGAGTCACATATATTGCAAGCATTTGTGACTGAGGGTTTGAAGCCGGTGATTCCCGGTGTAATTACCTATGGTGCGGGGCATTTCTATATCAGCCAGTCAGATAAGGGCGGCCTAGTATTTGGTGGTGATTTGGATGGCTATAATAGTTACGCGAGTCGCGGTAACTTGCCGGTGGTTGAAGATGTTTGTGAGGGTGGGATGAGCATCATGCCCATGCTCGGTCGCGCGCGTTTGCTCAGGTCATGGGGAGGCATAATGGATATGTCGATGGACGGCTCACCGATTATTGACCAAACGTCGGTTAATGGGTTGTATTTTAATGGTGGGTGGTGTTACGGCGGATTTAAGGCGACGCCAGCCAGCGGCTGGGTTTTTGCGCACTTGTTGGCTACAGGGTCTACTCACGCTACAGCGAGCGGTTATCGGTTTGATCGATTCAAGAACGGTGCCATGATTGACGAGAAGGGACAAGGTTCGACACCGAATCTTCATTAGGCGATGCGGATTCCTCACCCACTGCTAGGCCTTCGTGATCAATCCGAGTTTGTATATCTCGGTGATGCCCAATTGCTAAATCGACCTGATGGAATGCAGCCGGACGCCTTAGAGTCGATGACGCGCTACGCTTATGAGCGCGAAAACCCACGGGGTATCCATCAAGAGCTTTGGTTTCATGAGCAGGGTGATCGTGCATGGTTGGTGGTGACACGAGATACCGTAACTCATGAAATTCTTCACGTTGAGTTTGCCGATGAGGTGGCTCGCGATGAGTGACCGATTGGCGCATGCACAGGGCGTGGATTTGGCGCGCCCCATTCAATTTAAATTCGATAACTGCACCTATCGGGGATACCACGGCGATACCTTGGCGTCGGCGCTACTCGACAACGGTATTCGTCTAGTCGGCCGATCCTTTAAATACCATCGACCGAGAGGTGTTTTCTCAGATGGATCTGATGAGCCCAACGCTTTGGTAACGGTACTGTGGGAAGGGTATCCTGAGCCCAATACTAGGGCAACCGAAGTCGAGTTGTACGAGGGACTTCAGGCGTGGTCTCAAAATGCCTGGCCGAGTCTGCGATTTGATGTATTGGCGATTAATGACCGATTGTCGAAATTTTTGACAGCCGGCTTTTATTACAAAACTTTCATGTGGCCGGCGCGGTTTTGGGAAGCCTTGTATGAACCCCTGATTCGAAAAGCGGCGGGGTTGGGGCAGTTGTCCGCTTCGCCGGATCCATCCGTTTATGATAAAGGTTATCTGCATCCGGATGTGTTGGTCGTCGGCGGCGGTATGGCTGGTCTGGTGTGTGCTCTGCAATTAGCTAACGCTGGTAGGCGCGTGCTATTGGTTGATGAGCGCGCCCAATTGGGCGGTCGTTTACGGTACTCTGCAGACGTTTCAAATCAGGCTTGGCTTGATTCATTGATTACTGAAGTATCCGCGCATACTCAAATTAAATGCCTTAAGCGCACCGTTGTATTTGGCTCTTATGATCATGGTGTGTATGGGGCGCTAACCCGGAATACAGAGCATCGAGCGGCTGATGCGGCTGTACTACCTAAACAAACCTACTGGACTATCAGTGCGCAAGACACGGTTGTGGCAACCGGAGCGCTGACACGCGGTATCGCATTTCCCAATAATGATCGCCCCGGGATTCTCCTATTGGGTGCATTAGAGGCCTATGCCGGCTACTTCGGTATTCTGGGTGATGCGTCGATCGTACTGCTGATTTCCCATGATGAAGCACGCCACGCGGCCTCGCGCTTACACGCACTGGGATTGTGCATTGAGGCGGTCATTGACACTCGATCTGATGTCGAACCATTGACTGAAATGCCGTATTTTACTGGTGCTCAAATCACCAATACGCGCGGGCGCTTTGGTTTGACTGCGGTTCAGGTGACGTTCGCTGATGGCGCTAGACGCTGGATCCAGACCGACTATTTAGGGGTCTCAGGTGGATATAATCCGACGATTCAATTGACTTGTCATCAGGGGGCTAAACCGACTTGGGACGAGTCACGCGCCGTATATCTTGCGTCGGTAAATCGACCAAAGGACCAGTGGTGTGCCGGTGCTGCGGCGGCTGCATTCGATCTGCACGCCGGTTGGCGTAGTGCGATTGAGGCAGCAGAAGGCATCCTTGAGTATTCACTGGATACCGTCAATCCGTTTAAAGAAGCCGATAAGACGAATGTACGACTCCAGTCTGTCAGTAAGGGCAATGGCCCAATTTTCGTAGACATGCAAAATGATGTGACCGTGAGAGACATCGAGCTCAGCCATCAAGAGGGCATGTCCAGCGTTGAGCATGTTAAGCGATATACCACCCTAGGCATGGCGACTGATCAAGGAAAGCATTCGAATGTGCTCGGGTTGGCCGCTTTGGCTGAGGTAACGGGCCAGTCGATTGCGGAAACTGGTACGACTTTGGCGAGACCTCCTTTTACCGGCATTTCAATCGGTGCACTGGCGGGTTATTGCCGTGATCGTGATTTTAAGCCCACGCGTTTGACTCCGTCGCATCAAGCCGCATGCCAAAGAGACGCGAGTTTCGTCGAAGTTGGGAATTGGTTACGTGCGCAATGGTTTCCTTTGCCAAGCGAAATACACTGGCGGGAAACAGTTGACCGTGAGGTCGCTGCGGTGCGTCGGTGTGTTGGCGTCTGTGATGTCACTACTCTCGGCAAGATCGACGTTCAGGGCGAAGACGCGGCTTCTTTTCTAAACCGTGTTTATGCGAATGGTTTTTTGAAATTACCCGTGGGTAAGACTCGATACGGTCTGATGTTACGTGAGGATGGTATCGCCATGGATGACGGAACTGCGGCCCGGTTGAGTGAAACACACTTCGTGGTAACCACCACCACCGCGAATGCAGTAGCTATCTACCGGCATATGGAATACGTAAGGCAATGCCTGTGTCCTGAGATGGCGGTGCATCTCATTTCAATCACTGAGGCCTGGGCACAATTTGCGGTGGCTGGTCCGCGCTCTCGAGATTTACTGATGCGAGTTGTGGACGCCGATTTGTCGAATGACGCGTTTCCCTTTATGTCCTGTGCTGAAGTCCGGCTCAAAAATGGGATGCGTGCGCGTCTCTTCCGCATTTCATTTTCGGGCGAATTGGCATTTGAGATTGCCGTACCAACGCGTGTGGGCAATTCATTTTTTGAATACTTACTTGAGGTCGGTGCAGACCTAGGCGTGATTCCCTATGGCACCGAAGCTTTGGGTGTTATGCGGATCGAAAAAGGCCACGCAGCTGGTCCTGAACTGAACGGTCAAACCACCGCCCGTCAGTTGGGTCTTGAGCGCATGGTTAGCGATGCCAAAGACAGCGTTGGTCGGGTTCTCGCGGGACGTGAAGAGCTGGCCAAGGATACCACCCGTTTGGTGGGCTTTAAGCCTGTTACGTCGACTGATACGTTGGTTGCTGGTGCGCATTTAGTGGGATTGGATAAACCGGCTGATGCGGCTCATGACCTCGGATACATCACCAGTGTCGCTTACTCACCGCATTGCCAATCAATGATTGGTTTGGGCTACCTTAAGGATGCAGATGAATACGCAGAGCAGCGGATTCGTGCGGTGAGCTTGGTCGATCACCTGGATATCGAGGTGCAGGTCGTGAGTCCACACTTTTTAGATCCAAAGGGAGAGCGGTTACGTGTTTGACTTGGGTACAATGCCCGCGACTACAGAACGTCTGGGGTTGATTGGTTCGTATTCGCTCAGTGAGGTAACCCACAATACGCTGGTTTCGCTTGCGGTTCCGCGGTCACGATTGACACAGGCTGCGCGGCATCTGCGAGACCATTATGGTTTAGAGCTGCCCGGTCCTGAGGTGGTATGCACCAATAAAGCGGATAGCCAGTCGATATTTTGGATGGCACGAAGTCAATGGATGATTGAGCGCCCTGAGTTGCAAGATCCGAACTGGGCCGCAACACTGGCGTCAGAGCAACTAGGTTATGTGACAGAGCAAACTGGTGCTTGGGTGCGTCTCGATCTTGAGGGTCCGAACCTCGATCGAGTGCTACAGCGTCTGGCCAATGTAAGCAGTAAGCGGTGGGCGGATTCGGCCGCGATTCGGACCTCGATTCATCATCTAGGGGTATTTGTGGTTTGTCGTGGATCAGTTGTTTCGATGTATGGCCCGCGTTCGAGCGCCGATTCGTTAGCGAGGGCGGTCAAGTTTGCAATGCATACAGTACGAGGTTTGGAGGATGACCATGAGATTTGATAATTGGATCGCGGGCGAGTGGGTTGGATCAGATGAGCGTACCGAGAATATCAATCCATCCGACACTCGTGACTTAATCGGGCTTTACGCGCAAGCAAACGTTGACGATCTCGAGCGTTCGGTTAAAGCCGCCACCAATGCACAAAAGCAATGGCAGACCACATCGCTTGAGGCCCGTCAAGCTGTCTTAGACCGCATCGGTCGTGCACTGATCGCTGATGCGGATTCGCTGGGTGAGCTGCTGAGTCGTGAGGAGGGTAAGACCCTACCTGAAGGTCGCGGTGAGGTATACCGTGCCGGCCAATTTTTTACTTATTATGCCGCTGAGGTCCTGCGACAAATCGGTGATACGGCCGATTCAGTCCGCCCGGGTATCGAGATTGATGTCCGTCGTGAACCGCTGGGTGTGGTTGCGATCATCAGCCCATGGAACTTCCCAATGGCGACTGCTGCCTGGAAAATCGCACCAGCGCTCGCGTTCGGTAATGCCGTGATTTGGAAGCCCGCCAACCTGACACCTGCTTCTGCGGTTGCGCTCACTGAACTCATTGCGCAACAAGAGATACCTTCAGGGCTTTTCAATTTGCTAATGGGCTCGGGGGATGTCCTAGGTGATGCCTTAACAGCACATCCGGGCGTGGATGCCGTCAGTTTTACCGGTTCGGTCAATGTCGGTCGCAAGGTTGCCACGCAAGCCGCATCGCACTTTGCAAAAGTTCAACTTGAAATGGGCTCTAAGAATGCGTTGCTGGTGATGGATGATGCGGATATTGATCTGGCTGTGCAAACGGCTGCCAATGGCGCGTTCGGTAGTACTGGACAAAAGTGCACTGCATCAAGTCGATTGGTGGTGCATGACAAGATACTCGATCCATTTGTAGATAAACTACAAAAGCACATGGAAAACTTAGTGGTGGGCCATGCGCTTGACCCGTCAACGCAGATTGGACCAGTGTCCTCATTGACACAGTTGAACGAGAACATTCGTTATCTTGGGGTTGGACGTGATGAAGGTGCCGAGCTACTGTGCGGTGGTGAGTTGCTTGATTGTGAGACACCTGGCTACTTCATGCGGCCGGCACTTTTTATCAACACACAAAATTCCATGACACTTAATCGGGAAGAAATGTTTGCGCCCATTGCCAGTGTGATAGCGGTCGGATCGTACGATGAAGGCTTAGCCACTGTGAATGATACGAAGTTTGGCTTGACTTCGGGCATCATGACGCGCTCACTGGCGCGCGCCAATCATTTCAGACGCAACGCGCAAACAGGATGCGTGATGGTGAATCTTCCCACTGCGGGGACCGATTATCATGTTCCGTTTGGTGGCCGAGGTGACTCCTCCTATGGGTCGCGCGAACAGGGCCAATATGCTATCGAGTTCTACACCGCAGTCAAAACGTCCTACATTGCACAAGGTGAGCCCGAATAATGCGAATTGATGGACTCCAATATTGCAACTGGTCGCCTGAAATTTTCGAGCAAATGGCGGTAGGGCAGGTTGACTGCGTACATGTCACGATCGCCTATCACGAGAATTTCCGGGAAATGGTCGCGGTAATTGAATCGTGGAATCGATTCTTTGAAAACTTTTCGGATCGCTTGGTGCAGGCCTTTACCGCCATTGACGTGCGTGAGGCCAAAGCTGCCGGTAAGACAGCGATCATTTTCGGTTTTCAAAACCCAAGCCCTATCGAGGATGACATTGGCTTGGTCGAGGTTGTGCACCGTTTGGGTGTACGATTTATGCAACTGTCCTACAATAACCAGTCGCTGCTCGCAACGGGGTGCTATGAAGACACCGATCCTGGTGTTACACGAATGGGGCGCGAGGTTATTCGAGAAATGAATCGAGTGGGTTTGGTTGTTGACATGTCGCACTCAGCGGAGCGGTCAACTTTAGAAGCAATCGAAATCTCGGAGCGTCCGATCGCAATCACGCACGCTAACCCTGCGTTTTGGCACCCAGCGAAGCGCAACAAGAGTCGAGAGGTGCTCAAGGCGCTCGGTGACTCCGGAGGCATGTTGGGATTTTCGATATACCCCCATCATTTACGAGATGGGAGTGCTTGTTCGCTCGAGAGTTTTTGTCAGATGATTGCAGATACCGCCGACCTCATGGGTATTGATGGTATCGGACTGGGCTCTGATCTCTGCCAAGATCAACCCGACTCGGTGGTGGAATGGATGCGCTCGGGTCGTTGGGCCAAGACCGTTGATTTTGGCGAAGGTTCCAAAGAGCAACCGGGCTTCCCAGCGCAGCCGGATTGGTTTGTCGATAACCGATATTTTGGTCAGATCGAGCAGGGACTCGAGAACCAAGGATTTAAATCGTCTGAAATTAAACAGATCATGGGCGAGAACTGGTTACGTTTTTTTGATGACAGCTTTGGTATGCAAAAGGTGATGTGATGACTGCACTACGTGAGCCTGATGACGTAATGCGACTTAATAGGTTGGGGTCACTGCACGGGTCTCGTTTGTCATTTTTGCGCATTCTGCTGCGACGGGCCCAAGCGGAGTGTTGGTCATTCGAGCGGAAGGCGTTCGAGATCGGTGCGGATTGCACGGGATATGCTGTTTACACAGCCCATACTCCTGATCGGGCCTACAGTTTAGTCGTGTTCGCCCATCAATTGGATCCCGAGCATCGGACCGATCGCGTCATTGCGAATGCCTGGGATTCAACATTTACTTTGTTTGATGGCATCCCGACGGAGGTGGATATTGAGCGTTTACGATGCCATGTGCCGTTTCAGGAGGCAGGCCGTCTGAGCTCATCTGAATTGACTATGTCGCGAGCTAATAAGTCGGTCAGACTCTGGGAAGCGCTGGTGGATACCCTCGCGGCCGGTAAGCAACCGACGACTGAACTGATCGATGAGACAGGTTACCTAATGCGGACGACTGCCGTGTATGGGTCGGGAAAGTTCGGTGCGTGTGACCGTGAAATGATGCTGGATCGGCCCGAACTGCAACCGGCATTTCAAGCGGAAATGTTGACTGTTTTTATGATCCGTCAGTTCGCCCGTGATTGGCTCGAGTGCGAAGCCCATTTGCGAGCACCGGATAGCGCCGTGCGGCTGGACGACGCGCTGGCAACTCGGCTTGGTATTGGTAACTCAACCGGATTGGGAATGGCTCCCTTCTTAATCAACCATCCGGTATTAATCGATCATTGGATACGTGCACGTGAGACAGCCATTTCCCGGGTACAGGCTATTCACGAGGTGGCTGGTGCGGACCGCGCATTGGTCATGCGCTTGTTAAATCGCCAATGGAACGATTTTAGTTTGTGGCGAAGCTCTGATGAAAAACAGAATGCGGCCATTATTGAATTGATACAAGATCTGGGTGTACTGACCGATTGGTTTGAGTCGCGCTCATCCAATGAAGCGCTTTGGGCTCAGGCGATGCGGTTTGCAACCACCTCACTGTGTTTCGAAGCGCAAGAGGTGCTGGCTTCTGTAATGCTTGAACCCTATGCCGAATTGGTTGACTCTCTTGCAACCGAGATGGCCGTGGATGAATCTGAGTTAACGCCAGTCAATGGCGCACTTACTGTCGCGGAATCGATTACGCAAATTGATCGACAGTATCATTGGCTCGATGACATCCACTGGAACCACATTGAAGCCACTGCGTTGTTGTGGTACGTCTCTGAAGAGAAACTGGAACCTCGTTTAGGTCTTCGCAACCAAGATGCGTTTGAAGTACATGAGCAGCCTTTAGCGCCTGCGCGCGATATAACAGCCTACCGTCAAGCCCTACGATCATGGCCTCCTGAAACGACACTGGCTGAGTTTTTAATGCGTGAGCCGGAGCATAGGCTGGCAGCTATGCGGGTCCAGTGGATCGCGGCAAACCAATACGGTGAAATTCGCGGGAATACAATCGACGGGTCACTGCGCCCGACTGATTTGTTGCGATGTAAATTGTCTTTTTTTGGAGCGACACGGTTTGATCCACGATCTGATCGTTGGCTTCGCATTACGCTCTATCGGCACGCTCCCTATCTCAATCAGGTGGCTGAGACAAATCCATTTTGGATTTATGGGCCGGTGCAATGACATGGTCGGGTAATGAGTTACGCGCACAGATCACAAAGGCCAGCCGAGGGCTAGGATATGATTGGGGCCGTGCGAAGTACTTGGGTGAATCCGTGCTGCGAGCGGAGCGCCAAGGGCTGCCGGCCACGTATACGTTTATTCAACTAGCTGATCGCTTGGATACCGGGCCTTCGAGACTGAGTGCTTCAACCCTGTTTAAAGGGACGGGGTTGCCGATTGACGCCGTCGATTTGGGAATTACCCTAGTTGATCATTTACCACGGTTTGATTTTAAGGAACCGATCAAACTCAATGTCATCGGTTATCCTTTGTTCCTAGGCATTGTTTGCTATGGACTGACAGGTTCCGATCGGGCGCTAAAAATCGAGGCTGAAACGTTTCAATGTGTGGTTCAGGATAATCAAATCGTAACCGCAAGAGTTCCACCGTCTCAAGGGACTTGTCGGTTAGGTGCTTGCTCGGCTTTGAAAGAAACTAGTGCGAAGGTGAGTCGATTCGAAATCGAACCTGTGGTCGCCGAAAGATTAAATAAACTTGCATCACGTGTGTACGCGCCAGCGACTGAGGCATCGCGTGTGGAGGGTGCAGGCGCCGGACTGAATGATAATGACTAGGCGAAAGTGATATGCAACGAGTCAATTTAGATCGCATTGAGTCGCTAGCTCTGGCGGCCCTAATAAATTGCGGAACGGCTCCGCAGAATGCAAAACCGCTGGCGGAGGCAACTCGCATCACTGAGGCGCAGGGGATTGCCAGCCACGGACTGGCGTATATTCCGATTTATTGTCAGCACGTGCAATGTGGAAAGGTCGATGGCGACGCCGAGCCCCAGATAAGCGCACCGAGGACCGCAGCCTTTCGGGTCGATGCGGCCAATGGATTCGCGCATCCTGCGATTCAATTAGGTTTCGAACAGTTGATTCCGGCTGCTCGAGAGTACGGAATCGCGCTGTTAAATATTGATCGCTCTTATAACTGCGGGGTGTTAGGGGTGCACACAGGCGCACTGGCAAACGCCGGTTTGATTGGGTTCGGTACCACCAATGCGCCTGCGTCAATTGCACCTAGTGGGGGAATGAAGGCTGTAGTAGGAACGAACCCATGGTCCCTCGCTTTACCGGGATCTTCCGGTTTTTTGATCGATCAGAGTGCGAGCGTAATTGCTAAAAGTGAAATTATGAAGGCCAAACGTGAGTCACGAATGATCCCGGATACATGGGCTTTGGACCCTAGCGGGGAGCCAACTAACGACCCTGAAATTGCACTGACAGGTTCGATGGCACCATCCGGTGGTTATAAAGGAGTAAACCAAGCTTTGATGGTTGAGCTGTTGGCTGCCGCGTTGAGTGGTGCGAATCTGGGTATTCAGGCGAGTCCGTTTTCGGGAACGGCTGGTGGACCTCCCGGCACTGGTCAGTGCTTTATTGCGATAAATCCCGATATCAACGAAGGCTTTGCGCAGCAAGTTGAGGTCCTTTCTGCTTCTATTACAGACCAAGGTGCGCGGTTGCCGGGTCTCAACCGTCGTGATCGAATGCGGCAGGCTGAAGTCGACGGAGTGCCGGTGAATCCGGATGTTTTGCAGGCCGTGGCCAGCCTCGCGGTCCGTGATTAATCAAAGCCTCCGAAAGCTTGTTAGCTTCCGAAATAAGGGTTTCCGGCAAACACTGCCCGGTCTGCTCCTTACAACTATTCTGACCGGCTCTTGGACGTCCACTAAACGATACAGCTGAAGGGCGCGGGTTCTGAGGAACCGGATAGCAGATTCCGCAGAGCATTTTTTGTTACCTAATACAGCTAGTTAATAAAATGCGAGCTATTGCAAATCCGTAGATATCGCTTCGATTCCGGTACGCGCCTTCAAAAAACATGTTCAAAATTTTTTTATCTTTCACAAAACGCCGTCGTCATTGGCTTGTAGCGTTTTTTGTGGTTGCACAGCCGTCGCACCTCGTGCACACTTTTTCACGGGAAATTGTGGGCTTATCTAACGTTATGTTGAGTTCGATAAAAAGTTTGTTTGATTCTGTAGCTGTCGAAACCAAGTTAGAATCTAATGCTGATCTCACTCGCAAAGTTTCAATCGTTTTGATGATTGAGGTGGCACTTTCTGATGGTAAATTTGATGAAATAGAGAGACTCCGACTCGCTTCAACGATCACAAAAAAGTGGAAGTTAGCTAAGCCTGTAGTCCATGACCTAATAAATTTGGCCGAGCAACAGCAAGACTTATCGATCTCATTATTTGAACACACCCGTGTAATCAATCAACGCTTGTCCAGCGAAGAAAAAATTGGTCTTATCGATTGCCTCTGGGAGATAGCGTTTGCTGACGGACGCGCAGATCATTTTGAAGAGAACACAATTCGTAAAATTGCTGATCTAATTTATGTCGAGCACAAGGACTTTATTAAAAGC
>MDTG01143660.1_pt1 | contig 15850 bp, 14 predicted proteins | sample 811421 | NCBI WGS metagenome assembly MDTG01 (sample SAMN05326645, study PRJNA326480) | marine metagenome | isolation source: seawater | place: Pacific Ocean: South East | collected 2011 | reverse complement strand
TATTTCAATTATGGGCCCTTAGCTCAGTCGGTAGAGCAGGTGACTTTTAATCACTGTGTCATAGGTTCGATTCCTATAGGGCCCGCCATCACATAAAAAAATTTTGTTATATAATCATTTTACCTTTTTATATACTCATGCTAGAATTTAACGTTTTGTTAATATAAACAGGGAGGTTTATGATGATTAGACTATTATTTTTAGTAATGTTGTCAACTGGACTGACTTTCGGTACGGCGAAATCAACTGAGTTTTTTTCAATCGGTACTGGTGGTCCAACTGGCGTATACTTTCAAGTTGGTAACGCTGTGTGTCAAATGGTTCACAGAGAAGCTGCAGAAGGTAGAAGCTCTGGAAGACAGCATGGATATAGATGCTCAGCACCATCAACAGCTGGATCAAACTATAACATTGGTAATGTAACTTCAGGTGAATTACAATTCGGTGTATCACAGTCCGACTGGCAGTTTCATGCCACAAACGGTTCAAACAGATATGAAGGTGATCAAAAGGGCAACCTAAGATCAGTATTTTCAGTGCATCCAGAACCATTCCAAATTCTTGTTTCAAAGAATTCTGGTATTAATAGCTGGGATGATTTGGATGGAAAAGCCGTTAACATTGGTAACCCTGGATCAGGCCAGAGAGGAACTTTTGAAGTTCTAATGGACGCGAACGGTGTGGGATCTGACTATTTTGGATCAGCGACTGAACTAACATCATCTGAACAGTCATCAGCTCTATGTAATGGAGATATTGATGCATATGGTTATACTGTTGGTGTGCCAAATTCTGGTGTTGCGCAAGCAGCTGATGGATGTGGTGCTAGAATCATTAACCTAAATAATGATGCTGTACAAGGGCTAGTAGCTGACAATCCATTTTATGCATTTGCAACAATTCCTGAAGGAACATATTCAACTGTTACTGAGGATGTTACGACATTTGGTGTAAAAGCAACTTTTGTTTCATCGTCAGATGTTAGCGAGGATATGGTTTATGAAGTTGTTAGAGCGGTATTCGAAAATTTCGACGCTTTCAAATCACTTCATCCTGCATTTGCAAATCTATCTCCACTTCAGATGGTATATGAAGGTAACTCTGCTCCTATGCATGATGGTGCAATCAAATACTACAAGGAAAGAGGCTGGATGTAATTTCAGGGGTTATGGGGACTTGTCTCCATAACCACCTTTTCCATTCGGTTTCTACGAATGATTAATTCAAAAAATACCTCAGATGCTCTCGCGCTTGAAACTGGTGATATAAATATCACTGGATTCTTTTCAAATTACATTGGTTATTTACTAATCGCCTGGTCTCTATTTCAGCTATATATATCGTCAAGCCTTGGTAGTTTTCTCGAAGCAAATTTCGGTTTTGGTATGATAAATGATCTTTTTGCAAGGGCGATTCATCTTTCATTTGGTGGGGTACTGTGTTTTCTGTTATATCCAGCAAAAAAATCAAACTTATCGAATAGACGTATACCACTATATGATGTTTTTCTTGCATTCTTCATTTTGGTCGCGTGCCTTTGGCAAGCTTTTTATTTTGCCGAGATCATTGGTTATAATGGGCGAACAAGAAATTTTGATTTTGTTTTTATAAAGGATTTTCCGTTTGAATTCATTCTTGGATGGATCGCAATATTTGTTATTTTAGAAGCCGCAAGGAGGGCTGTTGGAATTCCTCTTGCCATTATTGGAACAATTTTTGTACTGTATACAGTTTTTAATCAGTATTTCCCGGAACCATTTGGACTCTCATCCGTTAGCTTCACAAGGTATGTGACTACCCAATGGTTTGGCCAAGAAGGTATATTTGGAATACCACTAGGTGTTTCAACTAAAACAATCTATCTATTTGTTCTATTTGGCGCAATATTGCACAGCTCAGGTGCGGGCAGATGGTTTATTGATTTAGCTTTTGCCGCAGTTGGGCATATGAGAGGAGGGCCAGCAAAATCTGCAGTTTTAGCATCAGGTTTTACAGGAATGATTTCTGGTTCATCTATTGCAAATACAGTGACTACCGGAACTTTTACCATACCAATAATGAAAAAAAATGGTTACACCGCTATTAAAGCGGGTGCCATTGAAGTTTCAGCTTCAACTAATGGTCAAATAATGCCCCCGATTATGGGCGCAGCTGCGTTTGTGATGGCAGAAGTGATTGGCATACCGTATTTTGATATAATTAAACACGCCTTCATTCCAGCTATAATTTCCTACATTGCACTATTTTATATCGTTCATTTAGAGGCCTTGAAGCTTGGCTTAAAACCTACACCAATACTTGAGGCTGTATCAAGTGTGATGAAGCGTGGCTGGTATTATCTTATTCCAATTGCGGTATTGATACTAATGCTAACAGTCTTTCGTTTCAGCCCAGATAGAAGTGCGCTTTATTGTATACTCTCCTTCATAGGCATATTATTTTTTGAAAAAATAGATATATCCTCATCCATAGGCCTTTCATCACTATGGGCCTCAGCTATCGAAACAAAAAAGATTGTATCCGTAGGCCTTATGAATGGTGCAAAGAATATGATTACTGTATCAATAGCGGTGTCTGCTGCAGGTTTGGTAATGGGCTCAATTGGCGCCTCAGGATTATCAAACGCAATACAAGAATTACTCACTATAATTGCTGGTGACTCAATAATCCCAATATTAATCGCTACAGCGATATTATCAATAATACTAGGTATGGGATTGCCAACTACAGCTAATTACCTAATAGTTTCCACCCTAATGGTTGGAATAGTTTCAACATTAGGACGTCAAGCAGGTTTTGATTTCCCAATTATTGCAATACATCTATTTTGTTTTTACTTTGGGTTAATGGCAGATGTAACGCCACCCGTAGGATTGGCAGCTTATGCTGCATCTTCAATAAGTAGGGCAGATCCTATCAAAACAGGGGTGCAGGCATTTTGGTATGACTGTAGAACTGCTATTTTGCCGTTTGTCTTCATATTTAATTCAGAGTTATTACTTATAAATGTGGATAGTTTTGCTGAAGGCTTTTTGGTATTTGTAATGAGCCTTCTCGCAATTTTAGCGTTCACTTCAGTCACACAAAATTGGTTCATTTTAAAAATGAGATTTTATGAGTCGATATTACTATTGTTAGCTTGCTTTATTTTATTTCGGCCAGGATATTTCCAAGAAAGACTCTTTCCAGAACAGTTAATTAATATAGATTTTAATGAATTTGACTCAGGCGTTACATATACTCTGGTTATGTTTGAAACAATTGACTTACTGGATAATCGTCAAGTAATCACAGTCGACAAAAACCAATATAATATTGACTTATTGAATTGGGATAGTCTTGAGGTTGCGGTTATGGATTCTTTTTTCTACGAAGACGCAAAGCAAGTATCAATTTCAAATTTTCAAAGCCCAGCTTATAAAAGTGGATTTAGAAATGGCATGAATGTTATTAATATTAATAGACTAGAGGAAGGTGTATCTAAATACTGGTTTTATATTCCTGGAGTAATAATATACTTAATTGTATTTCTAAATCAGAAATTTATACGCATACCATCGAGGAGAGGGGCATATGACAAATCTATTTAATAGGCAACTTGGCGACGAAATTCCGATTGCTGTATCAGGGGATGGTATTTATATAACTGATCAAAATGGCAGGACTTATATAGATGCATGTGGCGGAGCAGCAGTTTCAACACTTGGTTATAGCAACGCCATTGTAAGAAATGCCATAATCAAGCAAACAAAAAAATTATCATATATTCATACTGGTTTTTTTAATACAGAAGTTTCTGAGCAACTTGCAAGTATTTTAGCAAAAAACTTACCAGGGGACTTAAACTGGACTTATATAGTATCCGGTGGTTCAGAAGCAGTTGAGGCTTCAATAAAGCTTGCAACGCAATACCATGCATCTAGAGGCAAACCCTCTAAAATTGAAATTATATCCCGACACCAATCTTATCACGGGAGTACTCTCGGAGCACTGTCTGCGGGTGAGAATATACCTCGTAGAAAACCTTATGAGCCACTTCTGTCGCAGCATATTCATCATATTTCTCCCTGTCATTACTGGAGATGGGGAAGGGATAAAGAAACAGAGGTTGATTATGCCAATAGAGCTGCTGGAGAGCTTGAGTCTAAAATAATAGAGTTAGGGGCGGATAATGTATCAGCATTTATATGCGAAACGATTGTTGGGGCCACAATGGGTGCAGTTTGCCCTTCGCCGGGTTATTTTAAAAGAATAAGAGAGATTTGCAATGAATATGATATTTTATTGATATTAGATGAGGTCATGTGTGGCATGGGACGTTGCGGGAAACTTTTTGCATTTGAAGATTATGGCATCATCCCTGATATTCTCTGTATAGCAAAAGGACTTGGTGCGGGTTATCAACCTATAGGTGCAATGATTTGCAACGAGAAGATTTATATGTCAATTAAGAATCACAATGGATATTTTGAGCATGGGCATTCTTATTTAGCTCATCCAACTGCATGCGCAGCCGCAGTTGCAGTTTTAGAGCAATTAATAGTCCCAGGGTATCTTGAAAAGATCACAGAAAAAGGTGATTATCTGAAAAAGATCTTAAAAGATAGTTTTAGGGACTCAAAGCATATCGGAGATATTAGGGGTCAAGGTTTATTAATCGGAATTGAAATTGTAGAAAATAACAAAACAAATAAAGCTTTTGATCCTAAATACAGTTTACACAAGCGATTTAAAAAATTTGCACTCGAGCAAGGTCTTATGATTTATCCTGGTGGTGGAACAATTGACGGTATTGTTGGAGATCATGTACTCTTGGCGCCACCATTTATTGTCAGCAAAAGTCAAATGCATGAGATAGTTGCAAAACTCAGAGTGGCTCACGATAAAGTAATAAACTCAATAGATTTTATCTAGTAGAAAATGACTTTTATGCTATAGTTGTATATATTATATTTTCATCTATGGAGTCATTATGCCTTTTGAAGGAGTAGATAGAGTTGGTCACGTCGGTATTTGGGTCAGTGATATTGAGAAATCTCTAGACTGGTACAGGGATGTTATTGGACTCAAATTAACTGGTGTTTGGGGGGAGCCTTATAGAAAACATAGAATGTGTTTTGTTAGATGCAAAGACTGGCATCATGATATTGTGTTCTTTGAGATAGATAAAGAAAAGGATAGAACTAAATTAGATAAATCTGATACTGGCAAAAGGCACTCACCGGGTGTGCATCATATTGCATTTGAAATACCCGAGAGAGAAGACTGGTTAAATGCGCTCGAATACTGCAAAAAAAATGACATACCTTTTGTATCAGGGCCATATGTTCATGGGCATGAGGCTAAATATGTTGAGGGTGACGACACGCTAGGTTTTGTTGGTGGAAGTGGAAGCCATGCGTTTTATATTACTGATCCTGATGGAAATAGGATTGAGTTATATACCTGGATGATGAAGGTTACAAAAGAATGTATAGCAGCTCCAAATCCAGATTTTTAGCTCACACAGTCCTTACGACTGTTATTTTAATACTAGCAATTTTACCAATTAAAGTTTTGGCACATGCGAGCGTTGAACTGACCAATATAGCTAGTAACGATGGTTCCATAGTCCTGCATCTCTATGAAAGTAAGGCCACATTTAAAAAATTTAATCCAGATAGAATATATAAAAAAGTTGCTACAAAAGGTAAATCAATCATTCCAATAGACGATTATCACGAGGGGGATATTGCTATCTTTGTCTTTCATGATGAAAATGATGATGCAAAATTCAATACATCTTTATTTTGGACGCCAAAGGAGGGTTACGCATACAGTAACTCTTACATACCAACTGGTATACCGAAGTATGAGGAGGCGCTGTTTCGACTAGAGCACGGCGTTCAGGTAAGTTTAGAGTTAAATTACTAATATGTTTGGTTTATTTTGTGCTGTAATGTCCGCAATAGCATTTGCTGCAAATGATACGGCTCTTAGAAGAGGTATATTATTTGCCTCTGTATATAAGTCAATTATCGTGACGGTCCCAATTGGTTTTCCTGTTTTTCTATTTGCGGTTGCTATTACAAATTCATGGTCTGGATTTCAAGATTTAAGTGCTTTCAAATTTTTATGCTTTGGATTAGCTGGGGTTATTCATTTTGTATTTGGTAGATATTTTGGCTATAAAACTATCGAGTCAATAGGGGCAACTCAGGCTGGACCAGTCGTACAGTTGGGCTTACTGATTTCTGTCTTCTTTGCTTATCACTTATTTGATGAGAAGATAACAAATATACATATATTTGCTATTGTTCTAGTTATTATGGCACCAATGATAATCCTACTGGGTCACAAGGGAGACAAATTTACCAGATCTGGTATTGAGATGAAATATAAATCTGGACTATCTTGGGGCGTATCTTGCGCCATTTGTTATGGCATAAGCCCATTATTAGTGAAATCTGGATTATCAAATTACGATATAGAGGCTTCTATCATCGCAGGTTTTATATCCTATGCGTCGGCGATATCTTTTTTAGTAATACTAATGTTTTTCTCGGGCGTTAAAATTAAAGATATTCTTGAGATGGATAGTAATGCAGTCAAATGGTTTACACTGACTGGATTTATGGGATCCATTGCGCAGCTACTAAGATATATTGCGCTCGGTCTAATTCCTGTTTCAATTGTTGAGCCAATACATCGAACCTCAGTAATTTTTCGGGTACTATTTGGATATATCATCAATAAGAACCATGAAATAATAAATGCCAGAGTTCTTTTGGGCGTCGCCTTATCTATGATTGGGATGTATCTACTAATTCTGCAAATAGTCTTATGAATAAGGTATTGAAATAATATGTTGGGTGGTTTTTTAGCATTAATTTCAGCAATGATGTTCGCCTTAAACACAACAACATTGAGGAGGGGTGTCTTAACTGCACCTGTTTATCAAGCCATTGCAATAACAGTCCCAATTGGTTTTCCACTTTTTTTTCTTATTCTACTTTTTTTCGACTGTTTCAATTTACTTTCAAGCTTATCAATAAGATCAATATTATTCTTTTCGCTTGCAGGTATAGTTCATCTTGTTATTGGCCGATACTGTAATTACAAATCTACACAATTACTTGGCGCGACTCAATCAGGCCCGATAACACAGCTCGCACTATTAATTTCATTAGCGCTAGCTATTACATTGCTTAATGAGGAAATGAACTTATATCTTTTTATTGGTATCTGCCTTGTTTTTGGGGGTCCGACGCTTATTTTTTTTGTAAGGAAAAATAACCAAAAAACAAAATCTGGCGTAATTATGGATTATAAGAAAGGTTATATTTGGGGTTTATTATGTGCGCTTGCTTTCGGCTCTAGTCCATTTTTTATAAAACTTGGTTTGTCAGGTGGGGGGCTAAAAGATAATATTGTTGGTGGGTTTGTTGCCTACTGTGCGGCAACATTACTTGTTTTTATTGTAATCATGATATCCAAAACTAAATTTCAAGAAATCTATACACTTAATAATCAGGGAACGAAGTGGTTTATCATAACTGGGTTTTTAGGTTTTCTATCTCATTTATTCAGATATATGGCCCTAGGTGTTGCGCCTATAACAATTGTTGAGCCTATTCAAAGAACAACAATTATATTTCGAGTTGTATTTGGGTGGCTGTTGAATAGGCAGCACGAAGTTATTAACTTAACAGTCTTATTTGGCATACTGTTATCAGTAATAGGGGTGTACTTTATTATATATCAAATATAATAAATTATTTCCAAAAATCTACGTCTTCTGCTTTAAATTCTAACGCTTGAGATGTGTCTGCGGCTGGGTTTGCTTTATCTTGCTGGTACATAAAATACCCGCCAACACCCATAACTATTACTAGTAACGCCATTATTATATATTGATTTTTTGTACTCATTATTTACTCCATATTAGATAATCTATATATATCAAACTTGGACCAAAGATAAAGAAAATAAGTTAAAATTATACAAATATTGCTTAATTAATTATTTCCCACATCTTTTCGGAGGTAACTGGCATATTCAAATTCTTACCATCAACTCCGTTTGACTCAAGGGCATTTACTATGGCATTCATGATAGTAGGCAAGGCCCCGGATATCCCTGCTTCTCCACAACCCTTTATACCGAGTGGATTTGTCTCACATGGTATTGGATGTGACTTGAATACAAATTCCCTTGGAATATCGATAGCCTTCGGCATCGTATAATCCATGTAAGAACCCGATAGGAGTTGGCCGTAGTCATCATAACATAGATTTTCCATCATGATTTGACCTTGCGCTTGTATTATCCCCCCAAGAACCTGGCCTTCAACTAACAATGGATTTATAAGATTACCAAAGTCGTTAACAGCTGTATGTTTAATCAATTTCACAACACCAGTTTTTGGGTTAATTTCAACTTCTGAAATATGACATCCATTTGGAAAGGATGAGGGCGGGGTATCTTCAGCTAGTTCTCCATCCAATCCCTGTGGTAGATCTTTTGGTAATTTTTCGTCTTTTAATAATTTCTTTACTACGTTATTAAGCTCCAGGATATTTATTTTATGATTTGTATTTGGTATCTCGAAATTACCCTCATTAAATTCAACATTCTCGTGTCTTTCTTCAAATAAATGAGCCGCTAATTTTTTTCCATTTGATATTACAATGTTTGATGTTTTTAATAGCAATGTTCCGCCGCTGATTGCGGTACGAGAGCCACCAGTTCCAGTACCTGCTATTAATTCTTTGCTGTCTCCTTGAAGTAATTTGAAATTTTTCATAGGAATTCCAAGCTTATCGGACATTATCTGCGCGAAGGATGTTAGGTGGCCTTGTCCATAATCTAAATTCCCACTGATAAGTGTAACATCATCGTTATCACCAAATCTTATTCTTCCCATTTCTTTTCCTGGTGGAGCTGTAACTTCAAGATAATAGGTTAAGGCACGCCCTCTATATAGACCCTTATTCATTGACTCCTTAGCTCTGTGGTCGTAATTTACCCAATCAGCAGTCTCCAATGCATCCTCTATGACACTATGAAAGTCACCGCTATCATAATTTAAACCTGCTGCTGATTGGTAGGGAAATTGGCTTTTCTGGATCAGGTTAATTTTTCTAAGTTCAACAGGGTCAACTTTCATCTCAATGGCAGCTTTCTCCAGTAGTCTTTCCATTATGTACACACCTTCAGGCCGTCCGGCCCCACGATAAGCACCAATTGGAGTAGTATTTGTGTATACAGCTTTTGAATTTACGTACATCTTTGGTAAATCATAGGCACCGCAAAAGTTATTTTTAATATTCATTGACTGAGCCATCGGCCCCATTAGACCCATAAAAGCGCCCGAATTAGCAACTACATCAATTTTTGCAGCGATCATTCTCATGTCATCATCAAAAGCTATTGTAGCATCAATCCAGGAGTCTCTGCCATGGGTATCAGATAGAAACGAATCGGTTCGGGTATCTTTCCACTTTATGGTCTTTCCAGTTTTCTTTGCCGCGACTAATGATGCAATATACTCGGGGTATGGGCTTGACTTCATGCCGAATGATCCACCAACACTTGGAGTATGGCAATGCATTTGATCTCGTTCGACGTTAAATATATTTGCTAGTATATTTGCAAATCCAAAGAGTCCCTGAGACGGGGAATGCAAATCATAAGTATTACTATCTTGATCAAAACTGGCCATGCAAGCACGGGGTTCCATCGCGGATATAATTAATCTACTATTTCTAAGCTCAATAGATGTCTTGTATTTTGCTGTTTGAATTAGTTTATCAACTTCACTCTCATCTCCGTATTCCCAATCAAGCGCAATGTTGTCATTCAATGTAGGGTGGATTGCTGAGGCACCGGTCTCAATTGCATCACGTGGATCTACAATAACGTCAAGCTCTTCAATTTCTAGAGATATTAATTCAGATGCATTTTTTGCATTATTTAGCGTATCCGCAATTATAAATGCAATTGGCTGTCCAACATAATAAACTTTATCCTTTGCAAGCGAAACAAGAGGAGGAACTTTGATACCGTTACCATCTTTACCTTTTAGTTTATCAGCAGTAAGACAGGGTATTGGCCCGATATTCTCAGAGTCCATATCTTTAAATGTAAGGACATCAACTATCCCTGGTTGCGTTTTTGCCTCATCAGTATCTAAGGCTATTATTTTACCATGCGCGTAGGGAGATCTGTAAACGAAGGCCTCTAAAGGCTTTGTATTAGACTTGATATCGTCAGTGTATGTGCCTTCACCGCGAAGTAACTCTGGGTCTTCAAATCTAGATACAGATTGTCCCACCGAGAATTTTGTAAAAGTTAAATCATCAAAATCATCCATTATGCGTCTCCAAATTAAGTAAGTATCATATCAGCAGCTTTTTCTGCAATCATGATAGTTGGTGCATTCGTATTACCAGACACTAGATTTGGCATGATTGAAGCATCAACTACTCTGAGCGATTCTAGTCCGTGGACTTTGAGCTCATCGTCTACGACAGCCATAGAATCACTACCCATTTTACAGGTTCCAACTGGATGGTAGCTAGTTCTACAGTATTGTTTAATATAATTTAATAATTCATCATCAGCATTTAAAGAGCCTCCAGGGTATTTTTCTTCCACCACATACTCTGCCAATTTCTTATTTTTAAAGATTCCTCTGACAATCTTAATAGACTCCAAAAGTTTTAATCTATCTCTCTCATTACTTAAATAGTTTGGTGCAATTTCAGGCGCCTTTTTTGGATCGTTAGAGGTAATTCTTACGTAACCTCTGCTTTCTGGTCGTAGCAATGTGCAGACCACTGTTACACCGGGAAACTTGTGAGGGGCACCACCAGGGTCAGTTGAGGAGAACATCAACACGAGACTTTGAATATCAGGTGTCTCAAGGGATTTATCAGTTTTAAAGAACCCACCTGCATATGCGACTCCCATATGAAGTAGACCCTTACGATTAAATATGTAATCTAAACCTGCGGCCACTCTTACAGTTGGCTTATGAAAGACATCGTTTGCGGTGAATGGGCGATTTAGTTCATACATAATTGGTGCATTAATGTGGTCTTGTAAATTTTCCCCAACGCCATCGAGCTCATGTACAGTTTCGATATCATATTTATTGAGTAAATCTCTATTACCAACTCCGGATAACTGTAGAAGCTGAGGTGAATTAAATGCACCTAAAGAAAGTATAACTTCATCTTTTGCAAATACTTTAAACTCTTTTCCTCTAATTAAGTATGATACTCCTATTGCTTTTTTACCTTCGAAAATGATACGTGAGGCAAGGGCATCCGTGAGTATTGTTAGATTTGGTCTTTTCTTTGATTTTTCTAGATAAGCTTTTGCTGTGCTCCATCTTCTTCCTTTAAATTGGGTCCACTGAAATGGTCCAAATCCCTCTTGTGTCTCCCCATTAAAATCGTTATTTCGGGGAAATCCTTCATCCACAGCGGCATTAACATATGCATCTGCAAATGGATGAACGTCCCTATGATCAGATACATGAAGTTCACCATCTATCCCGTGATATTGATCTTCTCCTCTTTCCTGTATTTCCGCTTTCTTGAAGTAGGGGAGAATGTCATCGTATGACCATCCTTTATTACCTAGCTGACGCCAAACATCATAATCTTGTTTTTGCCCTCTTATATAAATCATGCCATTTATTGAGCTAGATCCGCCGAGAACTTTACCTCTTGGAGCCACAATGCTCCTTTGTACCCAGCCATCATCGCTCTTGGTTTGGTACATCCAGTTAAGTTTTTTATTTTTAAATAATTTCGCATAACCTATCGGCACATGTATCCATGGGTTTTTATCTTGTGGGCCTGCCTCCAAGAGGCATACAGTATTCTGTGGATTTTCAGATAATCTTGCCGCAAGTACGCATCCAGCACTACCCGCGCCGACGACAATGTATTTGAAGCTTTGATTATCAATCATGAATATTACCTAAATTAATTATAGTCGATTAAAAAAATATATTATATTTTTTAAAAAAATGTAATATTAATTATTTAAATAAATAACATTTCAATAGGTTTCAAAAATGCCAATTAATAAACCCGCAGATGCAAAATACAAGTTAAATTCTCTCATACAAAAGCGATGGAGCCCCAGGGCTTTCATGGATAAGAGTATAGATAATGAAATTTTGAATTCACTATTTGAAGCGGCTAGATGGGCGGCGTCATGCAATAATTCACAGCCATGGAGATTTATCATAGCAAAAAAAGAAAATTCGGAAGAGTACTCAAAAGCGTTATCATGCTTCAATGAGAATAATCAAAAATGGGCATGTACTGCACCTGTAATCGGTTTCATCGGAGCATACCAATTAATGCTAGGTGATAAAAAAAGTCGTACATATTTTTATGATACAGGTATGGCAATGTCGCAGTTTACACTTCAAGCCCTTGAGCATGATCTATACATACATCAAGCGGGTGGAGTCTTGTTGGATGAAATTAAAATAAAATATAGTGTACCTGATGACGTGGATATCATTTGTGGCTTCGCGCTTGGATACCAGGGGGAAGCTGATATCTTACCAGAACCCTATAATGAACGTGAGCATCAAGAGCGAGTTAGAATTCCAATAGAAGATTTTGTATTTACAAATTCCTTCAAAAATTAATCTTAGTTATACGAAATAGGTTAGCAAATGAAATCAAATAAACAAGAGACCGGGGTAGCGGTAATTGGTGCAGGTGGTATCGGAAATTTACGAGCTCACTCTTGCAAACAAATAACACAAGTCGACTACATAGCAGTTTGTGACATTAAAGATGAAAAACTTGATAATGTTGCTGAGTCAGTGAAGGCGGACGTTGCGACAAATAATTACTCTGAGGCAATCGAGGATAGTCGGGTTGGTGCAGTAATAATATCGACAGACGAGGAGAATCATTACGACGCTACAATGAAGGCGGTTGAGCTTGGAAAGTCGGTATTAATAGAAAAGCCATTTGTTTTAGATTTAGATGAAGCAGATAACATACTTTCAAAAGCAAAAGAAACGGGAGCTGAAGTATTCGTTGGATACACGCAAAGATTTAGAAGAAAATTTCTTCTGGCAAAAGAGGCGGTTCGAAAGGGACAATTGGGTGATATTGTTTTTTCTATGGGAAAGATTTATGTAACAAGGGCAGTAGGTGAAGCAGTTGCTGGAAGGTCACCAAATACCACACCATCGATTAATACCGGTACCTATTTAGTTGATTTAATGTTGTGGTATAACGAAGGAAAAAAACCGGTTGAAGTTTACGCAAAATCGGCAAGTAACGTATTTAAGAGCTACAATAGAGATGACTTCCAGTGGATGCTTGTAACATACGATGATGGGTCCGTCTCATCACTCGGTACTAGTTGGCTACAACCCAGGCACTGGCCAGCATATACGGCCACCATGGAAATAGATCTCCAGGGCACCAGCGGCTCACTTAGCATTGATGATGCCCATCGGGATGTCGTTCTAGTTCCCGGAGACCCAATACCATGCCCATACACACCGCAATATAATGTTGATGTTGCATTCCTCGGGTCTGCTATGCCGGGTGATTTTGTTATGGGTGAATTTTTTGGACCGATGAAGGAGGAGACTGATGCCTTCATCAGGCATACCTTAGGCATGGGAGGAGTTGGTCTCACGACTGGTGAGGAAGCTCGAGTTACTCTAGCCCTAACAATGGCAGCTGATAGATCAGCAAAAGAAGGGGTTCCAGTAAGACTTGAGTAAACCGAATGACTGAACTGAATATCGACCCAAACTCACTAACGAGACAAGACCGTTATAAATTAATGTGCGCTCTTGTTATACCTAGGCCAATTGCCTTAGTTACGACTCTTTCACAAGATGGCGTTGTTAATGCCGCACCTTTCTCATTTTTCAATGTTTTTTCGGACAAACCATCCATTGTTGCACTCGGTGTGAACTCACGTCCAGAAGGTGGAATGAAGGATACATCTACAAATATAAATTTTATGAAAGAGTTTGTTGTGCACATGGTAACGTTTGAGATAGCAGAACAAATGAACATTAGTTGTGTCAACTTTCCACCAAATGTTAGCGAGATAGATGAAGCTGGATTTACTCTCAAAAAATCTCATATTCTTGAAACTCCATCAATATCCGAAAGCCTTGTCGCATTGGAATGTAGACTACATTCTATAATCGCACTTGGTGATGATAGAAACTTAACACTTGGGGAAGTTATTAACGTGTCTACGAATACTGACGTCCTAGATACTGAAAAAAATTATGTTAATATAGAAAATTATAAGCCTATTGCAAGATTGTTTGGGAATATGTATTCTGAATTATCAAATTTCTTTGAGCTTAAGAGATTAAACTACGAACAATGGATCAAAGATAAAGAGGAGAAATAATGGACTTTAATTTTACGCAACAGCAAGATGAAATGAGAACTCATCTAGAGTCTTTCTTAAATAAGATATGCCCTGAAGAGTATGTTGAGAAATGTGACAAAGATGGTGTACCTCCGTATGAGGCTTATAAAGCGCTTTGTGACGCGGGTTGGCTAGGTTTAATTATTCCAGAGGAGTATGGAGGTACAGGCGGTGATGCGGTTGACCTCGCAATTCTTCTCGAAGAAACTGGAAAAAGATTTGAAGAACTAGCAATGTGGGTCTTTCGCACTATGACGTGGGGCGCATTTGCTGTAATGGCCCATGGATCTGAGGAGCAAAAAAAATTCTTTTTACCTAAAATTGCAAAAGGAGAGCTGTCATTTGCATTTGGCTTAACCGAGCCTTCGTCCGGCTCAGATGCTGCTGCCTTAAAGACACGTGCTGACACGGTGGGAAATGATAAATACCTAATTAATGGGCAAAAGGTATTTACATCTGGTATGGATATTAGCGACTATTGTCTGGTCGTTTTAAGGACATCTAAAGAGGATAAAAAACAAAAAGGAATCACAACCTTCATGGTTGATACAAAGAAAAAAGGTATTGATGTAAAGAAGATTGATACGCTTGGACACCGCTCAATTGGAACAACTCAAGTATTTTATAACGATGTTGAGGTATCGAAAGATGATATAATTGGTGAAATTGGTGGAGGCTGGCAGATTTGTGATTCTTGTCTATGGTATGAAAGATTATGTTTATCAGCTGCGAGAACTGGCGCTGCATCGGCTTGCTTCGATCTTGCACTTCAATATGCAAAATCTCGTGAACAGTTTGATAGACCAATCGGGAAATTTCAGGCAATCTCACATAAACTTGCTGATATGAAAGTTATGATAGAATTATCAAGATTACTCTTTTATAAATTTGCAACTTCAATAAATGAAGATAAGGCAAGTCGGCATGAAGCTGCAATATTGAAGTTGTATACCAGTGAGTCCTATACAAAGATAACGGAGCATGCAATGCAAATCTACGGTGGATATGGATTTTGTATGGAATACCCAATTCAAAGATTTTTTAGAGATGCCCGTTTATCTGTCATTGGTGCTGGTACATCTGAAATACAAAGAAATATTATTGCCAAAAGCATAGGTTTATAATGAATCATCCATTGAAAGGTGTGAAAGTAATTGAATTAGGTCAGATTATTGCCGGAACATATGGTGGGCAGGTGCTGTCGGACTTAGGTGCTGAAGTCATCAAGGTAGAAACACCAAATGGTGATTTGGGAAGGATTCCATCAGTCGCACCAATAAACGGAGAGAGCGGCCTCTTTTTAACTTTCAATAGAAATAAAAAAAGTATTGTTATCGATCTTAAAACAGATCAAGGCCTCGAACTCTTTTATGAACTTGTAAAAAAAGCTGATGTAGTAATTGATAATTTTAGGCCTGGG
>MDTG01309358.1_pt1 | contig 15851 bp, 7 predicted proteins | sample 811421 | NCBI WGS metagenome assembly MDTG01 (sample SAMN05326645, study PRJNA326480) | marine metagenome | isolation source: seawater | place: Pacific Ocean: South East | collected 2011 | reverse complement strand
CCTTCTAGTTTGTAGGTATCAAAACTCATACCTAGGTCTGGTCTATACACATCATCATTGAACAATGTCTTATTTGCAAGTACCAGTGCGTGTTCATATTGTACAAAATGCACTGTCAGTCTTAGCATTACAGTATTATCATTGGTAAAGAATTTTGCACCATCTTCATTTCTAGTTGCTTTTATATTTGACAACAATGATTCTCTAGTTAGACTTGTTTCATCTCTATCTTCAATCAGCACTGTGTTGTTTGTTGTGTAAATGCTGTCTATAAATCTATCCAAAGAATCTTTGAACAGTAATTCCTTCTTTCCAAATGCAAAATGTACATCATTTACTGTTGCTGTGCTGGCCCATTCCAGCATTTCTCTTATTACGGCATCAAATTCAAACGTTTGTAATCCTTGTGTTTTTAACCATTCATTTCTTCCAGCTAAAAAGTTTGAAAGCTCTGTGAGATCAGTAAATGTTGTATTGTATGCAATTTCACTTGGTGTTTGCAGTCCATCAAAATTTGAATATATTGTAACACTTTGTCCGCTTTGTGTAATTGTTTTTGTTCCGCCTTGAAGAGCTTGTAAAAAGTCAAAATATTTCTTGTCAATTTCAAAACCGTCAATTTGATAACCAGCATTTGCTTTAATAATTTTCACTGCACTGAAATTAAATTTAATCTTTGTTGCACTTTTTTGTAAAACTAGATCTAAATCATTGTCCTGTAATACAAATGGTGCTTTTGCACTATTTCCAAGTGTGCGTACTTTCATTAAATTTTTTGAAGTATAACCTTCAATGTTTATAATTGGTTGAGCAGTAGTTTTCTGATTTCTAGCATGCAAATCCATACCAGCTTTACTGTATGCGTTATACAACCAAGCCATAGCTTGAAATCCAGTTGATTTGAAGATTTCATTGTAGCGTATTGATACAGTAGCTGATGCAAAATATCCAGTTGTATCAGTGATTGTAAATCCAGCATTTGTATAACCATAACCACCTGCGGTTATTTTTATATCAACAATTTTTCCTCCAACAACTACAGCTTCTGCAGTTGCACCTTCACCATCACCAGTTACAATGACAGTTGGAGAGCTTGAGTATGATGTACCTTGGTTTGTTACAGTAACTCTATCTAGAGTTCCGTTGCTGATTAAACTGCCATATACAGGATCTGAAATACCTGGTATCTTACGTGTCATTACATTAATAAATGTGATATCAACACCAGCACTGCTTCTATCTGAACCAGATGGATTGTCAAATTCAAGCCAATATGTAAGTGGAGCATTTCTTAAACCCGCTTCTACTATTGCAAAATTATATGCACTAGTCTTTTTAAATTCATCCTCAGCTGATGTTCCGTCACCTATAACAAAATCTTTTGTAGTGCTACCAGCAGAAACAATTCCAGCAGTGACAAGGTCAACTAGATTACCAGCGTCATTAACCACGCTTCCTATATCTATTTTTACACTGTAAAGTTTGAATCCATTTGCTCTTGGGGCGGCAGGATTTTGTTTTCTTCCTAGTTTGAGATCATTCAACAGTTGTATACGTTTAGCATCTGAGCCGCCATTGGCTGTACTACGCCAATCATAGAAATTATCCCAGAAGAATGGTTTTTCAAAGTAGCCAAGCATTTCCCATGGAGTAGTGTGAGGAGTTTCTGTGCCTGTGAGATATTTTAATACTTCTGCTTCAGTGCCAGGCAACGTTACTCCATTGGCATCAGTTTGATTACTGAAGTTTGCTACGCCAGTGTTTGCCAAACTTGGATACGCTTTGTTATTGCTGTCTATCCAATAATCAAAAACTGATCTATAACCTTTGACCCAATGTTCTCTATTACCTGCTCCATATTTGGCTTTGTTACCTTCAATGCGTGGATAATATTCTGTGCTGTTGAACCAATTTTTCGTGTGTGCAAATCCATTGTATACTCTGTTTTCAAGTTCTGTTAGAATAGCTGTTTCTAAATGGAACAAATTTTTATCTGGTTCATGTAGGATATCTGTGGTATTTACTGTGTGTTGAGCACCATCATGGCATAACAGAGTTGTACCTATCCTATTGGGTCTTATTTCTGGTTTGAAGTACAGCTTTGGAACTGTCCATGGCACAAAACTGTTGGTCCATCTGCTGTAATGATCTACAGTGAGAACAGCTGGCACATTATTATTTAAATTAGCTGACGTATCCAAAGTAAGCTGATTGCCATTAATAGTATAATCTTTGCCTCGAACCAAAAGTTTTTGAATATATCTAGTCTCTGTACTATCATAGTCTTTCAAATAAACATAAACATGATCGTTTGATTTTGTATGTACTCTATCGTTGACTTCGCTGTTGGCCATAGTAAACGTTGTTGTGGTATCACTGATTGTAAAAGTTTCAGTTGTAGCATTAGCCCAATGACACATTCCTGATGTAGCATACTTGAAACTTTTGTCTTTTCCTATATTCAGTTGACGCATTGTTTCATTGAATAGTTCTCTTGTGGTTGTAAAATTATTTGTATTGTGTACCTGTTGAGCTTTATTGACTAACTGTTTTTTAAATCTATCATAGTCATTCATAATACTACGGAGATGCTTGATTGTGTTTTTGTTGTCATCTTTGATGTAAAAAGGCAATGGATTATATGAAGCTGACAGTATAGTGCCACCATACTGATGATCTTTACTGCTCAAATAATAGTCGCTTACACCTGTACCGCTTGCATATTGTCCTGGAATACTGGTCATTTTGTTTGTGAAATGATCTCTGAGATCGGCATGCGTATGTTGTCCAAGATCCTGTCCTAGTGGATTGTTTTTGAAATGAACACCAGTTGACCATTGACTTGTGGATTGTTTGTCTCCAGTTGGCATATAGCGTAGTTCAATTACATCACCTTTGGTTAAACCTGTAAGTGTTGTTGTAGTTGCACCTAGCGTATAGTTTTCAATTCTGGTTCCATTTTTTGTTACAGTATGGATATGGTGTATAATACTGTTAAGATTTCCAGCATAACCTGTGTCTTCAGGCACCACATAAATCTTTCCACCAGATCCATTTCCTGCACCAGTTGCCTTGTATTGAAATACAGGATCATATCCTGTGCTTGCTATCGCAACACTCAAAGTATCACCGTTGTCAGTTACAGTCACACCTGGAGCCGCAGTAACACCATCTATGTCTTTAACAAAACTTAAATCTGTTTCTGATGCAATATAATCTTTGTATATAGTTGCAGTTTGTCCTGCATACATGTAGATGTTTGGATTCTGTGTAGGCACTAGCTCTATATAAATTGGATCGTTTTGATGTTGTTCTCTAACTGCCCAATGTCCTTGGGATGAATATTCAAAATACCAAACACTACTTTCTTTCTTGATATGATCTGAACCAACAGGAATTGTTACTACACCACTGGTTGGAGCTATAGCTGTTTCACTTGCATATATTGTTCTATTCAATTGAAATTGTCTTCTATATGGTCCATATGTGATTTTAGCATCAGTTGTAATATCTGTATGCTTGGCATAGTGATATACTCCACGTATTTCTTTTGGATCAGAGTTTAAATCATAATTGTATCTTTTGCTTTGCAGAGGATGTTCAAAAACCAATTCACTGCTTCCTGCATTGGTTTTGTATTGTGCTTTGAATCCTAAACTTATATCTTCTGTGGCGGCTGTATTGATTACATAATTAAACAATGTACTGCCGTTGAAATCTGTATTACTATATGAGCCTGCTATTTCATTTTTGTTTTCGTCAAATAGATCAAAAAGAGGTGCTTGGCCTTTGCTTAGTTTCTGTTGTGGGAAGTTCCATTGGTTGTCGTGCCATACAATATCAGCACCATTATAGTTGTTGGGAAAATTTGGTCCTTGTATTGTATGTACTTTATCATTGTCAACAGGATTAAGATTTTGTTGAAGCGATATAGTTGCATTTACAAGAACTGTAAATATTTTATTATCGTATGTGCTATTGCCAGTGTTTAAGAAAAGTATTCTATCTCCATTTTGTATACCTGAATCATAAACACGTTTCCAATTTACAGTATCTACTACTAGATCTGCGTCTATAGGATCATCTCCTAAGGTATTGGTAACTGCTTCAAAAAACCATGAGCTCGTTCCTACTGTCTTTTTTACAATATCACCAATTACATACTGAGTATTAGGATACCATACTGCAACATTTTGGAATAAATTATAACTGGTTTGTCCTATAATATCTGTGCCAGTAAATCTTGTTGTTACAAAGTCTACATTCATTTTATGCGTTGCAAATTTTTCAGATCCTGAACTAGGATGCTTTCCATAATTGTATAAGACTATATTTTTCTCAAACTCAATAATTGGACGCTTTGCTCTTGTTACGTCATTTGCAATACTTGTAATATCAGTACCGGTTAAAGTACAAGCACTTACTATTGCATTGTAGTGATACCATTGATTTTTTCTGCTCCATGCGTTTTGATCATATGAACCTTGCTCCATACAAACATATTCATGCAATCTGTTTTCTACTTCTGTATAATCATAAGGTTTACTGTCATGTGGGTCTGCATCAAAACCACTTGGTTGATGCGGTGAATACAGCATTTTTCTACTGAGTAGTGTTCTTCCTGTAGCATCTTCCATATGTTCTAGAATTATTTGTCTTCCTACACCAGTTACCATGTAAACACTTCCATAATAAGCATCACTGGTTAAATTAAAATGCAATACTTCTATAACTGCATCTTGAACCGGTGCTGTAGTAAACGTCAGTGTTGTGCCACTATAGGTAAAGCCAGTGCTTTGCCTTTGCCCGTTAACAATTATAATATTCAATGGATATGCAGATTGATTTACAGTTGTTGTAAATGCTGTAGTAGTATTATCGCCCGTAAAATTTTGTGTGGCATTTGGAGCAAATTTAAATGTAAAACCTTCAAGTAAATCAATGGTGCCGAGATCACTGGTTGCTATACTAAATCTAGTCTTTCCAGTAATTGTACCAGGATCCAATGATGCACTTGGTTTAATATTGATACATGGCAAATCATCCTTACACCAATAGTAACTTGTAAAATTTACAAATTTATCATAGTCTATTGGTGGTGAATATGTGTAATTGAAAATAGCAGTATTTGGTTTTGGACCAGCGTAGCCCAGCACATTTTTTTGATTTATTAAAAAATCATCAAATGTAGATAAATCCACAATATCATTGTCTTGATTTCTAACAACATAACCAGGTTGTCCGTTGTAGTATCTTTTAGTTGAGTCAGCAGTGCCTATCAAATAATCTTTGTCATCATTGTACCAACCACCTTTGATTTTTCCAACATAATTATCCACTGTGTCTAGATTGCTTTTGCTGATCATTGCATCTAGTGTGCTTTGTAAAAACTTTTTATTTACTGGAGTATTTAGGTACTGTGGTAGATATTCATCGGACTTTACCTTGGCAATTTTCCTAACCTTTCCAGGCTGGTTGCCAGGCAATTGACTTTTTACATTTTTGGTGCTATAGTCTTCAGCCATTAATAACCTCCGTAGCCACCACCACCGGATCCTCCGCCACCTCCGCCGGCGCCACCGCCGCCTAGGCTAGAACCACCGCTGGTTGAACTGTATAATCCTGTTGAAGTGCCTGTAGACCCTGCACTGTTTATAAAGCTACCACTTGATGTGCTTTGTAGATTGTTTCTAGTGAGATTTTCTACTATTTCTACTTCGGCAGTTGTTGCACCGCTTATGAAAAGTTCATCACTAGCACTGGTAATTTGAAACAAACTTCCAAATGTGCTTTGTGTATCCTGTGGTACTATAACAAAACTTGCAACACTTCCTGCAAGTTGTTGATGGATATAAGCACTAAGTTCTGTGAAGTAAAATGTTTCTCCAAATTCCCACTTCATTGGATTAAAATAATCATTGATAGCATTTATCACTTGACTTTTAATTTCTGTGTCTGTCAATGTTGTTCCTGGAACTTTAACTATTCTAAATGTTGCTTTTAAACTATTGTCTGCAAATTCACCAAACAACACTGTGTACTTAACCGGTCTAAAAACTATTGTATCGCTTGCACCTTTTTTGCTTTCTAGACTGCTAAACTGTCTACGTAGATCATCAATGCTTGGTTGCAGTGGCCTAGTTGAATTTGTTTTGTTGGTGCTGTTGAGCCAATTGGTGAAGTCATTGTGATAGCTGTTGGTTAGCACAAAAAGATCAATTACATTTACGCTTGATGGATCAATTCTTTTGTCTGTGGTTGCAACATGTTGATATCTAAAATCTAATGTTGCTCTTCCAGTTACAGAGGTGCTACCTGTGGTCAAATAACGTGTATAGTCATAACCTTCTTCTGTTACAGTTCCAAGATTAATGGTATCACTGCCAACTATCAAACTAAACGAATCTGGTATATCAGGTTGATCTCCGTTGTCTGGATTACCCAAACTAAGTTTGACTTTTTTAGGATCATTAAATCCATCTTTTTCTATAAAGTTGCCATAAAAGTAAAATACATAATCCTCACCAAGTCTAGCTAGACTTGATCCAGATTTATTGTTTACACTTAGAATTTTTATATTATCTCTTTTTGGTTTACCAGTAATACTATCAAGTTTTAGTCTTTCATTACTGTTGAAAAATTTTGTACTGCCTTCTGTTTCAAATATGTATTGAACTGTTCTAGCAATAAACTTTCTCCTAGCAGAACTATAATCAACTCTAATAATCCAACTTTGATCATTGTTGGTGCTTGTATTACTTCCTGCATTGGTTAGGCTCCATTGAGCCACAGCATTGTTGGTTTTTGTACTGCTTGGAATATTGTTAGTTGTAACCACAACCCATTTACTGTTCAGTGTGTCATATCTCAAACCAAAACTTTGATTCAAGCTAATAGCTGTGCTTATTGATGCTTTTTCTGTTGAACTAAACCTACTGTTCCATACTGGCCAAACTCTTTTAAGTCTAGCGTTGTTTGTTATTTCTTTGTTCAGTACAATACTTCCAAGTCCACTTTCAGTGACACCTGTACTGTTACCATTGGTATCATTTACACCTAATCCATCTACTGCTACGTTAGTTACCCTAGCCCAAACAGTGGTTAGATTGCCTACATTTACTTTTAAACTACAACCAGAACCACTTCCTGAATCTGTAATCTGTGCTACTGTAAATTCATCATAGCCTGATCCTGCGGCGGTAACTGTAATACCTGTTACTACACCAGAGTTTAAAGTGGCTGTTGCTGTAGCACCCGTACCTGATCCTATAATTGTTACTGTTGGTGAACTGTATCCACTGCCTTGATTTACTACTGCAATACTACTAATTTCTCCATCAACAAAGTTTTTGTCTGTGCTGGTGTCAACTATAAATTCACACAAACTACCTGTTTTAAAATATCGTAAATTACCACTTGAACTTGTGCCAACTCTTTGCACATTATTTGCAACACCACTGATCAAATAACCTGTGCTACCACTTTGTTTTTGCCATTTAAATGCATTTGTACCATTACTTGTGGTTGCTTTTGTGTAGTTGAAAGTAAGTGGTGAAAATTTTGTATAGTAAAAATTAATTATTTCAGCATCACGCAGATAAGGTTCTATGTACTGCTCTATAACTCCAAGATTGCTAATTTGAGTTGGCAGTGTGATTTCACTGCTTTTAAGCTCGCCACTGTTATAAATTATTCCATCGCTACCAAAGTGTGTAACATCTTGATAGTTACCTGTTGGATCAATGTTATCTGTAAATCTACTGTGTCCACTGTGTGTTCTGTTTAGTGCTTTGATCTTTTTTACATTATTGCTTACTGTGTAAGGGAAAACTGTATAATCTTCAGCACTAACCATTCTATCCTGAGCACTGTATGTTTGTGGAGCATTTAATCGTATATCATCATTTGTTTCAGCACTGCTGGCTGTGTTTATGTTTTGTTTTAATTCAACATCTATTGTAGCAGTGTAGGTGTTGCCATCAGCACCAGTGTAGTCAACATTGATTGTTTGTGTTCCAACATCAACTGTTCTTAACGTATACGTTTCGTCTTTACTTGTTCTAAAGTATACTCTAATAATACCACTTGGAATATTGCCAAAATTACCATCACTGAACTTAACGCTTACTGTATTTTGAGCTCTACTTTCAACACTGAAGATATTTCTATCTGCTCTTGTTAGTGCATTGTAAATTACATTTGCTCCTACTATATTGCTTAAACTTGTCCAATTAGCTAGAACTGTTCCAGCATTATCAACATTTTGCACCCAAACATCTGTATCATTGACATCGTTTGTATTAATGTCTATAATTTTATTTGTGACAGGACTTGTAATTGCAAAGTCTTCGTTACGCAACGAACCTTGCTTCAAGCCCATAAAAAATCCTGTATCAACACCACCTATGCCAGTGTTGTTGTTTTTGTAGATAATATCAAATCCTGCCGCAGGATTTGGAGTTGCTTCTTCTACAATGTCATTTGTACTATTATATTTTAGACCAATCAATTCAAAGTCACTTGATTCGCCATTTGCTGTAGCACTGATCTTGAATACAATTTGTCCTGCTGTGCTGTTGATTCTATAAAAATCAACAACTTCACTGCCAATTTGTTTACTACTTGATGGAGATCCAAATTGATTACTCCTTTGAAAAACAGCATTGATTACTGTAATAAAATTTTCATATTCATTCGCGTTTTCAAAATTTACTTTTGTATTGGCTAGGTTGGTTCCATTCACATCATAAACTATTTCGTTTGTTCTTATTCCAGTTATCTTCATAAGTCCAAATGCTGGTAGATTTCTTCTAATTTTGTAGTTTAAAAGGTTACTTTGCCTGATTAAACTTTCACGTCTTTGAGCAGTGCCAAAAAAGTTTTCTCGTGTAGCATAATCAAGTCTAAAAGCAAGACTGTGTCCAAAGTAGGCTACTAGATCCATAAGTGCAACAAATTCAGAACTTTGTATCCAATCGTTGTATTCTTCTGGATAAGTTGATTGAACATAATTGATCATTGCTTGGCGTATGGTATCAAAATCATATGCTTTGAAATTGCTGTTTGCAAAGCTCTCATATAACACTGAAAAATCTTCAGCCGCAAATAAACTGTTTTGTCTAATACCCTGTGCCATTATAGTTGATCTCTTTCATATGCTATGAAAACTTCTTCTTCTGTTTTATCTAAATATTCTAACTTTATTTGAAGTCTTACATCATGTTCATTTTCTAATATTGCAAGATCTAATAGATTCCATCTAGGATCTAGTGTGATGATACGTAAAACATCAGCTTCAATCTTGCCTTTAGTAATATCGTCCAACGGTTCAAAAATCATTTCAGGAATAATACTTCCAAAATCAGGATCCATCAATCTTTCACCCTGTCGAGTAAAAAAATTGTTTTTTAGATCTTGAATAGCAAGGTCCTTGTCAGTAAGCACTTTTGCTATTAGTGGTTGATCAACCGTGGTATATCCTACAAATCTCATACATTTATTTATGAGCTAAAAAACCTGGTTTTTTATGGATTGGCTCTATAGTATGTTACAACTTCTCTTTGACGCATTTCGCTCATATTAGGCAAAAATTTCTGTGTTTCCCTAAAATAACTGTGTTCTGCTTGTCTAATATTATAGCCATCAGCTATGAATTCATACTGTCGTCTTGTAATTTGTATACCTTTGTTACGCATAAATGTACGAGGTAAAGGTTGTCCGTAATCGCCTAGCATCATAATTGTGCCTGCTTTTCTATTAATATTAAAATTACGTTTGTCGTAAGTAATTTTACTGGCTACTGTGCTCCAATTTCCAGCTAAGATATCCGCTTTGAGATCAAAAGAACCATCAATTATTTGAACCTTATTAATCTGTCCTGTAATCACAAAAAATATTACAAGTGCATCATACTGTGCTTGTGTAATTGAAAATTTTGCTGGCAATACATTTTTTAAACCTTTTTCAAGTTTTTTAATATCAATTATCCAATCACTGAATGCATCAGCTTCACTGATTCCATAAGTGTATGTTTTGTTTGCATCAATTGTGTTATATCCTATTACTCCATTAATGGTGTACATTTTATACACGTAGTTGTTAAGTAATACACTTACACCTTTTGCACTTAACTCTTTGTTTTCAATAACTTCTAGTACGCTTGTGTCCAAACTGTCTTTTACAGTAAAATCATCCCAGTCTATAAGTTTACTTGAAGGATAACTCTGCAATGTTTGTGCAGTTCTGCCACTTATATTTGAAGATGCTGTACCATACGACATTATCTTGGTCCTGTTCCTGATTCTGCGCCTCCAGACGAGCCAGCGGCAAATGTGTCACGTCCGCCCCATGGTTCGTGTTCGGGTACTCTACCAGCTATACTTTCTTTTACACCAGTATTTCTAGCTAGAGCACCTTTTTCAGGCTTTTCGGCCTTGTCTGCTGGTGGTCCATTCCAATCAATACGATTGGCAGTAGCTCGTAAATTACCACTACTAAAGTTCAAGTTTCCATTGCCATCTGCACTGATGGTTACATCAGTTGCACTGTGCATTTCAATTTTTCCTGTTGCACTTTCCATTTTTATACCAGCTTGTATGCTTTTCAAATTAATACTGTTTGCTTCAACATTAAATGCACCGCCTGTTTTAAAGTTTATTTGTTCTTCAGCATGTACGCTGAAACTGGTAGCACTGTACACATCAACATGTCCTGCATTGTCAATTTCAATATAAGCACTGCCAACTGCGTTGTTGATATAGATTGTCGCGGCTTCGTCGTGTAAAAGTATTTGTGCTCCACTGGCTGTACGTATTCTAACACCAAGATCGGTGCCTGCACTACCGCCGTCATCCATTACAAAAGTGTGTCCGCCAGCAGTTGTAAATCCAAATGCATTATTAACAGTATCTCTACGCATACCACTACTGTTCAATCCTCTTATGTAATCGCCTGCCAGACCTGCTTCTACTGTGTTTGCAAATCCAGGATGCACGCCTCTGTTTTTCTTTTGAAAGTCTTTGGTGTTTGGATTAAGTTCACTTGCAGGACCTCTATCTCCTTTGTCATTTATTTTTGCATGAGCTAGTCCTGGAATACTATAGTTTCTATCAACATCATACACACTTCCCATATAAAAACCTTCTTGTTGTTCTTTTATAAAAAACACAAGAACTGTTGCTCCAATTGGTGGTGCTTGCGGAGACATACCATAACTTTTTTGACTTGTTGCATATTTGCTGTTGTCTGTTGCACCAGTAGAACTAGTTGTACCACCAAATGGTGAAGTTGGAATCACTGTAAATGTTCCTTGTTGTCCAGCTGGATCTACTGTGGTATTTGGTTCATTCATTGAATCTAATAATTCAACTTTGAATCTACCATTGTATTGTTGGTCACTGTTGTTCACTACTCTAGCCATATACAAGCCTTGTTTTGGATTATCTCTGTGACTACTAGGTGTGTTCATCCTAGTATCAGCTGATCCCATTGTGGTGTTTCTAGTAGTAAAATTTTTTTGACTCATTAGCCTATTCCTGTATTGTTTGGATCTTGTTCATTGTTCAATCGATTAGTAAGTTCGTTTGCAATTTTAATTCTATGTCCAACTTCGTTTGTACTTGATGGCGGATCTGTGTAGTCTTTGAATCTCTCATAGTAGTTACCAGCGATAGTGGCCTCTTGTAAATTATTTGCACTTTCCATTTTGCCCCATGCAAGAGATTCACTTCCAGCACCATTGCCACCACTGCCTTTGAACTCGTGAGCTATATATCTAAGCTGTGTGTCAAATGGTATGTCTTCTGTTGGCGTATTAATAGGTACTCCTGCAAAGTTTTTGAGATTGTCCAGTCTAGTTCTATTCCATTGTGCCAATCCTTCACTGTGCTTGCCTGGTCCGCCATCGTTTCTATTGATAGCATCTGTCCGTAAGGCACTCTCCGCTGTGAGATTAGCAACCATACCAATAGCTTGGTCTCTGCTTAGTCCTTCTTCCATTAGTACGTCAACTGCACGTTTTTGTCTTTCATATAGATCTTCTGATACAGGTTCACCTGTGCCTAGATCTCTAGCACCGTCACTTGCTTGATCGTTGTCTTTGCCGTCTTTTTCATCAATAGTTGGTTTGTCTTCAGAGTCAGGTAATTCAAATTTTAAGTTTTCAACCATTTGTTTTACTACTTCTTCTTGTATGGTTGTATCTCTAATTGCAGTTATAAAAATATTATATTGACCGTTTCGCATTGTGTGTATTACAGTCATTGCTTGATATACACCACTGTACAGTGCATTAAACAATGGTCTACTTTGTCCATTACCATCATAGTTTGTTGGAAAGAACATGCTGAATAAAAAGAAAGGTGGACCAGTATCATAAGGAAATGTGCTTTCTTCTGTAAGTTGGGCACCAGCTCCTCCTGTGTCTTCATAAAAACTTGGTTCACCTAACCAATAAGGATCTCCTTTGATTCCTACTTCAATGTTTAATAGATGATAGGTAGCATCTTGTTTTGCACGTTGTAGGGTAAGCATCATACTCAAATCATTTGGATCGTTTCTTTTTGTTTTCTTAGGCAAAAATCTTTCTCTTACCAAGTTTTCCGTTGATGTTACAATATCACCTAAATATTCTGCAGTTGTAAAGTCTTGTGAAACTCTTGCTTGTCTTCTAGCTGTAATTTCATCTCGAAATTCAACTGCGTCTTGTTCTTTTTTTCTAAGATCTGCAATTTCTTTTCCAGCTGATATTTCATTTCCAGCAAAGCTGTCACTGTTGAGTGCAGTTTCTTTTTCACTTATTTCACGTCTTATCTCTGCAACCTGTTCCATAGCTTGCGATTCTGCTTTCAAAAGTGTTTGAAAACTTGCATTTGGATTAAGAGCATCAGACCTAGATACAGGTTCTTCTTTTGTAGGAGCATTCAAAGGATAACTGGTAGTGCCATCATAGATTGCTTCAGGAATAATATGAGCCGCATCTATTGTTGCATCAAATTGTAGTACTTCAGTGTTTAGACCTGTATTTAAATAATCATAGCGTTTGTTCATAAGTTTTTCTCTTATCAACAATGCACACTTTGCCTGCTGTTTCTTTTTATCTTCCAGCATTTCAACAAGCCTTGATTCTTTCACCTGTATGTTTTCTAAAATTTCAATGATGTTGTAGGTAATTATTTTTGGATATTCCTGTCTTCCATAATCATATGTGTCTTTGAATTCTGTTTCAGTTTTTATTTTATAGTATTTTCCAAGGTAGTCTTTTACTTTGAAACTATTGTCTGAATCTATATGAGCACCTGCATCTTTTAATAGTTCTGCAAATTCCTTTGTAAAATAGATCAGTGTTCCCATAAAACTTTTAACATTTGTACCAGATTCAAGTACTCTATTCATAAGTTTTTGTTTGTCAGTGCTTTCATTTCCCGTAGATACAAGCAGTTTCCATTTGCTCCATTTACTAGGAAAATTAATTTTTACAGTATCTTCAGTTGAACTTCCTTTAGAGATTGCAATGTTTCTATGATAACGATTTAACTCTTTTTCAAGTTTGTTGAATGCTTCACCTAATGTACCAACATTGCCTATTGTAATTTCTTCTTGAACTGTGCTAAACTCAGTTTGATTTGCAACTTGTGAAATAGCATGCGTTGTAAAAAAATATGTGCTTCCTTCAACTCCATGTTTGGTTTGTATATCCTGTATAATTAATTTGTATACCCAAACTCCGCCACCTATATTTGAAGGCTGACCAGTTTGCTTGTCTCTTCCTTTAAATCTTACCTCCAGTGCAAATCCAGCCTTTATAAACTGTGGTATTCCCATTTCACGAGTGGCTGTAATTGCCGCTGGAAAAAATCCAGCACCATTGGGTTCAGTAAGTTGAAAAGTAATTTTAGGTGCTACAGTAGATACTTTTTCACTGCCACCAACAGGTGATGCTACTTCTAAATTGTCTATATGAAATCTTGTAGTTGATCCTGTTTCAGCAACTATTGTTCCAAGTTTTTTGTATTGATCTTCTTGAATAGCTGTTTTAGTGGCTACAAACAGTGTTAAATGATATGTTGGAGTATCAAAATTATTCAATAAATTTTCTTGCCAGACCTGTTCTGGTAATTCGCTAACAAGATCAGCTTGATACTTTTCAAGTTCTTTTGCTCTATAGTATTCTGATATACCTTCAAGTCTTTGGCCTTGGACGTCAGTTGTAATAATATTATTGTTAGTATCAACTCGTCGCTCTTTCAATCCATCCATTACGTTTGTATTTTTTTCTGTAATAATTTCTTGACCAGCACCACCAAACGCATCTAAATTATTTGGTACATCAACTGGATATCTAATTGTGCCATCATCTCTGGTCACTGAGTCAATACCATCATTGATATTCTTAAATGACTCAATGAGATTTTTTATGATATTCATACTACAGCCTCACTGTGCTGGAACTTGATTGTTGTTTTGGTATGTTTATAATTTTGCCAGCTGTGAAATCAGCAACAGGATCTTTAATAGTGTCTGGATTAAAATGCATAAAAATCCACCACAGCCTGTGATTACCAAGTATATCTTGTGCGGCCAGATCGGGTCTACGGTCATGTTGTGACTTTATGGTAACTTTTTTTATTTCATTGTTGAACAGTTGATTTGTTGGCTCATACAACTCCGTGTACTTAGGATTTGTTTTGGTACCAGCAAGATGACTGTCGTTACGATAAAGTGCCATTAGATAAATCCTTGTTTGAGTAATGATCCGCTTGCAATAGCATCTACTGTAAAGTTTCTTCTTGTAGCAATCAAGTCAGGCTGATGTGCCAAGGAGACAGCAACGAACAATTGAGCTGGCAAGTTATTGCCATCTGCAGATTCTACATAATCTAAATCACTGTCCATTGTATAATCTACTGAAGTTACAACAACAGGAAAATTTTGAAAATGCTGTACTCCATATGCACTTAAAAGCAGAACAGGAGGCGGAGTGCCTCTAAATTCGTCATTCTCGCCGTAGTGCATTAAACTTACTACTCTCAAAAAATGCAGAGCACCAAGTGTGTAATCCATTTCTTCATCTGTGTTGTTGGTAAACAATGCTGTAAGCTGTATGTTTGGTGATGAAGTATTGCTGTAGAATCTTGGTTGATAGTTTGTATGTGCAAGATCATATGCTCCATAGTTTGCAGGTCTTGAATAAGTTATAGTAGGATTGTATGGAAAAACCAAACTTCTAGGATCACCACTGCGTTTAAGTCCTGCACCTTTGCCTCTAAATGGTAGATTGTAGGTTCCTTTGACTGTTAATCTAGCACGTTTATCAGTTATCATTGTTTAACCTTTTGTTAATAAAATCAAATACTTTTTGGTCAAATTTTCCAAAAAACTGTTGAAACACTTTTTTCTTAGCAGATTCATCACTATTACTGCTCATAGCTGACCTAAAATCACTAGCACTCATACCACCCATCATTTCAGGTGCAACATAAACATAGGCTGGCACTTCAGTTGTTGGTTGTAGCTCACCATCTTTGTATGGTTTAAGAGATCCGCTGGTACTTAATCTTCCAGCATCTTTGGCACTGTAAACTATTACAACCGCAGTAGATTCTGGTTTGCGTCCTACTAGGTTTGGATCTGGTCTGTAAGGATTTGTGTTTACTATCTTATCTGCAGGTATTCCATGCATAGCAGACATGATTGATTTTTTTTCATCAAAGGTAAATGGATCACTGCTGAAGTCACCCATTACATGTGCCTTTTGTGCTTTTTGACTGAATGTTGTAGCGATAAATACATTAGCGGGTCCAAACTTCTCAACCAGATGTTGATAAACCTGTTTGTGTGCAAGATGCATGGGT
>MDTG01318125.1_pt1 | contig 15852 bp, 9 predicted proteins | sample 811421 | NCBI WGS metagenome assembly MDTG01 (sample SAMN05326645, study PRJNA326480) | marine metagenome | isolation source: seawater | place: Pacific Ocean: South East | collected 2011 | reverse complement strand
TAAAATTTTTAGGGATATCATACTTTTTATAATATCTTTTATCAACATCGGATATTCTGTTTGAATAAATATAATCTGATTTATCTCTTTCCTCATTGCTTACAAATATTAATCTATTGCTTTTATCTTCATCTAAAATTTCACTCATTCTCCATAATGGATACCATGACGCTATTCCAATTTTAATATTGTGATTTCCAGGTTCTTTTTCGATTATCTCATTTAAAAATTGTATTCCAGATAATCCAGTATAATCAACATCTACTTTTTGTTTTATATTTTGAGGAGTTAAAAAATTAAAATAAAATGCCTGGTAAGGATGATAAATATACATTCTGTAAGCTGAAAAAAATATAAAAATAACAATTAAATAGCTTGTAAAATTTTTAATATATTTCTTTTTTCTAATTAATATAAAAATCCAGTAAATACCTAAGGTCGAGTAATAAATTATAAAAATATAAAAAAAGTAAGCAATACGCCAGCCATTATATAATATAATGTTCATGAAAGTAAAAAATAGAAAAAAAACAATCAAGTTTAAAAAAATTAAAAAATCTTTTTTTTCGTTTTTTGATCTCCATAAATCGTTATAAATTGAAAAATTTTTAATTTGAAAAAAACGTTTAATTAACCTTTTAGAATAAAAAATAAATCCTGTTAAAAATAATATTAAATGTATGACAGGAGTAGAAATGAAAATCCAAAAAATTAAATAATAATATGGTAAATAACCGGGAGGATAGTATTCTCCAAGAAAAAGTACTTTGCTACCAAAATAATGTGTTAAAATTTCAAAATAACTTAAAAAATTTTCTGATGTATTTTCCCAGAGTAAAGGCCAAGAAATTATAAGAAAAAAAATATAACTGAATAGGTAAATTAAAACAGAAGAGGTTTTTAAATCTTTTTTGTTAGAGATAATACCTAGCAACCATATAAATATTAAACTGAAAGGAAGAAAAACACCAACTATTCTCATTGTTGTTGAAATAGCAGAAAATAAACTAAACAAAATAATATTATAATTAGAACTATTATCTATAGTTTTAAAATAATAGAATAAAGAAATTGAATATAAACTTAAAAATACTATGTCTTTACTGTTAAAAAAACTATTACCAAACAATCTAGGAGTAAAGATTAAAAGCAACAAACCCAAAAGACTAATCCATTCATTTCTGAAACGATTATTCAGAATTCTGTAAAAATATATAGATCCAAGAAAAAAGAATAAAAATACTAGAAAATGTCTAAGCTGGTAAAATTTAATCGGTTCGTTAATATTAAATATGATTTCAAAAAAAGCAGCTGGCAAATCAAATATTACACCGTATTTGTTAAAGTGACCGACAGGAGACAGAGTAAAACCTTCAATGGAGTCCAACTTAGTCTGCGCAGATAACTTTAACTGCTCAAATCCAAAATAGTCAGATACATAATACAACCAATAAAAACCGTTTGATCTTTGGAATTTTTCATCAGTATCAAATCCATAATCAGGATAAATGAGCAATCCGACAATTAAAGTGCTTAAAAAAACTATATATATATAAAAATTTTTTTTTAACATAATATTTTTTTAGTAATTATCTTTTTTCTTGTAGCACTATTTAATTTAGATTTGTATATTATTTAAAAATTATGATCAAAATAATTAAAAAATTAAAATGAATATTCACGAATATCAAGCAAAAGAAATATTAAGAGAATTTGGAGCCCCAGTTTCAAATGGTGTAGCTATTTTTAAACCAGAACAGCTAAAAGAAAAAATTAAAAATATAAAATCGGATAAAATTGTTTTAAAGGCACAAATTCATGCGGGTGGAAGAGGAAAAGCCGGTGGAGTAAAATTAATAAGTAAATCAGATTGTGAGGTACATTTAAAAAAAATGTTAGGAAAAATTCTTGTAACTAATCAAACTGGACCAGAAGGAAAAGAAGTTAAAAAAGTGTATATCCAAGAGGCGTATGATATCGAAAAAGAGTTTTACTTATCTTGTTTAGTTGACAGAGAAAGCTCAAAAATTGCTTTTATAAGTAGCACAGAAGGTGGTGTAGATATCGAGTCGGTGGCTAAAAATAAGCCTGAGAAAATTACAACAACTAAAATTGAACTTAAGCAGTCTTTGAATGAAAAAGATATTGAAAATATAACTAAAATTTTTAATTTAAAAGACGATCAAAAGAAAGACGCAAAAAACTTAGTAAACGCTTTATACAATATTTTGATTGAAAAAGACGCGTCACTTATTGAAATAAACCCTTTAGTAATAACGAAACAAAAACAACTTATATGTTTAGATGCCAAAATGAATTTTGATGATAACGCAATATATAGAAGACCAGAGATTTTAAAGTTGAGAGATCTAAATGAAGAACAACCAGCTGAGATTGAAGCGAGCAAATTTGGTTTAGCATACATAAAATTAAATGGCTCTATTGGTTGTATGGTCAATGGCGCAGGTTTAGCTATGGCAACTATGGATATAATTAAATTATATGGACAAGAACCAGCAAATTTTCTTGATGTTGGCGGAGGAGCATCAAAAGAGCAGGTATCAGCTGCTTTTAAATTAATTTTATCAGATAAAAAAGTGAAAGGGATACTCATAAATATTTTCGGCGGAATAATGAGATGTGATGTCCTTGCTGAAGGAGTAGTCGAGGCAGCGAGAGAAACTAACATTAAAGTTCCATTAGTAGTTAGATTAGCAGGAACAAACTTTGAAAAAGGTAAAGAAATTTTAGACCAATCAGGATTAAAAATTTTGTCAGCATCTAATTTAAATGATGCAGCAAAAAAGATTGTGGATGCAATAAAATAAAATGTCAGTTTTAGTAAATAAAAACACTAAAGTCATATGTCAGGGGTTTACAGGCACCCACGGCACTTTTCACTCTGAACAAGCAATTAAATATGGAACACAATTAGTTGGTGGGGTCACCCCAAAAAAAGGAGGACAGAAACATCTTGGTCTCCCAGTTTTTGATACTGTTATTGAAGCAAAAGAAAAAACCCAGGCAAATGCCTCAATGATTTATGTTCCTCCAAAATTTGCTGCCGCAGCTATAATAGAGGCAATTAATGCAAAATTAGATTTAATAGTATGCATAACAGAAGGCATTCCAATTTTTGATATGATGAAAGTCAAACAGGTTTTATCTAAAAGCAAAAGTAGACTAATAGGACCTAACTGCCCAGGAATAATAACACCGGAGGAATGTAAGATTGGGATAATGCCTGGCAATATTCATAAAAGAGGATCTGTTGGGATTGTATCTAGATCCGGAACACTTACCTATGAAGCTGTGGCGCAAACCTCTCAAAATGGTTTAGGTCAATCCACTTGTATTGGTATCGGAGGAGATCCTATTAATGGAACAAACTTTATAGATTGTCTTGAACTTTTTTTAAAAGATGATGATACCAAATCAATAGTTATGATTGGTGAAATCGGTGGATCTGCTGAGGAAGAAGCCGCAGAATTTTTGAAAAAATCCAAAATAAAAAAACCCACAGTTGGTTTTGTAGCTGGTTTAACAGCCCCCCCAGGAAGAAGGATGGGACACGCTGGCGCAATCATATCTGGTGGAAAAGGCGGAGCAGAAGACAAGATAGAGGTTATGAAATCTGCAGGAATTACAATATCAAAATCTCCCGCTGACATTGGAAAAACACTTTATGCAAGACTAAAAAGTTAAATATGCAAAAGTTAAAATTTTAAAATACAATTTTTATGTTAATATATAGTTAAAAATAATGTCGACTAATAAAAATAATAATATTTTTGAAAAAACATCTTTTTTAGGAAACAATAGTTCCGAATTTGTAGAAACACTTTACGCAGAGTATTTAAATAATCCAAATAATATATCTGAACAATGGAGAAATTTTTTTGATGGTCTTAACGATAAAAGAGAAAGAATTCTTAAAAATATAAATGGACCGAGCTGGTCTCCCAAAAAAAAAATTAGAAAAAAAACATTTGAGGTTCATAGCGAATCTGAAAAAAAAATTGAGGATATTAAAGAAAATATAGATAGTGGAGATTTTCTAAAAGCCGCAAAAGATTCTGTGAGAGCTAACATGCTTGTTAGGGCATTTAGAATAAGAGGTCATTTACTTTCAAATTTAGATCCATTAGGTCTCCAGAAGCGCGAAGAGCATTCTGAATTAAAACCTGAGAACTACGGATTTTCAAAAAAAGATTTTAATAGAAAAATATTTTTAGATGGAGTCCTTGGTATTGACTCAGCTTCTTTAAATGAAATTTTGTCAACAGTGAAGAAGATATACTGTAAAAATATTGGATTTGAATTTATGCATATGTCAGATCCTGAAGAGAGAAAATGGATTAGAGATAGAATTGAAGGTAAAGAGAAAGAAATTAAATTTACAGAAAACGGCAAAAAAGCAATACTTAATAAATTAATTGAGTCAGAAGGTTTTGAAAAATTTTTACATGTTAAATTTGTGGGAACAAAAAGATTTGGTTTAGATGGCGGAGAGTCTCTTATTCCAGCGCTAGAGCAAATAATTAAAAGAGGTGGTCATCTAGGAGTTAAAGAAATAAAAATTGGAATGCCTCATAGGGGAAGACTTAATGTTTTGGCAAACATGTTGCAAAAACCATTTAAAGCTATTTTTAAAGAATTTTTTGGTCAAAGCATAACTTCAAAAAAAGATTTTGAAGGAGATGTAAAATATCATTTAGGTGCATCTGCAAATAGAGAGTTTGATGGAAACTTAGTTCATATTAGTCTAACAGATAATCCATCTCATTTAGAAGCTGTAAATCCAGTTGTGTTGGGTCAAGTTAGAGCAAAACAATTTTTTCACAAAGACAGTGAAAGAAAAAAAGTTGTTCCAGTTTTAATTCATGGAGACGCAGCATTTGCTGGACAAGGGGTTGTAGCCGAATGTTTTGCCATGTCAGGATTACCTGGGCACAATACGGGTGGGACAATTCATATTATAGTAAATAATCAAATCGGATTTACGACTGCCCCAAGATTTGCAAGGTCTTCACCATACCCATCTGATTTGGCTAAAATGGTTCAGGCGCCAATTTTTCATGTGAACGGTGATGATCCTGAAGCAGTTGTTCATTGTGCAAAAATTGCAACCGAGTTCAGACAAAAATTTAATAGAGATGTCGTAATAGACATGGTTTGTTACCGAAGATTTGGTCACAATGAAGGTGATGAACCATCTTTCACTCAACCGTTGATGTATAAAAAAATTAAAAAACATTCTACAACATTAGAAATATATGGAAAAAAATTAATTGATGAAGGTTTAATTTCTTCAGAAGAAGTTAATAAAAGAAAAAAAGATTTTAAAGATTTCTTAAACAATGAATTTGTTGGGGCCAAAGACTACAAAGTAAAAATGAAATGGTTTGACGGTGTGTGGTCTAGATTTAAACCCGAGATAGGACAAGATAGAAGAGGCGTAACCGGAGTTGATAACAAAGAACTGATATCTATAGGAAAAAAAATCACCGAGATACCTAAAAACTTTAATATACACAAGACTTTAGAAAAAATATTTGAAAATAAAAGAAAAATGTTTACTGCAAATCAACCGATCGATTGGTCTACCGCAGAGACGTTAGCATTTGGAACACTTTTGGCTGATGGATTTTCAGTAAGATTATCAGGTCAAGATTCTGGAAGGGGAACTTTTAGCCAGAGACATTCTGTACTAAGAAACCAAGAAAATCATGATAGATATATTCCCTTACAAAATATATCAAAAAAACAAAAAAAGTTTGAGGTTATAGATAGTCTTCTATCGGAATTAGGAGTTCTAGGTTTTGAATTTGGTTACTCTTTATCAGAACCTGAAACACTAGTTTTATGGGAGGCTCAATTCGGAGATTTTGCAAATGGAGCTCAGGTTGTTATTGATCAGTTTATTGCTTCCGGTGAATCTAAATGGTCAAGAGCTAGCGGTCTTGTGATGCTTTTACCTCATGGTTACGAAGGTCAAGGACCAGAACATTCTTCTGCTCGATTAGAAAGATTTTTACAGTTATGTTCCCAAGAAAATTTGCAGATTGTAAATTGCACAACACCTGCAAACTATTTCCATGTTCTAAGAAGACAAATGCATAGAGATTTTAGAAAGCCGCTGATAGTTATGACACCCAAATCCTTATTGAGGCATAAAAAATGTGTTTCAAATCTAGAAGATTTTAACAAGAAAAATTTTTTTCATAGGATTTTAGAAGACCACGCTTATTTAAAGGAAAGTAAATTAATAAAGCTGAAAAAAGATAAAAAAATTAAAAAAGTAGTAATGTGTTCCGGAAAAATTTACTTCGATTTAATAGAAGCTAGAGAAAAAGCAAAAAATGATACAACAGTCTTTATAAGGATAGAGCAACTGTATCCTTTTCCAATTAAAAAACTAGGCAAACAACTTAAAAGATATGAGAATGCAAAATTTTATTGGTGCCAAGAGGAACCTATGAATATGGGTGCTTGGAATACTGTAAGAAATTATGTTGATAGAACCTTGGATATCATTCAAGTAAAAGGCGAAAAAGTAAGATATGTAGGCAGAAATGCTGCGGCATCACCAGCCACAGGAAATCTAAATAAACATCTTGCGGAACAAAAGGAAATATTAGAAAAGGTAATAAGTAAGTAAATGTCAGAAAAAATTATAGTCCCAGCTTTAGGCGAGTCAGTTACAGAGGCTACAGTTTCTAAGTGGCTAAAATCTGTTGGTGAAAAAGTTGATTCAGATGAACCTCTTGTAGAATTAGAAACTGATAAAGTAAATGTCGAGGTTCCATCTCCATCAAGTGGGGTTTTAGAAAAAATATCAGTTAAAGAGGGATCAACAGTAGAGGTTGGTACACAATTGGGCATTGTAGTTGTAAATGCTTCAAAATCGATTGAGGATAGCATTGAAAAAAAATATACACCTCCGAAGAAAGAGGAAGAACCAATTTCTCTTTATGATGAGAAAGCCAATGAACCAGTAGAAGAGAAAATTGAAAAACCAAAAAAAATAATTAAAACAAAAAAGAAAAGCACAAATGGTGCAAAGCCATTAATTTTAGATGAGCCGCAAACGCAGCCTGCACTTATTTTGGAAGAAGAGTATGAAGAAAAAAAACCAGAAACACTGAAAAATGAAAAAATTGCATCACCGGCAGCAAGAAAAATAGCTCAAGAAAGAAATATAAATTTAGAACAAATAGAAGGAAGCGGTAAACGCGGCATGGTTATGAAAGGAGATCTTGTAGATCTAATGGGTTCTAAACCCGGACCTAATCTTAAAAAAATCAAAGTTGGTCCAGAAGAAAGAATCAAAATGACTAGACTGAGATTAACCATCGCGAAAAGACTTAAAGAGGCGCAAAATAATGCTGCAATGCTAACAACTTTTAACGAAGTTGATATGTCTAGCATAATGGAAATAAGAAAAAATTATCAAGAAGAATTTCAAAAAAAATATTCAATTAAATTAGGCTTTATGTCCTTCTTTGTAAAATCATGTATCGTTGCATTAAAAAACTATCCTGCAATCAATGCTGAAATTCAAGATGAGGAAATTGTTTATAAAAATTATTATAATATCAGTTTTGCAGTGGGTACAGATAGAGGGTTGGTAGTTCCAGTTTTGAGAAATCCAGATGAAATGTCATTTGCAGATATAGAAAAAAATATTTTATCACTTGGAGAAAAAGCAAGAAACGGAAAAATTACAATCAATGATTTACAAGGTGGAACATTTACTATTACCAACGGTGGCATCTATGGATCAATGCTATCTACTCCAATTTTAAATCCACCACAATCAGGAGTTTTAGGTATGCACAATATTATAGAGCGTCCCGTAGTTGTTGATGGAGCAGTAGTAATTCGTCCAATGATGTATTTAGCGCTATCATATGATCACCGAATTGTTGATGGTAAAGAAGCAGTTACATTTTTAAAAAACATTAAAGACTCTCTCGAGGAGCCAAGAAGACTTTTTCTAAACGTCTAAACAAATGGAAGAAAACTTTGATCTCTTAGTTATAGGTGGAGGCCCAGGCGGATACGTATGTGCAATAAGAGCTGCTCAACTTGGTCTAAAGGTAGCTTGCGTTGAGTCTAGAGGAACATTGGGAGGTACATGCCTTAATATAGGCTGTATTCCATCAAAAAGTTTATTAAATTCTTCAGAACTTTATCACAAAGCTAAAACTAGTTTTAAAAATATAGGTATAGAAACAGGAGATGTAAAATTAAATCTTCAAAAACTCATGATGAACAAGAATAAATCTGTTCAGATTTTAACAAAAGGAGTAGAATTTTTATTTAAGAAAAATAAGGTCACTCATATAAAAGGAAAAGCCATATTATTTTCAAAGAATACTGTTGTTGTCTACGAAAATGAAAAAAGAAGTTCTTACAAATCAAAAAATATTGTTATTGCTACAGGGTCATCTCCAACTTCTTTACCGGGGATAGAGATAGATGAGAAAAATATTGCTTCTTCAACTGGAGCGCTGTCATTTTCTCAAGTACCTAAAGATTTAGTTATAATTGGAGGTGGTTATATCGGACTTGAAATGGGATCGGTTTGGTCTCGGCTAGGATCAAAAGTTACAGTAGTTGAATATTTAGACTTCATAACACCTGGTATGGATAGGGAAGTTTCAAAAGAATTTCAAAAAATTTTAACAAAACAAGGAATAAAATTTAAATTAAACAATAAAGTAACAGCAGTTAAAAATATTAAAAACAAAGTGTTGGTAGAATTTACTAACAACAAATCTAACGAAAAAGAAAAAATAGAATGCGATAAGGTTTTAGTTTCTGTAGGAAGAAAACCATACACAGAGGGACTTAATTTATCCAAAATTGGTGTGAAGAAAGATAAAAAAGGGCAAATTGAAGTTAATAAAAAATTTCAAACTTCAATATTAAATATCTATGCAATCGGTGATGTAATAAAAGGTCCAATGTTAGCACATAAGGCTGAGGAAGAAGGTATAGCAGTAGCAGAAATAATAGCTGGGCAAGCAGGACATGTAAATTATGATGTTATCCCAGGAGTTATTTATACATCTCCTGAGGTAGCATCAGTTGGAAAAACAGAAGAACAATTGAAAGAGAAAAAAATTTCTTACAAGGTTGGAAAATTTCCCTTTTTAGCCAATTCCAGGGCAAAAGTTAATAATGAATCAGAGGGTTTTGTAAAAATTCTTGCGGATTCAAAAACTGATAAAATTTTAGGCGCACATATTATTGGACCTCATTGTGGTGACATGATTGCTGAAATTGCTTTAGCAATGGAGTTTGGAGCAAGTGCAGAAGATGTTGCTAGAACATGTCATGCTCATCCCACTCATACAGAGGCAATAAAAGAAGCTGCTTTATCAGTAGATAAAAGGCCTATTCATTTTTAATAGAATTTTATTTTTAAAAATTCATGAAAGTACCAGTTCTTATACCAAGAATATTTGATCATCCCCACACTTACTTGTCTGGAAAATTAGAAAATTTGAAACCTGGTTCTATAGTTTTAGTCCCTTTTGGCAAAGAAAAAGAAATAGGTGTAATTTGGGACAAACAAGAAGAAACAAATAAAAATTTTAAACTAAAAACAATTTTAGAAAAAAAAGAAGTTTCATTTAGTGATAAGTTGGTAAAATTTGTTAATTGGTTTGCTAGCTATAATTTAGTTCCAAAAGGGATGGTTTTAAAAATGTTTTTGGGTGATAAGTCCTACATTTTAAAAAAATCTGATATTATTTTAGAAAGTAAAATTCATGAAAAAAGTCAATTCATTTTGAATGAACAGCAAAAAAAATGTTTAAGAGATTTAAATAGATTTGGAAATAGTTTTAACGTTACCTTATTGCAAGGAATTACTGGCTCCGGTAAGACGATTGTATATTTTGAAAAAATTAAAGAAAATATAAAAAATAATAAACAAGTCCTGGTTTTATTACCTGAAATATTTTTAACCAATCAGTTTAATCAAAGGTTTGAAGATTATTTTGGTTTTGCTCCTGCAGTTTGGCACTCAAAAATCACAAAAAAGAATAGAAGAATAATTTGGCAAAATATAATGAGCGGTAAGATTAAATTAATAATAGGAGCTAGGTCTTCATTGTTTTTGCCATTCAAAAAACTTGGCTTGATAGTTATTGATGAAGAACATGACTCATCTTATAAGCAAGATGAAGGCATCAGATACAATGCCAGAGATATGGCAATTTCAAGAGCATCTATAGAAAATATTCCTGTTATTCTTTCAACATCTATTCCATCTTTAGAGACTTACAATAATGTAAAAAATAAAAAATATAATTTAACAAAATTAGAAAAAAGATATAAAAATTATTCACTTCCAAACACGGAAATTGTTAATTTAAATTTAAATAAAAAAAATAAAAACATTTGGTTAGATATCAAAACATTAAACTTAGTAAAAAAATATTTAGACAAAAAAGATCAAGTTCTTTTCTTTTTAAATAGAAGGGGGTATGCACCTTTTATGATTTGTAAAAATTGTGGTTTCAAACTTTCTTGTCCCAACTGCTCCATTTTTTTGACATTCCACAAACATATAAATAAAGCAATGTGCCATCATTGTGGACACAAATCTGGAATAAAACATAAGTGTAAAAAAGTAAACTCAGATTGTGAATTCCAGATGTATGGCCCAGGAGTTGAAAAAATTTTTGCAGAATTAAAGGAAATTTTTCCTGATAAAAAAATAAGCATTTTGTCTAGCGACTTTCTAAGTAAAAAGAAAGAAACTGTACATCTGTTAAATGATATAGAAAAAAATAAAGTCAATATTTTAGTAGGAACACAACTTATCTCTAAAGGTTTTAATTTTCCCAATTTAAATTGTATTGTTGTAGTTGATGCAGATTTTTCTGGCATGGGATTTGATCTAAGATCTACTGAAAAAAATATTCAGCTATATAATCAATTAAGTGGAAGAGCAGGAAGGTTTAGTAAAGATTCATTAATAATATATCAGACGTTTAATCCTAAAGATGAAACGTTGAAAAATATATTAAAAAATGAACAAGAAAAGTTCTTAGAAGAGGAAACAAATCTAAGGAAACAAAAAAATTTACCTCCATTTACAAGATTAATAGCTTTAATAATTTCATCCAAAAACGAGAAAGAAGGTTTTTTCGAAGCCCAAAGAATCAAAAAAAATTTATTATTAATTAAAAATGTTGATATTTTGGGACCTGTGACATCTCCAATATTTAAAATTAAAAACAAATATAGAACAAGATTATTATTAAGATCTAGTAGAGATCTTTTTCCACAAAAGAAAATTAGCAAAATACTGAGAACGATAAATATTTCAAAAAAAATAAAACTTACAGTTGATGTTGATCCCTTAAATTTTAGCTAATATGCGTTTCAATCACACTTGAACAGACCATTTTCCTATGGTACGAAACTTCTTAAATTCTTAAACCAAATCGATACAGGAAAAAAATTGAGTAAGAGTAAAACTTTTTCATCAGAAATATCTCAGAGATACGCATTAGCTTTATATGATCTCTCAAAGGAGAATAATCAAATTAAAGAATTTGAAACCAACATGACAACCTTTATGCGATTATTTAATTCAAATGAGCATCTGAAATATTTTATTAAAAACCCGACACATTCTATAGAGGATCAAAAAACTATATTCGATAGAATTTTAAGTTCTATGAATTTTAATAAAATAGTGAAAAACTTCTTTTTTATATTAATAATAAAAAAAAGAATTTTCTTTGTTGATAAAATTATAGATGAATTTTTGAGTTTAATTTCAAAAAAAAAAGGCGAGATATCTGCAAATCTTATTTCGGCAACAAAATTGAATGAAAAAACAATCTCAGATATTGAAAAAGAAATTTCTTTAAATATTAATAGCAATATAAAGTTAAAACATAAAATGGACTCAAGTTTAATTGGTGGAGTGGTGATTCAAATTGGAAGTTTGATGATTGATACTTCAATTAAAAATAGATTACAAAAGTATAAAAAATTAATGACCGAGGCCTAATATGGATATAAATCCTTCTGAAATAACTAAAATTTTAAAAGAGCAAATAAAAAATCTAGGAGAAAAAACCGAAGTATCTGAAATTGGGAAAGTCCTTTCTGTTGGTGATGGAATAGCAAGAGTTTATGGACTTGATAATGTTCAGGCTGGAGAAATGGTTGAGTTTAAAGATGGCTTAAAAGGAATGGCTTTAAATTTAGAAAGTGACAATGTAGGAATTGTAATTTTCGGTGACGATAAATCAATTAAAGAGGGCGATACTGTTAAAAGAACTGGAGCAATAGTTGACGTTCCGGTAGGTAAAGAATTACTTGGAAGAGTGGTTGATGCATTGGGTAATCCAATTGATGGTAAAGAAGGTCTTAAAAAAGGCACTAAAAGAAAGAGGGTTGAGGTAAAAGCTCCAGGAATAATTCCAAGAAAATCAGTTAACGAACCAATGCAAACAGGATTAAAAGCTATCGACAGTTTAATTCCAATAGGAAGAGGGCAGAGAGAATTAATTATTGGAGACAGACAAACAGGCAAGACAGCAGTGGCCATCGATACAATAATTAATCAAAAAAAAATTAATGATTCTAATGATGAGAAAAAGAAACTTTATTGTATATATGTAGCCATTGGTCAAAAAAGATCAACAGTTGCTCAAATTCTTAAAACATTACAGGACGCAGGAGCAATGGAATATACAACAATCGTATCAGCAACTGCATCTGATCCTGCACCTTTGCAGTTTTTAGCTCCTTATACTGGTTGTACTTTTGGTGAGTTTTTTAGAGATAATGGTATGCATGCATTAATTATTTATGATGACTTATCTAAACAGGCAGTAGCATATAGGCAAATGTCCCTCTTATTAAGAAGACCTCCAGGCAGAGAAGCCTATCCAGGAGATGTTTTTTATTTACATAGTAGGTTGCTTGAGCGTGCGGCCAAACTTAATGATGAGAATGGGGGAGGTTCCTTAACTGCTTTGCCAATCATAGAAACACAGGCAGGTGATGTTTCTGCTTATATACCAACTAATGTTATTTCAATTACAGATGGACAAATATTTTTAGGAACAGAACTATTTAATCAGGGAATAAGGCCTGCAGTAAATGTTGGTCTTTCAGTTTCAAGAGTTGGTTCGGCTGCTCAAACTAAGGCAATGAAAAAAGTAGCAGGCTCAATCAAACTTGAATTGGCACAGTATCGTGAAATGGCAGCATTTGCCCAATTTGGTTCTGATCTTGACGCCTCAACACAGAAACTTTTGAACAGAGGGTCTAAACTTACTGAACTGCTCAAACAAGACCAATACAGTCCTATGACTGTAGCTGAACAAGTGGTCACTATATATGCTGGTGTAAAAGGTTACTTAGACAGTATCGATACTTCACAAATTCGTTCTTTTGAAAAAGGTTTATTAGAGTTAGTAAAAAGTGAGAAACCTGAAATACTAGAATCAATACAAAAAAGCGGAAAAATAGAGGAAGATACAGATAAAATCTTGTCTGAAGTTATTACAAATTATAAAAAAACAAATTTTGAGAAAAAATAATGCCTAGTCTTGATGATTTAAGAAAAAGAATTGCCAGTGTTAAATCTACACAAAAAATAACTAAAGCCATGAAAATGGTGGCTGCAGCAAAGCTCCGTAAAGCTCAAGAAATGGCTGAAAAAGGTAGACCTTATAGCGATAAAATGAATCTTATTATACAAAATTTGAGCAAAGCAATTAACGATCCATCAAATGCTCCAAAACTTTTAGTTGGAACTGGCGAAGATAAAACTCATCTGTGTATCGTTATGACAGCTGACAGAGGTCTCTGTGGAGGATTTAATACCAATATAGTAAAACTAGCAAAAAATTACTTTAATAAAATTTTAAAAGACTCTAAAAATCTAAAGATTATAACTGTTGGTACAAAAGGACTTGATCAGCTTAAAAGAGATTATGGAAAATATATTATTAAAAAAATAAACTTCAAAGATAAAAAAAAACTATCTTTTAAAGATGCAGAAGCTATAGGAAATGAAGTAGTTAAATTATTCAAAAAAAATGAATTTGATAAATGTATAATTTTTTTTAATAAATTTAAAAATGTAATGACTCAAATACCACAAAATCAACAAGTAATTCCTGCAAAAAAAGATGATAAATCAAAAGAAGAGCAAAATTCATCATATGAATTTGAACCAGATGAAGATGAGATATTAGAGGACCTTCTTCCTAAAAATATTTCTACTCAAATATACAAAGGTTTTTTAGAGAATTCTGCAAGCGAGCAAGGCTCAAGAATGACTGCAATGGATAACGCAACGAGAAATGCAGGTGATTTAGTAGATAAGTTAACTATTAATTACAATAGAAGTAGGCAGGCTGCTATTACAAAAGAATTAATTGAAATAATTTCAGGAGCAGAGAGCTTATAGTATGAGCAAAAAAGGGAAAATTATCCAGGTTATTGGAGCTGTAGTAGATGTACAGTTTGAAGGTGAGCTACCAGAAATATTGACAGCTTTGGAAGTAGATAATTCTGGAAACAAATTAATTCTAGAAGTTGCACAACACTTAGGAGAAAATGGTGTGAGAACAATAGCCATGGATAGTACAGAGGGATTAAAAAGAGGCGATGTGGTTCAAGACACAGGTGCTCCAATTAGTGTTCCAGTTGGACCGGAAACTTTGGGAAGAATAATAAATGTTATTGGACAACCAATTGATCAAAAAGGGGAAGTTAAAACAAAAGAAAAATGGCCAATACATAGAGAGGCACCTAAGTTTACAGATCAATCAACCGAAACAGAAATTTTAGAAACAGGAATTAAAGTTATCGATCTTTTAGCACCATACTCAAAAGGTGGTAAAATAGGTTTATTTGGTGGGGCAGGAGTAGGAAAAACAGTTATTATTATGGAGCTGATTAATAACATAGCCAAAGCTCATGGTGGGTTCTCAGTATTTGCAGGAGTTGGTGAAAGAACACGTGAAGGAAATGATTTATATCATGAAATGATAGAGTCAGGTGTTATTAAGCCTGAAGGTAAAGGATCAAAAGCAGCACTTGTGTATGGACAAATGAATGAACCTCCAGGTGCAAGAGCTAGAGTAGGATTGACAGGATTAACTGTTGCAGAATATTTTAGAGATAAAGAGGGTCAAGACGTTTTATTTTTTGTAGATAATATCTTTAGATTTACACAAGCAGGCTCAGAGGTTTCAGCTTTACTAGGAAGAATTCCATCTGCAGTTGGATATCAACCAACATTAGCTACAGATATGGGAAATTTACAGGAGAGAATCACAACTACAGGAAAAGGTTCTATTACATCAGTTCAAGCTATATATGTACCAGCAGATGATCTAACAGATCCAGCGCCTGCAACATCATTTTCACACTTGGATGCAACAACTGTTTTATCAAGACAGATCGCTGAACTTGGAATTTATCCAGCGGTAGATCCACTCGATTCCACATCGAGAATTTTGGACCCCAGAATTGTAGGAGAAGAACATTATCGAGTAGCAAGGCAAGTGCAAAAAATTTTGCAAACTTATAAATCTTTACAAGATATTATTGCTATACTTGGAATGGACGAACTTTCTGAAGAAGACAAATTAACAGTAGCAAGAGCTAGAAAAATACAAAGATTTTTATCTCAGCCCTTTTTTGTTGCAGAAGTTTTTACAGGAACTCCTGGAAAATTAGTTAATTTAGACTCAACCATTAAAGGTTTTGATGCAATTTGCAAAGGAGATTATGATCATCTACCAGAAGCTGCATTTTATATGGTTGGAACAATAGAAGAAGTTGTGGCTAAGG
>MDTG01146150.1_pt1 | contig 15853 bp, 11 predicted proteins | sample 811421 | NCBI WGS metagenome assembly MDTG01 (sample SAMN05326645, study PRJNA326480) | marine metagenome | isolation source: seawater | place: Pacific Ocean: South East | collected 2011 | reverse complement strand
GGCGGAGACGGCGGAGGAGGCGGCGGCGGGGGCGGAGGCGGCGGCGGGGGCAGAGGTGGAACCCCGGGCGGATTTGCAGGCAAGAGAGGCGGCGGCGCAGAAAGAGGTGTCTCGTTGTTCGCGGGGAACCCCAGAAGACCGACAAAATGCAGAATGACCGCAGTCAGTGCCGCAACGAACAGACAGGACAAACAACTGACCAAGCCAGCCCACGCTCGCGCGTTGGAGGACGAACCACCGATTGAGCGAGCCCACGCGCGCGCGTTGGGAGCAGCCTTACGCACCGACACCGATACGGGAAAGGGTACCAGGCGAGTGGGTGGGATGACATGCCTAGATGGCGAATGCTTTTCGGGGCTGCCTGGCGTATGGATGGCTCTGAGCCCGAGCATTGCTGAATCCTCAGAACGAGGGGGGGGGCGGTGGCGGGGGGGACTCTTCGTCCAGCTTCCAGCGGAAGCTCAACAAAGCGGGCGACCTCAGCAAGCCGTCTGTCGAGCCGGGCGTACCTATTAGCGGCGTACTGAACGGAAGTAGAGCTAAGGAGAAGACAAACAGCACCAGTGCCGCGGGAACGCAGCAGGCGCACGCGCTGTACAACACTGTTCTGTAAAGCGAGGTTTCCTTTGGCGAGGCTTCCCCTTGCAGCTCCATGCCTTTCGCTAAGATGTGATTCCCGGGGGATATTCAGTGTGTCGCAGCGACGGATATCGCTGTTCTGTTACAACACAGTGAGAATGCCCGCGGCGTCCCGCTTCTGCGCCAACGTACAATATGAGCCACTCGGTCGAGTGTGTTGTCCTGGAGTACTGGAAGACCCCGCCCCCTCGAGGGCGCGCGGAGACTCGCTGCAACCCGCTGGCCGTGTCCGGGGCTGGGACGATTGCGTTGGTTGAGGCGACGGCGCTCGGCTCGTCGACTCTGCGCCCCCTGCAAGTCCCTGTGGCTTGCGCAGACGCGCAGTACGTGGCCGGGTGCATATACCGCAACCCCGACGAAGCAACGACGCGTGCCTTCTGCGAGTGGGCACAAACGCTGCCCGTGGATGGGGGGGCGTGCTCCGCGCTCGTTGGGCACGTTCGCGACGTTTCCCCTGAGCTGCCGCCGAGGATCGAGCCTCTTCCGCCGCTGCCATACCCTCCCGCTCCGTCTCCCCCGCCGCCTCCCCCAAACCCTCCACCAGCTCCCCCGCTGTCTCCGCCTGTTCCCCCCCCTGCCGCACTGGATGCATCGCCGCCGGGCGTACCCCCTCTGCCCCCGCCGGTGCCACCAGAGCCGCCATCCACTCCGGGAACCCAGTCCAGACTGGCGTTTGTAGAGGGCGCGTGCTACTCGACGTGCGTGGCGTGGGCACTGTCCGACGGGAGCTCGACGTCTACGTGTGCCGACTTCGCCGCGTCTGTGTGCGGTTTAGACTCCGATCGGCTGGAAGCCGCGCTGCTCGCAGACGCACCCCCGCGCCCGCCGCCCCCGCCCATCCCTCCCGTGTCAATCCAAACGGAGCTCCCGGTGGCCGCCCTGATCCAGGGAGCAGACAACGCCGAATATTCCAGCGTTGACGTCCGCAGCGTCGGGCTCGCGTCCGCCATGCCCATCTTCCTGCGGGGGGCCCACCCCTTTGCCGTCGTGGACCTGGGGGCGCCCATGCAGGTCGACGTTTTGGTGGTCGAGAGAGCTGCAGCGACCCCCCCTCTTTCGCCACCCAGCTCTCCGCCCGGCCGTCCTCCTCCTCTGCCGCCGTCGCCGGGGCCCTCTCCCCCGCCACCAAGGCCACCCCCTCCGCCGCCCACCCCCCCGGCGGAGTGCAACAACGACGACTCGTGCATTGTCAACATGGTTGCCTTTTTCAACAACGGCCTCTGCGAGGACGGCGGGGAGGGGTCGCACGACAGCACCTGCCCGCTTGGAAGCGACGTCTCCGACTGCGGTGCAAGGGCATGCGTTGCGCCGCTCTCGCACGAGAACGGGAGGAGGCTCTCTGCAGGCGGCGCCTCTCCCGAGCAGCTCTGGGTCTACGTCTCTTCCACGCCAGGGAGCCTCGGATTCCGCGCAGCCGACCCGGCAAGCATTGACTTCGGCGAGCAGGCGTCACTGACACTTCGCGAGGAGGGCGCCCCGGCGATTGGCCGGTACATCACGCTGCGCTGCTGGGCGTCTCCGTGCGCCATGGCCATTGCAAGCGTGAGTGTCCACGGCTTCGCCAGAAACACAGACGGGGAGCGCCGCGAGCGGAGGCGCGCAGACGCAAACGGCGGATCCAGCGACGACCTTCAGCAACAACGATCACGCCAAGAAAGAGACGCAATTCAGGCCCACATGTTGCGCGTGTCGAGGGACGCTTGTTCCGGCAACGCCAGGCATGCCGACGTAGCCGCGGCGTGGGCGCGATTCGAAGACCCGCAGACCGCCGCATGCGCCGACTGCGCGGCGCCGCTCACCCGCACCATCAACTGCACGCTCTGGTTTCTCACCCGAGCCGACCGGAAGCAGAGGCGGCTGGAGCCCGATGCGCAGGCGGACGTCAGGCGGCGAGTGGAAGAGCGGCTTGGCGCCTCGTGCTGCCGCGTGGAGGAGGGCGGCAGGAAGAGCTGCGGCGTCCACCTCTGCCATTCGGCCGTGCAGGAGCACCGCAACATGCGCCGCGCCACGGTTCTGCGCAGAATGCACGACGCGGGCGCAATTTCCCTTTCCGTCGGAGAGCTCGTCGCCACGGACGTTCTGGCGGCGAAACACCATCATCCCTCTGCAGAGTGCAGGAAGAGCCGCGTGGCCCGCTCTGTGTCTTGCGTGGGAGAGTCCCTGTCCGCGCACATTGCCTCAAGGCACGGACTCAGCAAGGCAACGCTGGATCGCCGCCTGTCGGCCGTTGGACACAGCGTTGCTTCCTTGGTGGAGTTCTCGGTAAAGCACGCGTCCTCTCCGCGGACCCCCAGTGGCGCACAGAGCGCAGGTTTTGCGCGCCCTCGCCGGCGGCTGGAAGAACGCCTCGCCGTGTCTCCCTCGGGGAAGGCAGGGGTTGTGCTTCCCGAGAAGCCTCTCAGCTACAACGCCACATTCTCGATGCTTCGCGACATCAAATCTGCGGCCGCGAAGAGAGAGAGGCGCGCGCCGGTCACGCACTTGTCCAGAGAGAGCGCGCCCCGCGGCGCGGTGCCTTCCTTGATGCAGCGCGTGCATACGAGCATGGAGCAACTCCAAGGCATCTCTGCCAGTGGAAAGGCAATCTCGCGGAAGCTTCGGGACGCGCAACACCGACGCGCCTTGGCGTCCCAGAACAGCCGAGAACGGGAAGCCCTTGTGCACAAATTGATGGATCGCGCCGAGGCAAAGTCCTCCTCCACGAAAGGGCACGCCGGCCTGCTTCTGGACTTTGAGCTTCCGCAATGGGCAAGGGGAATCGACTGGAGGGGCCTGCACAAGTGGACTGTTGAGGCTGCCACCACGATCCGCGCACGCGAGGCGCACGAAACGGAGCATCGCCGCATGCTGGGCGTCGACCCCCATGGCGCCTTTGCCGACGAGCATCGCGTTGCTGGAGGTGGCATCTTCTCCGAGCTTCTAAACTGGAGAGCGCCGCGCAGCGCGCTTGGCAACTGGATTCGAGGCTCCCGCGACGAGACGCGACGTGCCGACTCGGAGCACGACTCCACCTTCCTTGCGGAGTCCTTGGCTCGCATGTACACCGCAGAAGATCCACTCGCGGGTCTTCGCGCGCGGATCGAACACGGCAACCAGCACGCGCACCCAGTGCGCAGGCTGGCCGACTCCTGGCTCGGAGCCGCCGCGACCGTCCCGGTGAGCGCGGCGAGAGTGGCAACTCGGTACGCCGTCTACCCAAGGAGCGAGGAGAGCGCAGAAAAGGAGGCCGCGCGCGTGCTACTGTTCGACACGCTTCTCTGTTACCTATACGCCCCCGGGCGCGAGTCGAGTCCAGAGACCTGGGCAGGTGCGCACTTCAAGGTGTTCAGAACGAACCGGCTGTGCTTTCCAGCCATTTCATACGTGCCGACGCCCGTGCGCGGATTCAGGGAGGTCATCGGCATCGACAGCGACTTTGAATTCAGAGACCTCACATACGACAAAGCGTGTGATCACCAAGCCGTGGACGCGATGGTGAGCGCACTCGGAAGGCCGTGGAACGTCTTCCAGGCGAGCCTCTGGGGCGCGGTCTTTCGAATGGGCGAAGCGGCGGACTCGATTCGCAACTTTGAATCCGCCTCCGGACAGAACCTGACGGACGCGCAAGTTGCGGCATACATTACGTGCGGCGTGGCGCAGCTCGGCGGGATTTTCTACACAGCGCTGACCGCCACGTTGCTGCTGGCGAGCCTCGTCTGCGTCGCCCCCGGATTGATTTTGAGTGCATTCTGCTTTCGGTGCTGTCTCGGCTGCAACCGCAGGGTGCAGCGGTGGGGATCGAGGGCTGCGCCGGAGTCGAGCGAAGGAAGTGACTATCCCACCGGTGGAGAGCTCAGCTCGGAACGCACAGCAAGAGCGAGTTCCAACAGCGAGCGCGACCGGCTCTTGGTGCCAGCCTATCGCCTCTAGATCGTCTTTCGCTAACTCGCGCAAAGCACGCGGGCGAGGGCCGCCTAGAACTTGGTCGACGTTCGCCTTGCAGCGGATTATGAGCGCATCGCGCCAAATAGTGCGCAGAGGAGGCTCCGCGGTGTGCATTGCCCTTTCTGTGGCATGCTCTACAGAATTCGCGGCATGGCTGGCGAGAGCCCTTCTGTTTAGGAAACGCCGCACCGGTCGCAGCCCGCGCCCGTCCTACCGGCGTGCCGCAACTTCCGCCTTGGCAGGGCTTGTGCCGCTTGCGATGTACATGGCTACTGGGTGCGAAGCGCGCGCGTCTGCAACGGCGGTTCTCCTGAGTGCCATCATGCATGTTCGCGGCTCTCCGTTCGAACGAGTTGCCGGAGTCGTGTGTTCGCGCGCCGCGTCGCGTGGAGACGCCCGTTCCTGCGTCACGATGTGTCTGCTGGCATGCTTGGGGGACCTTCGTCTCCGAAACAGTTGCGCACATGCACTTGTCGTAGTAGGGGGTGTTGGGGCTTGGCTGTCTGGGAGCTGAGGGCAAGGGGAGGGAGTGCGGTTCTAGCGGCCAAGGCCCCGGACTTGGAGCCCAGCATGGCCTTGCCTCCGCGGTAGACGGGGCAGTAGAAACGCAAGTCGCGCTTTCTTCGTCTGGAGGGAAGCCTCCATAAAACAAGGCTAAACGTGATAACCCCGCTGCGAGCTCCTTTCCGAAAGCACCTTACTGGTATGGTTCAAGCTGGGGGCGTGCGGGCAAAGCGACGCGAGCGCGGCTTCCACCGAGGAGGCAGAGCCCACAGCCCTGTCGAACACGGTGCGCGCGCTTCCGGAGTCCCTCTCGCAGAGCACTCTGAAGCGATCGGCCGTCCGGGCTGCGCTTGCCTCCCTGTCCACGAGCTCCTGCCTCATTTCTTCGGAGAACACCGCCATCTCGACGCGATGCCTTTCCGCCTGAGTCGCGTTGAGCACCTTGAGCCTTGCGATCTCTTGGTTCGAGCGCTTCACAACCTCTCTCCAGTCGGCGAGCGTCTGGCTGGGGACCGGGGCACCTGAGTTGCACAGGATGCGCATCTCCGAGAAGACGCGCTTGGTGTCCCTGAGTAGAGCCCGCGCATCATCTTCCGGCATCGCAGTCGCCAGTCGAGCTCGCCGCTAGGCGGCGGCAATAGCGAGCAGCTTTTGCATATGTGGAAAGCGCAACTGTAGTGTCAAGCAGCGCTAGGGGTCCGGTGCGGACGCACGCGGCTGCGGTTGGCGTCAATTGCAGCATGCCGTCGTCGGGAGATGCGCTGCTGCGTCTGCGCGGCAGCGCAACTTCCCTGCGGGAAGCGGGAATCGCCATCCTTTCTAAAACCTCGGTGGTGGGAACCGATGCAGAAACTCCAGGTCCCGCCCAAGAAGCGACAGCCGATGCAGCAACTCCAGGTCCCGCCCAAGAAGCGACAGCCGATGGTGCATCCTTGTTTGCCACGGACAATGGCGACTTGGCAGCGAAGGGCGTGCGGGGGCACGCCTACGACATTGTTTCGAACATCAATGTCGGCGAGTTCAAAAGGGCGCTCTCCAGTGGAAGGCTGATCACTGCTTTCGGTGCGTCCGTGGCGCGCATGCGCTACCACCCGGAATCCCGGCGCGTCTCGCTCGCGCCAATACTCGTGGACTGGGAATCGACCGGCGACTATGACAAGCTCACGTCAGAGACACTGACAGCGTTCAAAGCGCAGCCCGATCTAAGCCCCGATGGCTCTGTCGAGCTTGACACGAACGCTGTGTTGCGTGTATCGCAATACATGGAAGGGCCTGGCACCGGCGTCCCATCACGAGTGGCGGCCCACATGCGCTTCACGTATCCCTCGTATAAGATCAGGGTCTACCGCCACGACCTTAACGAAGTGGGGAAGACGTGGGCTTTGTCCTCGTGCATTTCTGCAGTAGCTGGACCTGGAGCAGACATACTCTTCTGCTGCTCGGTACAAGGTGGCGACGGTCGATTTATCCTGCTGGCGACCGTGGTGCCCGACGATACCGATGCCCAGGACAAAACATCCAACGAGTATGCAGGTAATCTGGTGGCCGCCGCATCCAAGCTTTCTGCCCTGGGCTTGGTCCACCTGAACCTGGTCAAATCATCGGTTCTCTCAAGGTACAGAGGCGAGCTGGTCGTTTTCGAGCACTCCGTGAAGGACTGCAACTTGCTTCCGCTGTCGGCCCCCGGAGGGTCGATTGGTGGCGCGCAGTGGCTGGAGCTGCTGACGCTGGCACCTGTGGTGTCGGACATGTACGGCGAGGTGCGCTCCAAAGATGAACGGGAGGAGAAAAGACTGAGATTCGTGAGCGAGAACTTCAGTCTGGTGCAGAGGTTTGTTGCGCTTGCGACGACGCCGAACAAGAATTCGCCCCCAGATGTGAGAGCCATGGTGGACGACCTCTCGTCGGACTTTGAGGGGCTTACAGTGCAATGGAAACCAGCCAGTCCCGGGGAAACGTGCCGGGTGGAAAGGGCGCCTTCTGACACAAACACAGGTAGGCGCGTGTACAAAACTGTCTACGACTTTCTACGATTGATTCAAGAGAGGCTTGAAGCAGAGCGGAGTGGCCGTTTCAAAGCGGACCGGCTGGGGAGGGAGCAGCTTAACAACCTACAAATAGAGCGAGTTGTGCGCGCGCTTGATGCTGACCACCTGGAGGTTGTGAAGCAGCTGTTCGAAGCATGCATTGCCTCAGAGTCGCGAGAGCAATTTGACCAGGCCATGTTGCGTTCTTCGTACTCCGTTGCGAGCTTTGCCGTCGTGTTCGAACAGCTCAAGCTGGGGCAGGTGCCCCTTGAGGCTGAAACGTCCGACGATGCGTACGCATGGCTCAATAGAAACGCCGACCTCTACGCCTTTCTGGACGGGGATGGAAAGCCAGATCGGTCTGTCTTCTCGATGAGCTTTGACGAGCGCGTCGAGTCGCTTGAGACCGTAGAGGAGACAAGGCTGCGTGAAGCTCGAGAAGAACGACTTGCCGCTGCGCGAAGAAGAACGAAAGGCACCAACCCCGAACAAGTGAAAAAGCTTCGCGTCAGCGCTCTTGCCAAGCTCGCGTTCGACAGTCAGGTCTGGACGTTCTACCTCATGTACTACCTGGCCAACCTGGACGAAACACCGACGCAGCTCGCAGATGCCCTGGATGGGATGCGCGACTCGCCGGCCACCGGCCAGGCGCAGTCGCTCCTGACGAAGTTTAAGAGCGTGGCCGCAATAGCATCTTGGGAGCCAATGATTGCTATTTCGCAATCAGGAACCTTCGACGGCAAGACCAAGATGGAGGGCTACGCTTTGAACCCAAAGGCCCTGGTCCAAGAAAATCTTATCCTTGCACTCTGCTGCTATCACAAAGCGAGCCAGTACGATCCAAGCAAGGTCAAATGGGTGGAGTCGTATTTGGAGGAAGCGGGTCGCCACCTCGGGGAGGAACTCGATCCGTTTAAAGAGGCCAGGGCTATGGCACAAGTCGACGCACTTCAGGCCAGTCTCGAGAGGGCGAAAGTTCAAGGCGCAGACGAAACAACGACCGCGTACATTCGCCAGATGCTCGACGAAGCAACAGTTGCAAAAGACGCAGAGAGCATTCGCGCCGCGAGCAGGAACGAGGAAAGCATCCAGACTCCTGCAGAATGGCTGCAAAAGCTCCGTTCATTTTACGTCACCATACCAGCGGAGTATCAAGCCGAGCGACCAAAACCACAAAGGGAGAAAGCACAAACGAGCGAGGGTGATGCTAGAAAGGCAGAGATTGCAAAAGAGCTTGCAGCGCGCGAGGGGTCGCCGGCTGCCGCTTCTTCTAGTTCGGCGGGGGTTGAAGTCTGGGAAGCTCCATCCGGAAATGTCACGATGTATGGAAAGGAAAACAAGGTCACAACCGAGCTTTTGAGCGAAGATGCCTACCTGGATCTGGCATCTGGCTTGAAGTGGATGCCTGTGAAAGAGCAGGTCACCGGCGGCGAGGAGCTGACCAACACAGGGCTGTCAGAAGCTCTGCTGCGGCTGTCGAAATCCGCAGAGCCGTCTGAACCCCTGGTGGTCAAGCAGAAGGACTGGGAAGCCTTTGGCATCAGGTACCTACGCACAAAGCACTATGTCAAGGCGGGAGAAATGTACTTTCAGCCTGCTGGGGGGACTGCAAAAGCGCAGGCCAATTACATGTCCAGATTCTTGAGCCATTACAATCCCATTGACGCCAGGGCGTACGACCCCAATACCATTATGGCCTGCGCGAAAAGCAACAGCCTTGTGAGTTTATTCACCAACGAGCAGACTCGCATCTCGGAGCAAAAGGCACGTGTTGATTCGCTACGCGCAACTAGCATACCCGGTGAGTCTGATCTCAAATCTTTAAAAATGGAGGAGCGGCGGTTGACCGATTTGGAGATGAAGCTGAATACGAGTTTAATGGCAACCACGGCTCTGTTCGATGGCATAGAAGAGAGGTTCGACGAAATGGATTTTACGAGTGACGTGGTCCTCGAACGACAGGGTGCAACGCTTCTGGCTGGATACTACCTTGCCTTGCGCATACGATCTGAGTGGAAGCCAGACACTGGCATCTTGTTCGTCCAGGTGGAGTCCCCTTTGGACGACTGGAAACAGCGCGCACAGGAGGTGTATGAAACATTTGAGCGAATCCTGATCCTCACGGGGAGCCTTTACTACAAATACTTTGTCCTCCCCAAGAGGCAGGCGGATGAGGCAAGGAGGCGCAAGGCCGCGTCGATCAAACTGAGGATGCCAGCCATCAACGACGATTTTTTACGATTGTCAAATGTCAAAGAGCAGGGCGACTTTGTTAAAAACATGGTTGAGTCCAGACTGTCCAAGATCAATGCTGAGCTTCAAAGTAGTGCATCCAGATCTAGCTCCACTAACGAGAACGCCATAAAAGAGAGGAGGGCTGCCCTGCTGAAGGAGAGGGCTGGCATGAGCCAATTCCAAGAAAAAATCGATGCCTACATACGGGGGACCGAGGAGAGGCTCGAGCGGTTGAACGACAAGGTCACCCTAGAAAGCAAGGTTGCGAAACTGGTATCCCTCAGCGAGTCTGCCACTATGACGGACGCGGAAAGGGAAGTGGCGGATGGGATGCGCCAAGCGCTTACGAGTGCGCTCTCCAAAGCGGCTCGGCTGGTAGCCGAAGACAACAAAAAGGGTGTCAGCGTCGACATGTTTGACGAGGAAGCATCGTCGGGCACAATCGCTCTGGCGCGTTACTACGCAAACGAACTGATAATCAATCGTCTGGAAACGATTGCAGGGAAGTACAATGGAGTCCCCGAGGTGAAAATGAGAGTCATTAATTTGATTGGGGGCTCAAAGACTAGGTCGAAAACCCTCAAGCGCCTGTGGTGGGACAACTTTGGAAAGGCAGAAGCGATCAGGGAAGAAGAGCTCGAACGACAAAAGGAGATTGCGGATCAAGAAGCCAAGGAGGCGGAGGAGGCAAAAGCGGAGCTGCAAAGGCAGCAGGCCGCAGCCCCGTCCGCTCTTACACCCCCTCCGCCGCCTATTCTGGGGGGCGCTCCGCCCCCTCCGCCGCCGCCGCCTCCTAGTGGACTGCTGCCGCCTCCACGTCCTGGACAGGGCGGCCTGCCTCCGCCGCCGCCTCCGCCGCCGCCGCCGCCGCCGCCACAGCTCAATGCTCTGGCAGCGGTTTCAGTCGGAGGCCGCTTTGCGGAGGTTCCCAGCAACGCTACGCGGGAAAAAGGGAGGGCAATGTGCAGACGCGTGCACGACAGCCTACGCGTCCTTATCGAAAACAACGCGGACTTGATTTGCGTTGCGGAGGTGTACCGCATGAGCGAGAGACCCAGTGTGCTCACGGCGGCGGCTGTGTTTTTTTCGGATGCATAGCGTGCCTAGGACTTCCACTGTGGCGGCTGCTAGGGGTACCAAGACAGTTTTGGGCCATAGCACAGTTTTGATTGTCGCGTTCCCTAATGATGCGGCGGTAGATGCCACCTCGGAGACGGACGTCGCACAGAATAAACGCGGCCGTCCCGCGTTCTCGACGCACGTGGCCGGTGCTGCTCGAGTTCCATGTTTTCTACAGTTCACTTCATTCACTTCTGCTGACTTTACATTGATGCTGCAATCTCCGCGATGCGAGCGTCGGAAAGCTGGGTGTGTCCGTTTTGAGACAGCGGGAGGGAAAAGCTGAGCCCCCCAGCGATCGGCTGAAAAGAGACGGGGCGACCCAGCCTCGCCGTTGCGATCGCCGTCGCCTCGTCGTCGTGCGCGCTCGCCGCGCTCATCGCCGGGGACGGCGCGCGGGGCGAGGGGGCGGCGAGGAGCCCGGGCTTGGGCGCGCTCTCCACGTCGACCTGCACGCTGTCGTACTGGGTGTTGGACGGTGCGAACGAGCAGTACAAAACGAGGCACACCTGCACGAAGGCGAGCGGCAGCGAGAAGACAAGCGCTCCGAGGACCCACGCGCTGGCGGTCGCGGAGCGCGCGATGCAGACGAGCGTGTCGGCCAGGTTGTTCGAGATGGGCGCGGAGGCGTAGACGAGCACCACGTAGACCACCGCGAAGAGAAAGGAGCGAAGCACGCGTTCCCCGGCCGCCAGCAGGGTGGGCGGCGAGCAGAGGGGGCCGCTGAGCGCGAGCGCCGGTGGCGGAAGCAGTGCGACCGCGAGGAGCGAGCCGGTGGACAGCAGAAACGGCAGGTCCTGCTCGGCCCTCGGGCTTCTTGCTCGCATAAAACCAGACACCGTCATCACGGTCATGGCAACGTGGTAGATCAGGCGGCGCCAGAAGCCGTGCTCGTAGCTGGCCTCGTCGCTGACGCAGGTGTGGACGAGCTGCTCCAGCACCAGACACGAGACGTAGAGAAGGCAGCAGGGCCGAAGCGCGGCAAAGATGGTGTTGACTCCTTTGGTGTTGCCGATCTTGATAGGCTTGCGAATAATTAAAATCCCCGCGGTCGCCGTGAGCGCAAGCGTGCGGACCGCGGAGATGGCACCCAGGGGGACTAACCAGCACGCCAGCACGGAGACGCACGCCGATGTGGTCGTGGCCACTATGGTTTGAGCTCCTGGAAGGTATAACCCCGCCGCTCCAAAGTCAATACCTTTTCCGTCTTCTCTGTCCTCGGCGTTTGCCGCTGCGGCCAGCGCGCCCAAGCGCATCGGCGGTGCGCTCTTGCGCAGCATCCAATGCATGCAACCGCTCGTTTAGCGGGGTAGCGCTTATTCGTGCATAGCGGGGGCTCGACACTGGAGCCCACTTCCAGACTTCGGCGTCTGTTCTTCACCTTCAGCGCCAACGGTGGCAAGGGCGGCAGCCGCACCTGGCAGGCGGCGGAGCGCGACCTGCTCAAGAAGATCCACCACTACAACAGCAGCGCGGCCGCTACCTCGCCCGCGTCGCCCTCGCCCCCGGCGACGCCGAGCGCGTCATGCGCCACGGGGCGGAGAGGGGAGACTTCTTTGAAGACGAAGAGTAGAGTTAATGGGGGAATAGCAAAGACCCGCGAGCAGTGGGACCCGCGCTCCGCGCGTATGTAGGGGGTTTGCATACGGTTTACGCTAGTCTCGAAATTCCAAATCCAGAGACTGAAGCGTGCTTGCAAACTCAGAACAGGCTATCATCATCCTCCGGGCTGTCCTCCGGGAGAAGGGCGCGGACCGCGGCAACCACGCGGTCCGTGTCGACGCCGTCGAGGCCGGCCGAGGCGGGAGGGACGGAGCTGCACGCTCCGCCCGCGCGCTCGGCAACGGCGCGCATGAGCACATACGCCAGAGCCGAGTCTCGAAGACTGCGAGGAAGGGCGGTGCCCGCCTTGATCTCCGAGGACAGCTCGCTGCTCTGCACGAGCAGGCGGATCGCCTCCGCGCTGACCTCGTCGCCGAATCCGAAGTCCGAGTCGGCGATCGCGTTGCGGATCTTGGTGAGCTTCGAGGCCTGCGCGGCGCCTTCGAGGCCGCCGCTGGAAACGCGCTTCAGCGCGACCTTCTTCGACTCCTCTTCCCGCTCGCGCTTGCCCGCCTTGACGTGCGCGCACGGCTTGCCCAGCTCGAACTCCTCCGCGTCGATCGCGGCGATGGCAGCGGCGCAGCCCTCGTGCTGGACGTTGTTCTCGCGCAGGGAGAAGAGGTGCGAGTTGCGCACGCGCTGGTGGAGGTTGAAGAGCGTCTGCTTGCTCACGCCGCTGACGCCGCCGCCGGAGCACAGCTTCTCGATGGCGTAGACGAAGCACTTCGCGCCGATGACTTGCGGCGGCTTGTCGCAGATGTTCAGCGTGCAGACGGACTTGCAGCAGTGCTTGGAGTGCTGGTGCGAGACCCGCACGACGCGGTCGGCGGTGCGGCGCACCTCTGCCACCACCTCTTGGTCGATCGGGGCCATCCTGCCCGCAAGCCGGTTGATGTGCTCCACCGCGCTCTGCAGCTTCGACTCGACTCTCTGCGGCAGGTCCGACTCGACGGGCACGGTTGCGCGGTTGCAGATGTGCACCGCCGCGCCCATCCCGCGCCTGCGCTCCTCTGCCGAGGGCACCATGGTCGAGGTCGGCATCCGCCCCCCCGGGGCCGCGGCCCTGGGTGCCTCGCCACGCCGCTTGTCCATGTCCTTGGCCTCCGCGTAGTCGTCTCCGAAAGCGGACCTGCCGTTGATAGTGCCGCACTCGCACACCAGGAAAGACTCATTGTCGACCTTGAGTTTGGCGGGGTCGCTCGTGCCACAGCCCATGCACAGGACATCTTTCCGGTTCCAGTCACGTGGCGGTGTCACTGGGTCTACCTTGTGCCTCTTGCGCAGCCCGCGCGCGACCACGGACCAGTCGCGCAGCCTGGACACGACCTTGTGTAGGTCGCTGATGCAGTCGATGAGTGGCTCTATGCGGTCGTACAAGTTGTACCTCTTTCCTTTGCGACCGCAGCCCAGCGGGTGGTGCTCGCGAAGCACCATCTCTTCGCCCCCCGCGCCGAGCAGCGTGCCCACGCGCCGACCTTGGCGCGCGTGCGCCGCGGAAAACATGGCCCTCAACCCATGCGATACATGCCTACTCGGCCAAAGTCCGGCATATGAGGGCGCGCGCTCTGCTTTCGGCAGCCTCCGCGCCGACGGTTCGCGCCGACTGGCGTACCCGAGCAAGATGCGCGGCGGTAGAACCGAGCATCGGCCCTCCCTTCTGGGGAGGGGGTGGCGATGGCTTTTACCACCGCATCATTAGGGATCGTGACAGACAGAGTGGCCTACGTCCCAAGACTGGCCTGTGGCCCAAAGCTGTCTTAGCACCCCCCTATGAGCAGCTGTCTCCGCGACACAGTCGACCAAGGACGCTGCGACGCGTGGGGTTGGTGCCCCAAAACTACAGGCGGCCCAAACTGCCTGAACACTACTGTGCTGTCGCGCGCGCCCGTACCTTTAGAAACAGGAACCGCCATGCACAAGAAGCCATCAGGTCGTCCTCGGACGGCTTCGTCGCGCCCTCTCCAGCCGCCAACGCTTGGTGCTGCTTGAGCAGCTAGGGCTTAGGACCCATCGAGAATGCAAGATTGAGCTTCGTGCTCTCCGGGCTAGCCGCTGCTTTCTCGTCGCCGCGCTCGACCTTGAGCATGCCGGAGCCGGCAGCCATTGCGAAAAAAAGGCCGTAAACCGAGTATGGGGCAATGTCGATGTCTTCGAACGTCCCGACCAACGTGATCATCGCGAAGCTAGAGACGACCTTCATAAGGCTTCGGACGGTGAACAGGACCCAGTAGTCGTTTGACATATTGTGAAAGTAGCCCAAACAATTCCCGGTGATTTCGGCGGCTTTCACGAAGAACAGAATGATCAGCGCCGCCGTGGCACTGATCGCCGCCACCATGGCCACCTGCTTGGCCTTCGACGGAAGATTCTCGTGTTCGACCTTTGCCCAGTAGAGTCCAACGAACACCGAAATGTTGACCAGGACCACTGGCACCGCAAGGGGCAGACTGGCGTTGCCATCTTCGTCCATCTGCTTGTTCAACTCGGTCGCCGCGTAGAGGAGCGCGCCAGAAGCACCACTTGCGAGAATGGCGAAAACTAGCGTGAGTGCCCAGTCCGTATCGTCATAGTTGTCCGCCGTGACAGCCGTGAGGTTCGTCCCCGCCTGCGGATTGTCGAATTTCATCGTCGTGGCGACCATTCCAAACGCCCCGCCAGAGACAACGGCGGAAATGATCGGAGCGAGGCCAACGAGGACGCGGTTTATAAGCTGTCCCGTCTCACCTTCCAGGCCTGAAACAAGCGAAACAATCGCCGCGACAGCGGCAATCCACGCCGTAACGTACGAGCCCCAGAAGAAGCCATCGAACGGCTTGTTCAATCCGTCGACGGCGATGCGGATGACGAGGGTCACCCCGATAGCACCTGCACCGATCCACAAGACCAAGTGGAAGAGCCCAAACCCAACCACCCAACCGGGAGAGTAGGAGTCTTTCGGGTAGAGGGGTGCGATGAGCGACCGGCGCAGCCTGCCGGCAAAAGGGCCGTCGCCAGAGCGGTCCATGGTGACCGCGGCTCCGTCTCTGCCTGGCGTCTCGCTTGGTTGCGAGTGCAAAGAGCTTATGCCGACGGGCACGTAGTTTACCTCGACATGCCGATGCAATAGCATGCGTTTGCGGAGACCTTCCGCACGCTGCTCCACTCGGTCCGCGTGAATATGGTGGCCCTGCACCCCGGAAAGGTCGACCGCGTGCTGACGGGCCCTGCCTCCGGGTGCCACTTTCCATGATCCTGAACAGCGCGTGCAAAGAAACAGCCAGGCGCCCTGCAGTGTGGGGGGGCTTGCGCCGGGGTGTGTGGCATGCCGCTGCTGGCCATGGGCGCCTCAGAGCGTGTGCTTCTGGTGCGAGAACACAACATGCCCCTTCTGTCTAGTTGCCGCCTTTCCATGACCGACGAGGGCCTCGTCTTGCACTGCGCCTCGATCTGCATGGAGTGCGGCCGGGCATCGGCCCTCCTTTCTGGGGAGGGTTGGGGGTGGCATCTACCGCCGCATCATTAGGAAACGCGACAGGCAAACTGGCCCATGGCCCAAAACTGTCTTAGCACCCCCTAAGAAACGCAACATTTCACCAGCCACGTTACACTTTCCCTCTTTTGTAGAGTCAACGCGGGAGAGGCTACGACCTCCCGGTCCGTTGTATCGCGCGGAGAGCGCCACTCTTTGCCTCTGCCATGTCTAGTTTCTACTGGCTCGAAGCTTGGCTGCCCAGCTTGGGACTCTGCGGCGTTGCCACGCGTTCAACGCGCGTACATTCCTCGGGCGCGGCATGTTGCGAACCGTTCCATCCAGACCCCTTCTC
>MDTG01033765.1_pt1 | contig 15856 bp, 10 predicted proteins | sample 811421 | NCBI WGS metagenome assembly MDTG01 (sample SAMN05326645, study PRJNA326480) | marine metagenome | isolation source: seawater | place: Pacific Ocean: South East | collected 2011 | reverse complement strand
GGTCATGCCATCGATGAGAGCTCTCATGACAGCAGGGGCTCCAGCTAACCGAGACAACACATGCATCTATAATTGCTCCTACCTTCCGGTGGATCACCCCAGGGCTTTCGATGAGGCCATGTTCATCTTGTTGTGTGGGACCGGTGTCGGCTTCTCAGTAGAACGTGAGGCGGTCAGTAAGCTGCCAGCGGTCCCTGACGAGCTGGTAGAATGTGACGATGTGATTGTCGTACCGGACAGCAAAGAAGGCTGGGCTAGGAGCTATCGGAAGCTCATCTCGATGCTTTACCTTGGTGACATACCCAAGTGGGATCTATCAAGGATTAGACCAGCCGGAGCCCGACTGAAGACATTCGGGGGCAGGGCATCAGGACCAGGGCCGCTGGACCAGCTATTCCAATACACACTGGATATCTTTAAGGGCGCTGCCGGTAGGCCGCTGACCCCGTTCGAGTGTCACAGTTTGATGTGCAAGATCGGTGAGATCGTGGTAGTTGGTGGTGTTCGCCGGTCAGCTATGATTAGCCTGTCGAACTTACAAGACGATAAGATGCGCTCAGCCAAATCAGGTGACTGGTGGAACGCTAGACCAGAGATGGCGCTGGCTAACAATAGCGTCTGCTACACAAGCAAGCCGGACATGGAAGCATTCCTGGCTGAATGGAAAGCGCTGGTCGAAAGCAAGTCCGGTGAACGTGGCATCTTTAGTCGAGCTGCTGCAAAAGAACATGTCGAAAAGATCGGCCGGCGGGACAGTGGCTGGGACTTCGGAACCAACCCATGCAGCGAGATCATACTTCGGCCTCACCAGTTCTGTAATCTGACAGAGGTGGTTGTCCGTGCAACTGACACCGAGGAAACATTAGCCGAGAAAGTCTTCCTGGCTAGCGTCCTGGGGACGGTTCAGAGCAGCTATACATACTTCCCTTATCTCAGGTCCAGATGGGAAACAAACACCGCTGAGGAGCGTCTATTGGGTGTCTCGCTGACTGGTATCATGGACAATGACCTGACCAGTAATCCGGATCCGGAGATGCTCGAGCGTCTTAAAGAGGTGGCTGTTACAGCAAACATAAATATGTCTAAGGATCTCAAGATCAAACCAAGCACGGCAATCACTTGTGTGAAGCCTTCCGGCACAGTCTCGCAGCTTGTAGACAGCGCCAGCGGCATCCATGCAAGGCACAGCGCTCACTATGTCCGGACAGTACGAGCAGACAATAAAGACCCTCTCACGGCCTTCCTAATCGACCAGGGAGTACCTTCCGAACCATGTGTAATGAAGCCCGACACCACGACTGTGTTTAGCTTCCCGATTACGGCTCCAGCCGGTGCGGTGACCAGGACTGAGATGTCTTCACTTGAGCAGCTCGAGGTCTGGAAGAAGTACGCGGTCCACTGGTGTGAACACAAGCCCAGTGTGACTATCAGTGTCCGAGATGACGACTGGTTGAAGGTCGGAGCCTGGGTATTTGACAACTTCGATTTGCTCTCAGGGATCTCATTTCTGCCGCAAGACAATCACACTTATCAACAGGCTCCATATCAAGAATGTGAAGAAACTGTAGTTCGAGAGTTGACTGATAAAATGCCTGATAATATCGTTTGGTCTCTACTTTCGGAGTTTGACCGAGAGGACGCAATCACCAGCAGCCAGACATTAGCTTGTAGCGGTGATAGCTGTGAGGTGGTCGATCTCACTAATTGATTAGGTAAGAGCGCCAGGAGCACTCAGGTATCCAAGTATATAGGTCTGCGCGAACAGACCAATTGGATGCCGTGAGGCCCTGACCTAGTTATTAGATATGATACCTATTCAATTTACCAGTGAACGAACAGTGAACGATTAAGAGTTATTAACAAATAACGTAAATAAAACTTTACGTAATACGTCAACTCGACTTGGAGATTTACTGAATTGCCCCCGTGTAAAACATATCGGGATGGTAAATTGTAGCGCAGATTGGTGTGGCCCAACGTAAGTCAACATCCTTGTGAGTATAGTCTGTGATCGGATTGTACAACGTGTACAGGCTGTCCGGTTGATTAAAAATAGTTTGGATCATTATGTTGGTTTTCTCACGTGGACTTTCGTGATCACTATTGAGACATACATAACTCAGGCTTTGCTGGCAACGGGGGTGGACGTAATGTTCAACTATGGGCGACTTTAGAACTATATCTATAGAATTAGTCAGCCCGTTCAGGCCACCCCGATAATCTTCGTCGGCAAGGTTTACACACGCAGCCATGTCGCGCTCGAAATAGCTAGGGGTATTGATTGTAGCTGTCGGCTTATCATGAACCACGCGGGTAAATGATGTAGCCCACTTATCCTCGCTTGCTTCATTGTGCATCTGATTGCTGATTATGACTGGCATAGTCTCGAGCGGAAACAAGATCTCCTGCGGCGAACACCCGAGGATCTCAGCATAGTCATAAGCCTGGTCTAAAGTCAGGGGGATCGCACCGGAGAGGTGACGAGACAGTGTCGCCGGCTCAACATTCTTGCGATACGCTATCTCCTTCTTGGTCAATCCGGATGCCTGTATGGCCTTCTCGAAGTTCGCTGGTTTCCTTCCCATATCATCCTCCACAGTTTGCAAATGTCTTTACGTATTATGTCAATAGCATTACTCAGGACCTTTTGTCCACCCAAAGGATATATTCAGCGTATCGCCCAGGTGTCTTCTGTTTCTTGTGCGGATCTAAGTTGGGCGCAGCCGGCCCATGATGACGCAAGACAACTAAGGCCCAGGCCGCGCAAGACAACGCAAGGCGACACAAGACAACGCAAGATGACGCAAGATGATCTGTGGTCGAGCTGAGGTGGTGAGGTCCCGATTTCTACACAAGCCAAAAGTGGGTCGAGCCATCAATTGTCAGATCTCCAGCAGATCGTCAGTCAAAACATCAACGGATACTGCATCCGTTATCGAGATACACTAGCAAACACAACAGCTTAGGTTCCATCCTGACAATCCGAGGGGGCGCGGGTCGAGAGATCGGCCGTTTCGCAAAAGCCGGTAAAGGGTTGTTGGTTGTTGTTTTTGTTAGACATTTAACAATAGAGGTCCAATATTATGGCGTTAGAGTCAGGCACTTATATAGATAGTCTTAACGTGGCTAACCCAGTGAGCACCGATGCCCTAGCTCAGGCCGATGACCACCTAAGACTAATCAAGAGCACGATTAAAGCTACCTTCCCCAACTTGACCGGAGCTGTCACTCTGACCCATGCGGAGATCAATGCGCTCCAGGGTCTCGCCGGTCAGCTATCCGCTCCCTCGGGTACTAGACTACTGCTAAATCAGTCGGCAGCCCCCACCGGCTGGACCAAGGTCACTTCTGAAAATGACAAGGCCCTACGGGTCGTTAGTGGTTCAGTCACTACCGGCGGTTCTGCTGCCTTCTCCACCGCATTCGCAAGCTACACTCCGGCTGGCTCGGTTAGCACCACTGTCGGCGGTACGATCAACAGCCACACTCTGACAGTTAACGAGATACCAGCTCATGAACATCTGTTGTTTGCGAACGTCGAGGTTAACAATAGCGGTGGTAACGCCACATCATCTACACAAGTGCCTCGGGCTCGGGGTGTCTTAGGCGATAGCTCACAAGACCATAAGTATCAGATGGGTTCCACTTCAACGGCAGCTACCTTGGGTAAATCATCGAGTGTCGGCGGCGGCGCGGGACACAGCCACGGCCACAGTTTAACAGCGACAAGCGCCTTCACCGGTACTGCTAAGGATCTAGCAGTTCAATATGTGGATGTGATCATCGCCCAGAAAGACTAACCCATGCAGATTGAAATCGAGAGCAACTGTCCGTTGGACAGCTTCAATCCATGTCGCATGACCCGTTGCGCGTGGTTCACCAAGATAAAAGGCAGGAGCCCTCAAGGCGACGATCTGGACGAATACGGATGCGCGGTAGCCTGGCTGCCATTGCTAAACATCAACACAGCTCAACAGAGCGCCCATACTGGTGCAGCGGTTGAGAGCTTCCGGAATGAGATGGTCAAAGGCCAGAAAGAGGGCATCGAGGCCCTGGCTATCCACTTTGACCGCGTAAGCCGAGAACCCAACTATAGAACACTCCAGCAAGTAGTCACACAAGAGGCTGAGGTGACCACCGAGGACGATTAGATATGGCGATATTACCGGTTAGAGACCTGGGCAAGGACGGAGCTATTACAGATCTGTCCCCCTACAATCTTCCACTGTCGGCCTTCTCCCGTGCAGTGAATGTTCGGTTCGATGAAGGTAAGGTTCGCCGGTCTCCCGTCTTTAGAACTGTTCTAAGTTCTATTGGTTACAATCCACGATTTACATTCGGCATTGTCCCGAGCTCTGGCTTCGACACGGCCTTGGTGGTCTCGGACGACTACGTCATCAAAGAATATGCAAACGGAGCTCTAACGGATCGCTCTGGTTCCATATCGGCCAGTAGTGACCCGAGGCCCTTCACCGGCACGACTTTGTCAGATGTGGTCTATATCAACCGACCAGATCGTGTGCCTGTGTTTCGGGATCCGGCCGGTACAAACTTTGCTGATCTGACGAACTGGCCGAGCACTTATCGTGCGGTGTCTATCAGGTCCTTTGGTAGCCAGCTCATAGCTTTAAACATCACCCAGGGCGGTACGTCTTTTCCTAACCGCGTCAGGTTCTCTAACTTTGCTTTGGCTAACTCCGTGCCTGACAGTTGGGATGAAACCGACACCACCAAGTCGGCTGGGTTCAATGATCTTGTCGAGATGGACACGGCGATTGTCGATGGTCTGTCTCTTGGCTCTAACTTCATCATTTATTCCAGCACGGAAGTGTTTCTTCAAGAGTTTGTCGGGGGCAGCTTCCTTTTTAATTTCCGTAAGCTCTTCACTGACAGCGGCCTGATCAATCAGAACTGCGTAGTGGAGGTCGAGGGCAAGCACTACTGTTTCGACAACGCAGATATCTATGTTCACGATGGCACTACACGTAAGTCGATTTGTGATGAGCGCGTGAAGAACTTTATCTTCCAAGGGCTAAACGCCTTGAAGAAGAACCGGTGCTTCGTACACCATGACCCTAATCTGAACGAGATCTACTTCTGCTATGTCTCCGGTGACGAGCTGGTGGGCTTCCCAAATGCAGACCGATGCAACCGAGCTGCTGTATATAACTACCGCAAAAACACCTGGTCATTCGTAGATCTGCCCAACGTATCCTCGGCGACAGTCATGAACCTCAACACTGTCACAACCTATGCAGGGTCAACCGGTCTGCCTTATGACACCACCGGTGGCAGCTACTACGATCAGGAGGACAGCTTTAACCGGCATGTGGTTTTCGTAGGTGAGGACCTGGCAGCCGATGGTATTACGTCCGACAAGATATATGGTCTCGATCTCTCTGATGAGGGCTCCATCGCTTTCCCGCTGGACACCGAGGCGACCAAGGGTGCTGTCTTCGAGCGCGTAGGTATTGACCTCGACCAGGCATCGCGTGGTGTCGGTGTGCGCGGTTATAAGGTCCTGACGCGAATCTACCCGCAAGCGCAGACCAACAACACGAATAAACTACTCACGCTTGAGTTTGGTGCGTCCGATACACCCTCCACCGCTCCTACGTTTAGCGCTCCGGTCTCCTACAATACGGAAACAGACCACAAGATCGATAGTAGAGCAGCCGGACGTTATCTGAGTTACCGCGTATCCATCCCTGACACCAAAGACTTTGAGTTCTCAGGCTTCGATTTCGAGGTCACGGCAACCGGACGAAGATAATGGCAACCAATGAAAAGACAGATGCACTCTTCACCGAGTACAAGCGCGGCCAGTATCCGCAAATCGAAGAAGGCATTCGACGTTACATACAGGATGAGCTCCAGCGAATAGAGATATCGCTGCAATCGGCAGCGTCTACCGCAGTCCAGGTGGTCGATAAGCCCCCACAGAACCCACTGAAGGGTCATATTCGTTTCGCTGTGAGCCCCTGGGACCCACTTAGCACCGGTTACAGCGGTCTCGTGGTCTATGACGGCAACAACTGGCGCAAAATCACAATTGTTTAGGACCATTTAGTATGTTTGGATCATTATTAAACGCAGCCATCGGCTATAAGGCCAATAAGGATGCGCGAAAAGATAAGCAGCGGCAAATTGATGCCCAAATGGCGGGTTTCAATCTTTCCAAGCCATATTTAGAGCAAATGTACTCCGGAACCGGTGGCGCGGTGGACGATGTGCTAGCTACTGGCACTTTTGGAAACACCTATACCCCCTTTTTTAACCCAATAAACCAGATGCAGCAGGACTACATGCTGGGCGTTGCAGACAACATGCAGCCGACAATCGCTAATCAACTCGATCAATTTGGCGGCTTCGGCGACTATTTTGCCCAAGCAGGAAATATTGCATCTCAGGACCCACTCACTGGCGCTATGGACTATGCATCCGGTGATCGCCTTGATGCTTTGTCATCGGCAGCGCTTAGGAACCCTTATAGGGATCTAGTCGAAAGTACGTTGCCAGGAATTAACAGGGGAGCTGCCAGCTCGGGTAATATAAACAGCTCTCGAGCCGGTGTTGCAGACGCTTTGGCTGTAAGGGCCTTTGATGACCGGTCTGCTGATGTTCGAAGCACAGTTCAAGACCAGCTCATGAGCCAGTATCTCAATAACAATAACAACATGATTAATAATCTACTGAACGTAGGCACGAACCAGATGACCGGCTTCGGTAATGCATTTGGTTACGCTGGCGACATTGGCGACATCTATGGAACGCTTGGCAACTTGGTCTACCAGGATCAAGTCAACAAGATGAGTGCAGACAAAGCTGCCTTCGATGAGGCCAGGGATCTGCCGCTGCAAACGTATCAGCAGTTCGCCAACATCATGTCACGCGCACCAACTTCAGTTAATCCCGATGCAAACATGTTCAACCCGCAAATGGGTGCGATTACCGGCTTTATGTCCGGCATGGGAGGCGGTGGCTTTGGTGGTCTCGGTCAGAATGACAATGGCACGTCCAAAGGCAATCAATTCGATCTAGCAAATCTTGCAGCCACGTTTGGCTTCGGCGGTTAGAGGAAGGAAAAACAATGTTACCTTATTTACTCGGAGCTGGCCTACTCGGTGGAGCCGGATACCTTGGTTCTCAAATGTTCAACCAATCAGGGCGGCAGCGTCCCCCGATGCCCAATATAAACGCTAGCACCAATTCAAACGCTCAATTTCCACCCATGCTGACTTCAGGCACATCAGCTAATCGCAGGGACGGAGTGTTAATGGCTCCAGATCTCCCTGTGAGTAGAATAAACCCTTATAACTCAGCCCTTGGCGCGGCAATGGCTAAAGCTGATGAAGGCGGCCCCGCAATGCTGGGTGGATACTTCACAGGTCTTGAAGCTGGTCGATTTAATCAGTTCGAAGCTGATAGCCAGTCTTACCAAGATAATTTAGAATCGATGAAAAATATAGCTGCGGCTCAGGGTGGTGCGCCGGATCCAATGGATGGTAAATACATCTCGTCAGCTATGGATGCCCTAGATGATGCACTGTACCTAGTTGACAATAATCCTCTATCGACAACCGGCCTGATTGGTCAGATGTCTAAGATGTTTGGTGGTACAGCAGCGAATGACCTATCTGGATTGATTACTACGATTGAATCGTCGATAGGCTTTAACCGCTTGAACGAAATGAGGAAGGCCAGTGCTACTGGCGCATCTGGTCTTGGGCAGTTGTCTAAGAACGAGCTCGATCAGCTAAACGCCTCTATTGCTTCTTTGAAACAGTCTCAATCAAGAGAGATGTTTGTTCGTAATCTGAAGAAGATCCGTAAGTACTATGCAAGCTCTCTTGCTGCCATCAACCAAGAGCGCAAGATGTATAACCAAATGTACGGCAAAAACCTCCCTATGATCAATATTCCAGGGATGCCTCTTATGCCTTCTAGTAACCAACCACAAGGCCAAGGCTCTGGCGGTAGTAACAACGTACCTCAGCCCAATAACGCTGGCGGTCAGAGCAATAGCAACCCTAATGCTTCCGGATCCGGTGGCGGCGGTGGAAATGTTGTAGGGCAGACACAATCAGGCGTGAACGTGATCAAGGTTAAATAATGGCTCAATACCAGGTAGGCAATGAGGTCTTCGAGATCGATGATGCCGTACCCGAAGCCGAAGCAGTCGAAGCCATCAACCAAATACTAGCGCAGCCACGTGATAGCGCCTTGGATTTCTCTTATGACAGCGCCCGTCAAATGACCGGAGCTGGTCTGGAGACCATCGGCGACCTGTCTGAGAAGTACTTCGGCGGTGACCTGGGTATCAGCGAATATGGTGAGGGCCTCCGTCAACGTGCAGCCGATGATATTACTCAAGGGCGCTACCAACGCGAGTTCGAAGGATCATTCAGTGATCAAAAGAGCGTAGGCGATGCAGCCGGTTGGGTTTTACAAGGCATCCAAGAGAACGCTGTGTCCGGTGGTGCTGCTCTAGCTGGCGGCGCTGCGGCCGCTGCAACAGCCCTTATTAGTCTTCCTGCTGCTGCTGTCATCGGCGGTGTTACAACCCTCGGATCGGCGCTGCTGGGTACAGGTGAAACCGCTCTGGAAATGCGCGAGAAGACTGGCGAAGTAAACGAAGAACTAGCTCTTGGTACTGGCGCAATTATCGGTCTGCTCGACAGGTTTGGCGCTGGCAAAGTGTTCAGCAAAAGCCAGCTAGCCGATATGACTGTCGGCCAGGTCTATGATGAGCTGAAAAAGAAAGGCTATCGCCGCGCGGCCGAAGAGTTCGGCAAGGAAGTCGGCAAACGTGCCGGCGCGGAAGGTATAACAGAGGCAAGCCAGGAAGGGGCCATAGTTGGTGCAACCGCAGCCACGGGTGGTGAATACACTGCCGGTGAAGTTGGTGATCGTCTGCTTGACGCTGGTGTCATTGGCACGGGTCAAGCCGGTGCTATCTCAGCTCCTACCCAAGCCGGTAAGATGGCAATCTCCGGCACACAAGTTAGCCAGCATATGTCCAACATGGACAAGCAAGCTGAGCTGCTGCGTGAGATCGGTATGGAAACCGACAATCCGACTGTCATGGATGCAGCCAATCAGCTCAATATTGCTGTCGAGGCTGCCCGTAATGGTGACCTGAGTTTCCTCAAAGAAATCGCAGACGCTGAGCAGAATGCAGATGTCGTACCTGTAGACGAAAGCAATAGAGAAAGCCGCGCCCAGGCATCCTTCGCAGCTCGTCTGCAAGACATCGCCGAGGATGGTGATGCGCTCACTGGTAAGCCTCTAGACCTCCAAGATGTGAACCCAAGCAGCGAGGGCGGCGCTCGTAAAGCAGTAGAGACTGCACATGGACAGATCGCCGGTCAGATTGCCGAGCTTGTTAAAATACTAGGCAAGCAGTTAGATCCGAAACAAGCTGATACACTGAATGAGCTCTTTGATCGCTCCGATGTTAAACAGGCACTGAAGCTCTCACGTAACAAAGTAAAGAAATCGTTTCCAACGTCAGCTTTTGAGCAGCTCGGTGAGCTCACTGCCGGCACACGTGAGGGCGACATCCTACGTAACCTGGTGCTCGAGAGCATGGAGCTGACCCGCGTTCATAACAATGGATATGTCGGCGGCCTGTCTGGTTTTGTAGACAAGTTTGCTAATCCGTTCGCTACAGCCGGATCCTATGATGGTAAATCGCAGATGGCGAATGCAATTCGTTTGGCGGGTACTGCTGTTGCCGGTACGGCTACGGGCGGTGTCACTCTGCTGGCCCAGCTCGGAATGGTCGGCGGCTCCAGGGCCATCGATGCTTTGTCGGGTGGTCGGCGCTCAGCAGTCGGCAGTTATGTGAAAGACAATGTTGGCAACACACGCTTAGGTGTAAATCCAACGCTGCCTTCTTTGTTCGAGCAAGAAAAGTCACTGCAAAAGAGCCAGCAAGAGAGAGCTATGCTTCTCGAAGCGCTGCGCTCAAACATAGAGCTCGACCCAGCAGCCGGTCCAGAGTTTGCAATATTGAAGACTGCAAACGAGGCGATTCAAACCTACGAAGGCACTAGCGTACCTCTCGGAGCTCAGGACATTAATGATGCCAACGAAGCTCTATTGGCAAGCCTGGGTGAAGAATATCGGCCTTTCTATGATGCTTTACGTGATCGAGAAATAGGCGCGGGTATTGAAAACGGGCATATGGCTTTGCTCACCGACATGATCGTCACGATGAAGCGTTCAGCCGCCCGTAGAGCTCAACAAAACCAAGATTTGACAGTGGCAGCCGAGGTTCGAACAGCGAATCAGGCGGCACGTGAAGCCGGCAAGTTAGAAAACCAAGCCTTTGTCCAGCAGATCCGTGACGAGCTAAACGCTGACAAGAAAGCCAGCGCGGTAGTCAAAGGCCGGATCATGACTGTCCTAGACGAGTTTGGTCGCAACCTCGGGACCGATCCGGTCAAATCAATCAACCAAGAGATTAAGAAGATCCTCAGCGGAGAAACACCAGTTCCGCAAGAGATGGTTGATAAGTATCTGACCCCATACCGGAACCGCGTTAAGCGTCAGCAGCAACAAGCCGCAGCCGCTGAGAAAGCTGCAATAGACATTCAAGGTAAAGGCCAGAAGAACGAAGTGTTCGATCCCGATGTAGGGATGCTGGTAGACAATACCCCCTTTGATCCAATTGATCTGGGCGAGGAAGTTAACGCAACAATATTACCCATCTATCCAACAGCAGACGCTGTGCCGCCGGTCCAGGTCAAGACCAAGGTCGATGGCATCCGGTGGTTGTTTGAGAACCTGTACGTCAAGCATTATGGAACAACCGACCCGATAGAGTACTCACCGGCTAATGTTGTTGTGGTCGGCCGTAAGATGGCTGCCGAGGCTTTGAAGGCCCTCGAGCAAGATAACAACGCCATCGGTTGGTATGACCGGACGTTAAAAGATGCCAAGGCTGTTATGACGCTGCTAGACCCGACTATTGGTCCCAGATCAAACAACCCAGACAACGAACTAGCTTTTGATTTTGCTCTGGCTGTTACCAGTAACGGCACGGCAGTCTTACAGAACTTTGAGTATGCCTACAACGCATACCAAACTTGGCAAAAGACTGGCTTCATGCCAACGGATTGGAAGCTGGGCGGCGAACGCATGAATGCTATGCGAAACGCATTTTCTTTCTACAACATATATACTGACCTTATAAATCGTGGCGAGATTGATCTCTCCATTAACGATTTCTTTAATAGGGAAATGACACGCGGTGAGCTCACTGCCTTTGTCGATGAGTTTAACGCAACACATAACACAAACGTGACTGTTCCGACCAAGGACGCTGTCGATACGATAGTAAACGGCAGCTATATCCTCGGTCCAAAGATCGGCCAGGGCTTCTATCAGAACTTACGCGGAAACTACGACAACCTGACTGCCGACATGTGGTGGATGCGTATGTGGAACCGGCAGATCGGCCGGCCGTTCGAGCCTGAGAAGTCCGAAAAGGATATGGCGAAGAACCGCGATATTATCGTGCGTGAGATGAAGTCTTCGAAAGGCAATGATCGCAAGCTGGTCAACGAAGCCTTGAAGAACATAGGCGAGACCCGCGATGGTCTTTATAACAATGCTGAGCGTATCGATGCGCTTACTAATGAGTTACAAAGAGTTTGGAACCGGTACTACGCCCGTCACAAGAAAGAGACCGGCAGAAACCCAGATAAGCCACAGCTATGGAAGACAGTTGGAACCCACTTCGGAAATATGGGTGACACTGTTAGAGATATGCCTGGTGATAATGCTGATCGCAAGTTTATGCGCGAGGCGACACGTGAGGCCATACGTCTGATGAAAACAACTGGTGTCGATATCAGTGTTGCAGACTTCCAGGCGTTGATGTGGTATCCTGAAAAACGCCTGTTGAAAATGCTAGGTGTTAAACCAGGCCAAGGCGATGATAATGATTACCTCGATGCAGCCGTAGCGCTAGCTAAGAAAGAAGGATTTACCAATGACCAAATCGAAGAAGCACTCGGCGCTTCAGTTCGAGGACGAACGTCAAACGCTAATAGAACAGGTCCCGAAGGACAAGATGGAGGCTTTCTTAATAGCGCTGACCAAACGGATCCAGGCCAGGGACAAGGCGAGCTCAACTTCAACGAACCAGTCCTCGCCTCAGCGACTAACGAAGTCTCTGGACCCGCTCCCAATGTTACAATCCCAACGCCCCACGAAATCAAAGAAGAAGCCGAGCTAGCCAGAGCTTTATTTGAAGTCGGTAAAAAAGGCAGCCCGTATGAGTTTGGCGTAGACAATGCCGAGGACATCCAGCGTCTGATAGAGGCGTTCGGTGTTCAACTCGATCTTTTTACATCTCAAAGTGCGCTACAGGAACAACTGGATGTTAAGGGCTCCGGTGTGATGGGGGGATATAACCAATACCAGAATTATGGTAAAGGCCGCATAGGTGTGATGAAGCCAGGTTTGCCAAGAAGGAAAGCCGATAAGTTTGGCAACAAAAGATACCAGCAGACAGAAACTAGTTTTCTTACCGCACTGCTTCATGAACTGTCTCACCATATCGAAGTAGGACAAGGCACTTTAGAACCAGGCGGCGGCTTCAGTCAAAGATCAGGGGAAAACTACCCTTACACTATGTTTAGAAAGGGCAGCTTCAGGACCTTACTGAACAACATAGTAAATCTTGCAATGGATAAAGGCACTACCGATGATGTAGTCGTAAATCCTGGCGTGACTGTTGGTAAAGATAGAGCCAAAAAGATTGAGTTTGAGCTTGATAATCTTCAGTCGAACACTGAGTTCTTTTTCCGTAATCGTCCAGAGTTGTCCCCTGAGTTTGTCAGAAGTGATGGCAATATGAAAAGGGCAATGGACAAGCGGATGGATTTATATGATCAGGCTTTTGACCAATCTGACGAGGCAACCCAAAGGCAGTTTATACCTCGACAGGTATACTCTACTGATTCAATGCGCGGCCTTCGAACTTTCCAACAAACATATATAAGAAACCCTGCCGAAACAGCAGTCGATCCGCTCTGGGTATACCTGGGCAATCCCCAGCTAGCCAAAGAGGTTATGCCGGAGACCACAAAGCTCATTCGTGAGTTCTTGAATGACAGTGATCTGACAAAAGGCATTGTTACATTCTACTCAACACCGCTTGCCACAGCAGTGGCCGCCGCCTTGGCTCTACTAGCAGTCAATGGTCCAGGTGGTGAGGAAGAAGAACCAATGATGCCTATGTCTGGGTCGCCGGCAACTGGTATGCTTACGATATGACCAAGGGCAAGAAGTACCCACAACGCGCCCCTAAGAAAAACTACTTTGCAGAACTAACCAAGACACCGGAAGGCCGTGCCAAACGAGCCGAATGGAATAAGAAGGCTTGGGCTAAGGCCGGCCGACCCGCTGGTGTCCCGCATGGTTATACCAAAGAAACTATCGCGCCGCTGCGCGAGAAGGCGAAACAAGAAGCCGAGAGGTTTGTAGAGATCATGGCTAAGAATGGTGATGGACCAGAAGACGAGTTTGCTGTCGAGGCGCTCAAAGCAGCAGTCGAGATCATGCGTGTACCTGGTGAAACACGTGAGCGGCTAGCAGCAGCACGACTGGTCTTGGATTTTACAAAGCAAAAGCCGGTTGCCAAACAGGATGTCACTATCGGCAAAGCCGAGGACTTCTTGTCGAGTTTACTAGAGGAAGAGCAGAAGACAGATGGATCCGAAGTTAAGAAAGATACGGAAGCGCCTATACACTGACTTCCCTTACTACAGCCGCCACGCCTTGAAGATCAGAACTAAGGAAGGCGAGATCCAGCCACTCGTACTTAACCCAGCCCAGGAGTTACTCCAAGACGCAATAGACAAACAGTTTGAATCCGAAGGAAAGATACGTGTCGTGATTTTAAAAGCACGGCAGCAGGGGCTAAGCACATACGTAGGTGGTTATCTTTATTACAGCGTCAGTCAGCAGATGGCTAAAAAAGCGATGGTCGTGACACACACGGCCGACAGCACTCGAGCTCTCTTCGATATGACTAGGCGCTACCATGAACATGTACCGGAGCTGCTCAAGCCTCACACTCGATACTCTAGCAGGAAAGAGATTAGTTTTAATGTTTTGGATAGCTCATACGTGGTTGCAACGGCAGGAGCAGATAGTGTTGGACGAGGCGAAACGCTTAGTCACGTGCATGCATCCGAGCTGGCCTTCTGGCCTAAAAGCTCTGCAAACGATATCTGGAATGGTTTGGTCCAAGCTGTGCCGAATGTTAAAGGCACTGCGATATTTGCTGAATCGACTGCGAACGGGGTGACCGGAACTTTCTACGACCTCTGGCGAGGTGCGTGTGAAGGTATAAACGGGTTTGTCCCTGTATTTATACCCTGGTTCACCGACCCTACTTATCGGGAGCCAGTTCCGGAAAACTTCGAACGTACACCTGTCGAGGACGAGCTCGTTGATCTTTATGGTCTTGATGACGAGCAGCTCATGTTCCGGCGACAGAAGATAGCGCAAAACGGGCTGGATCTATTTAAGCAGGAATACCCAAGCTATGCAGAAGAGGCTTTCCTGACCACAGGCCGGCCCGTTTTCAATCAGGAGCAGCTCACCAATCAGCTCGAGCACACCAGAGACATTTCAGAGCGCCTAGCACTCGAGGGTGATGAGTTAGTAGATCACCCACGTGGCGAACTACTTGTCTATCGGATCAATGATCCTGGCGAACACTATGTAATAGGAGCTGATGTTTCTATGGGCCTGTCTCAAGGCGACTACTCGGTTGCCCAGGTTTTAGACAGCCGGAAGCGTCAGGTGGCAGTCTGGCGCGGCCAGGTGCATCCGGACTACTTTGCGGATGTTCTGTATGCTCTCGGATTTTATTACAATGAGGCTCGGATAATCGTGGAGAATAACGGCCACGGCATCCTTACATGCGCGAGGTTAGGGAAGGATTACGCATACCCTAACTTCTACACGGAGACTGTTGTCGATAAGATTACTGACAAAGAAACCACCAAGCTAGGTTTCACAACCACCGCAAAAACAAAACCTTTAATTATTGACGAGCTCCGAGCGGCGGTCCGTGAGGACGAGATCGAGCTCAACGATAAGACGACAATACGCGAGATGATGACATACATCGTCACCCAGTCCGGCTCTATGGAAGCCGAGGGTGGTTGCTATGACGACTGCGTTATGTCCTTGGCCCTGGCCTCACATATTCATGAGGGCGCATGGGATCCGATAGAAAGCACCGATGAATTTTACACTGAGATGGTTTAAACAGCATGGCAGATATTTCTGATTATAAAGAACTGGACGAAGATGAAATCGTCGTGATGCTGGACAACAACATCCAGTCGTCTGTCGGTTACCTCGATGGTGAGCTCTCCGAAGAACGCCGACGAGTTCTGGACTACTACAATGGCAAGCTGCCTAAATCCGTAAAAGGCAAGTCCCGCTACATATCGATGGATGTTTATGATGCGGTCAGCTCGATGTCTGCATCGCTGCTCGAGACTTTTGCCAGCGGTCACCGGATTGCCAAGTTCGTGCCCACAGGTAGCGACGATATAGACCAAGCCGAGATTTGTACGAATATGGTCGATTATGTCTGCTTCCGGCAGAACGATCTCTTCGACACTATGAGACAAGTGATCTTCGATGGGCTGACTGCACGTGTTGGTGTGGCCCGTGTTTACTGGGAGCAGATGCAAGAGGTAGACCGAGAGAACTTCGACAGTATTACCGAGCAAGAGCTTGATGTAATTCTTTCACAAGACGATGTAGAGCTAGAAGACAGTGAGACAGATGAGTTTGGTCTTGTATCAGGCACAATCCT
>MDTG01001333.1_pt1 | contig 15856 bp, 16 predicted proteins | sample 811421 | NCBI WGS metagenome assembly MDTG01 (sample SAMN05326645, study PRJNA326480) | marine metagenome | isolation source: seawater | place: Pacific Ocean: South East | collected 2011 | reverse complement strand
CAACGAGAACCCAAAAATAAATATAAATATATTTATTCTTTTATTACTTAAAAGTATAAATCCTGACAGCAGAGATATTAAGTACATTAAGGACAGAGTTCCCCCTGCCATAGATAAATTATTAAACCTTACATTTCTAAATCCTCTTACTAACTGATTTTTCATATGTAAATCTAAATGATTTAAAATTGAAAAATGAATGTCTGGTATTAACAAAAATAAAATTGGGAAAATTGAATCTAAAAACCCAGAAAAAAACAAAAATTTTAATAGTGTTTCATCTACTAATTTAAAGTCTTGTTTATTGCTCGAAATAATAAGATCTAAATAAAATTTAGTAGCAAATAAAAAAATAGTGAACTTAATTAAAACTTTTAATCCAAATATCGTATCGGGCCAAATTGTTAAATGTGTGATGAATACAAAAATTAAAACAAGACCGCTATAGATTTGCAGCTTATGAAATGAATTTTTTTGAGAGTAATACATAACACCCAAAATTGCGGTAATGAAACATGCATAAAATTGAATATCTATCAAATTCAAATCTGGTCCATATAGTAATAAATAGAAGAGAAAAAAAAATATTAATGTTCGTAATTTGACAATAAACATTTTTTTTAATTTAATTTTTTAAAATATTTTTTTGAATTTTTTACTAATCTATAATAAGATTTGATAGTTGAATAATGATCATGAGGAACTGGTTTACTTGTAATTATTTTTTGAAATTCAGCTTCTGTAAATCCAAGTTTCTTTAATACAAATTGTTTGTCCCTAGTAAGTTCTGTTTTTTCATAAAGGGGTTTTTTTATTTCTTCTAAAGCAATTTCTCTACTTATTTCTTTGTTTCTGATTAAGCTCGACAGATGAGATTTTCTTTTATCTATACCAAATTTTGTTGGCAGTATGTATGCCTGATAAAATTTAGTGAAAACTGACTCGTAATGTTTTCCTCCATAATATTTCCAAGAGAATTTTTCCTTTAGTGTTTCCATTGCTTCTTTTTTTTTATAATTAATTAGATTTAAAGGTTCCTCAAAAATACCTCCAATATTAAACCATCTCATTATAAACCATTTAAAGGGACTCATAGTTGGAAAAGATTTTATTTTCATCTCACCAAAATGCTTTTGTATTGATTTAATATTTTTAAGATCCATTTTCATCCAAACCCAAGTTTTAGGTAATCCATGTTCAGTGGCAAAATTAGTTCCACTTAAAACAGTTTTAATATTATGTTTTTTTCTAATGCTGAATAATGAAGCGAATATTGCGTGATCTGTTAACATTTCTATGTCAATAACGCTGGCTTTTAAAAATGCTCTCTGTAAATCTCTAAATTCTGGCCAATCAATTACATAAGTAAACAAATCAAAACCAGTAACATTAATAATATTTTTAATATTTTTAACAGCAATATCTGAATTCCAACCATTATCAAAATGTACACAAAGTGGGTTAAGTCCCATTTGCATTGCGAGGTAAGCAACATATGAACTATCAACACCTCCACTAAGTCCTAAAATTGAGTCATACTGACCATTTTTTTCTTTTTTAATTTTTAAAGATAAATTTTTAAGATTTAATTCAACTTGATTTGCTGAAAATGAATACTTTTTAAATTCTTTTGATGCGTTTTCGCAATGATTACAAATACCTTTTTTGTTAAATGTAATTTGAGTATCAGATTTGTCCATGATACAAATAGAACATGTTTTCATTAGTTTGTGACTACTCTAAATAATTCTGCAATTGATCTTTGCTTGGATAATTAATTAATATACCTTTTTGATTACCATGATACACAAACATGCTACCTCCCGCAATTGCATTAGCACCTGCAACACTCGCTTTTTTTACATGCTCAAGGTTTCCTGCGCCACCACACGCAATTATAGGAACATTTGTAATCAAAGACAATTCTTGAATTAAATCTGTATCCATACCGTTCATTAAACCATCTCGATCAACTGAATTTAATAAGATTTCTCCAGCACCAGCTTTTTCGACTAAAACAACAAAATCTTTAATATTAATATTTAATTTTTTTTTTGATACATGATCGTAACAAAATTTTTTGTTAAAAAAATTTTTTTTATAATCAATAGATGCAATTATACTTTGTGATCCAAATTTATTTGAACACTCTTCAATTAAATTCAAATTTCTTTGAATTGCATAGTTAACTATAATTTTTTCAATTCCTAAATTAAATATATTTTTTGCTTGATCAGTTGTTTGGATCCCTCCTCCATATGAAAAAGGCATAAAAGCCTCGCTTGTTAAATCTTCTAATAATTCATAATTTGGGGATTTGCTGTTTTTTGATGCGTCTATATCAAGAATACATATCTCATCAACTTCTAGGTCATTAAATATACGAATAGTGTTTATAGGATCTCCTATATATCTATAATTGTTAAAATTGATTGATTTATATACTCCATTACTGTGAATCAACAAAACTGGAATTAAACGAACAGACCTCATGTTGAAAAATGTTTAATAAATTTTTCAAAAAAATTACAACCATATTTATGACTTTTTTCTGGATGAAATTGAACTCCAATAATATTATTTTTTTTGTATGCTGAGGTAAAATTATAGCCATATTGAGTAGTTGTCAAAATATCATCATCATTATCACAAACAACATGATATGAATTTGCAAAATAAAATCTCTCACTTCCATCACCTGACTCAAATAAATTATTTTTTCCTTGTACATTTATTTTGTTCCACCCCATATGAGGAATTTTTTTTTTTTCATTTATATTATTAAAATTAAATTTAACAGTATCAGCATCAACAAATCCCAAACCTTTCAATGAGCCCTCTTCACTACCTCTTGTCATAATTTGCATACCTAAGCAAATCCCAAGTATAATCTTTTTATCAACAATAACATGTTTATAAAGTGGTTCTATCCATCCATTTGAAGTAAGAGTTTGGATGGCGTAATCAAATGCACCAACACCTGGCATAATTATTACCTTTTTACCATAAATTTCATCTGGTGATGATATTATGTCAACATTTCCACCAACCTTAGATATCATATTGCAGACTGATTTTATATTTCCAATTCCGCTATTTAAAACTGATATACTCAAAATATTTTCTCTATTTTAATATTAATTTAATAACAAAATTATCAATTATCAAAAAAAGATTTAATAGTTTTAACAATATAATCGACATCTCTAGTTGATAAGTTCTCACTTATTGGCAAACTCAGCAAAGTGTTATCTGACAAATTTGAAAACATTTTTTCATTGAACTTTTTTTTATATTCATAAGCTTTTTGCTTAGGTAGTGATATAGGATAATGAATTCCAGTTTCTATTTTATTCTCAAGTAAGTATTTTTTAAGTTCATCTCTTTTATTAGTACGTATTACGAATAAATGATAGACTTGCTTAGCCCACTTTTTTTTTTGAGGTAGTATTATATCTCCTACTCCATTTAACTTTGATAAATATTCATTTGCAATTTTGATTCTTTTATCATTCCACTTATCTAAATGCCTTAATTTAACATTTAGAATTGAAGCTTGAATGCTGTCTAATCTAGAATTTCTACCTTCAAACTCATGATCATATTTAGTAATTCTTCCGTGGTTAGAAATTTTTCTACAAAGTTCTGCTAAATTATCATCATTCGTTGTGATTGCTCCTCCATCACCGTAAGCGCCTAGATTTTTCCCAGGATAAAAACTAAATGCGGATATGTCTCCAATAGATCCTACTCTCTCTCCCATGTATTCAGAGCCATGTGCTTGTGCAGAGTCCTCGATTATATATAAATTGTACTTTTTAGATAATTTCTTAAGCTCATTCATATCACATGGGTGTCCATAAAGATGCACTGCTATAATAGCCTTAGTTTTAGATGAAATTTTTCGATTTAAATCCTCAATGGATATGACGTATGAGCTATCATCTACATCTACAAATACTACATTATGACCGGATCTGGTTACCGCTTCTGCACTGGCAATATATGAATTTGCAGGGACAATTATTTCGGATCCAAAAGGCATCTTTAATGCTTCAATTGCAATTTCTAGAGCATCAGTTCCATTTCCTACGCCAATACAATGTTTGGCTCCAACATATTTAGCAAAATTTTCTTCAAAATTTTTTAATGTGTCTCCACCAATAAAACTAGTTTTATCAATTACATTTTTTATTGCTTCATTTATTTCTGAACTTATTTCTTGATATTGAGATTTTAAGTCTAAAAATTTAATCATTTTTTTTTTTTTGAATTCTAGCAGGATTTCCTGCATATATACCTTTTTTTATAATATTTTTTGTCACTACTGAACCTGCGCCAATTACAACATTATCACAAATACTTACTGGCAATATTGTAGAGTTGCTACCTATGCTTACGTTATTTCCAATTTTGGTTTTTTTCCATAATTTTTGGTCTCGATTCGCAGGTTTTCCTTTGATAAATGGGTCGTTTATAAACATCACACCATGTCCAATAAAACATTCATTACCAATGGTAACAAGTTCGCAAATTAATGAGTGTGACTGTATTTTTGTATTTTTTCCAATTGAAGTTTTTTTCTGAATTTCTACGAAAGGACCTATAAAAGAATTATTTCCAATTTTACAGCCATAGATATTTACTGGATGAATAATTGTAACATTCTTACCGAATTTTACATTTTTAATTCCAATTAATTTAGTTTTCATTTTTTATTTTTTGACCCAGTCTAATTTCTCTTGATTGAGAACTCAAAAAAATTTCCTTTCCTAGAAGTGAAGATTCGTAAATTGCACTTATAAGCTCAACACTCTTTAATCCTTGTGATCCATCAATGATTTCATCTTGTTTATTATTGATTAAACAATCGACTAGATAATTATAATATTCTTTGTGGCCAAAACCATATACATTAGACGGATTCTCGTTAAATTTACTTATTTCTTCAGTATCTTCATTTTTATTATCGTCAAAAACCCAAGTTTGTAACTTATCAACAGAATTACCCGCTATCACTACAGTTCCCTTTTCTCCTAAAATTGATAAAGAACCTTCTAAATTGTTTGGCCTTGTGGCAGTTGTTGCCTCAATAATTCCTAATGCACCATTTTTAAACTTTAAAGTTACAACCGCAGTATTTTCAGACTCGATATCTACTAGTGTAGTCATAGTTTTAGCAAATACACTTTCTACTTCACCCATCATCCACAAAAGCATATCAATGTGGTGGCTTGCTTGATTAGCTAGCACTCCTCCATCCATATCCCAAGTTCCTCTCCACGGAGCTAGATCAAAATAAGATTGGTCTCTTGTCCATCTTACTCTAATTGTACCTAAAGTTAATTTGCCTAATCTATGAGAAGTTATAGCCTCTTTTAATTTTACAACTGGTAAATTAAACCTATTTTGTTTTATTACAAAAAGTTTTACTTTTTTTTTATTACATTCAAAAATCATTTTTTCAGCATCTTGAATGTTTAATGCCAAAGGTTTTTCAACAATTATACAATTTACTTTATCAGATAAATTAAGTACATCGTTAACATGTTGACCACTAGGAGTTAATACAACTGCTGCATCAATGGATTCTGACTCAAACATTTCGTTTGTATCAGCATAAGCTGGAATATTAAATTCTGATCCGATTGATTGAGCTTTTTCAATCAATTTGTCACAAACTGCTACTAGTTTTGCATTTTTAATGGTTCTCCCTGCTAATAATTTTGAATGACGCTCTGCTATTTTCCCGCATCCAATAAGAGCAAAATTAATCATAAATAGTATTAAAAACTGGAATATAAGTTAAACTTTCTTTAGTTTCTTAATATCATTTAAAAAATTATTTTAAAGATAATTATAATTTAAGATATTGATTTTTGAAAAATTCATATTTTTTTTTTGATAAATTTGAAAAATTTAAAGACGATTTTTTTTTATTCCTATATCTATTTAAGGTTTTAAATAATTTATCAGACTTAAGCGAAGCCTCTTTAACGTAGCTGCTATTTAGGTATTCATGAAGTAATTTTTTTTTTATATTCTTATCTTGACACCATATATAGCTTGTCACCTTCATGATTTTTGCCTCAATTATAGATGCACTAAAATTTGTTATATGAACATTTGCATGCCTGAGAAGAAAGGGTAATGCAACATCTGATAAATCAAAAGTATTATAAGGATTAATTTTTAAATTTGTTTTTTTGTTCCATTTATCATGCAATGTTTCTCTATCAAATTCCTCAAAATGTGCTGGATGAAATCTTAACCAACAATCCCATCCCTTATTTATGAGTTTATTTAAACAATCTATTATGTGAATTGGAATATCTATTACTTGCTTAGTAAAATTTTTTTTCCACTGAAGAGTAACGACTATAGCTGGCTTGTTTGAAATATATGGTTTTAATTTTTTATTTTCTATACTAATGAATTTGTTCGAATTTTTTTCCCCTAATTTTGAAATCCAAGGATTTCCGATGACGAAAGTTGTAATGTCTGGAAGTATTTTTTCTAAGTAGTTTTTCGAAATGTTGTCCCAGCATAGAACTATATTTGGAAGACCTTTTTTTCCATAAGGGTTTTTAAAGTTATAATATATTAAATCGTTTATAAGACCGTGCTGAATATCAACAATTAAAATATTAGATTTTTTTGCTGCTGCACACATTTCATGTGATGGTTGAATACATAAAATAATTTTTGGTTTTACTATTTGGAATATATTTTGCCAAAAAAAAAATAATTCGTCTTTTTTTGAAAAATAATTTTTTATTTTTTTTAAATAATAATCACGGTTTATATTTAAATAATTAAATGAAGTTTGTTTCTTATAAAGTTTTGAACCTGGTACTGAAATTGCTAATAAATTATAATTATCATTTTTGAAGTACCCTACAAAAGAGTCTAAAATCGTAGAGTAAAATTTATTATTGTATAAATAACTTTTATCAGCATCATTTGTTGATATAATTATATCTGCAGGTTTAATAAATTTATACTCAGATTTTGATATTAAAAATTTAATTATTTTGTATGCAATGTTTAGTTTTCTCATATTAACTGATATTTTATTGAACACTACCAAACTTAAGAGTAATTCCCTATAATAATAATCAATATTTTAATTATTATTTATGTTTTAGAAAATTTTTTAAAAAAAATTTAATTCTTTATGATTTAAAATTATATTTGATATTGTTTGTATATCTTTTGATTTGAGATTGTATGAGCTAGGTAGAGTTATTCCCATTGAGTGAATTTTCTCTGCAATTTGGAGGTTTTTGCCATCATTGTATATTGGTTGAGTATGTATTGGTGGAAAAACAGGTCTTGTGTCAATTTTGTGTTTTTGCATTAACTGCATTAATTCATTAGCACTTATTCCCAGAATATCTTTTTTAATAAGGATAGTAAAAAGCCAAAAAACATTTTCCGTAAAATTAATTTCAGCGGGAAAAATAACTCCTTTTGAATGTCCTAATATTTCTTTGTACTCTTTTGCAATTTGTTTTTTTTTTTTCAATAATCTTCTCAATTTTTCCCATCTGAGCAACGCCAAGAGCAGCTTGCATATTTGTCATTCTGTAATTATATCCAAGAACTTGATGCCAATATCTTCTTTCCTTAGACATTCCATGATCTCTTAAAAGCCTACATTTTTCTGCTAAATATTTATCATTTGTTACAATCATACCTCCTTCACCAGTCGTAATTATTTTATTACCAAAAAAACTAAATACAGCCATATCAGCTAGCGACCCAACCATCTTATTTTTATATTTAGCACCTTGTGCCTCAGATGCATCCTCAATGACTAATAAATTATAATCTTTAGCAATTTGATTTATTGAGTCCATATCAGCTGGCAAGCCATATAAATGAACTGCCATTATTGCTTTTGTCTTAGATGTTATTGAATCTTTTATTAATTTAGGATCAATATTCCATGTATTGATATCACTATCAACAAACACAGGTTTTGCACCAGTATATCGCACTGCGTTAGCAGTTGCTATAAATGTTAAAGTTGGAACAATTACTTCATCGCCAGGACCAATATCATTTGCTAACAAAGCTAAATGCAAACCGCTAGTACCAGAACTACAAGAAACAGCATATTTAGTTCCAGTATGTTCAGCAACTAAACTTTCAAATTTTTTTACGAACGGTCCTCCCGATGAAACCCAACCACTTATAATACACTCATTTAAAAGTTCAATTTCGTATTCGTCAAGAAAGGGATTGGTAACAGGTATTTGTGCTCGCTTATCTTTAAAATGAACATCGACTATTTGATTTAAATTGTTAACCACTGGTATTATTTTAATTTTATCATTAAATTTATTTGAAATTTCATTCAACGGAGTACCAAATTTAACTACTACAGGATCTTTTTTTTCAATAACAGTAACTGGTGATTGAAGACCATAACCTTTTAGAAGCGACCTTCGAATATCACCATCTGTTAATAAATTTTTAAAGTTGCCGTTTTTTTCAACCAAAAATACAGCACCAATTTCACCAACTCCAATTGTTTGCATTGCATGTTTAAGAGTCGCATTAGGTAAAATGGATATTTTATCAATATCTATTTTTTTCATTTTATAAATTATAATTTTTTTCTATCAATTTGAAAATCTTCCAGTCTTTGATAGCTTGATCTGATACTATCTAGGCCATTGTACACTTCTAGAGTTAAAGTTTTATCAGACAAGTTTGTATTTTTAAAAAAATTTAAAATAATTGAGTCGTCCTTAATACCATAATTCTGATCACTCAATCCGTCATTGCCACTAACATGGAGGTAATCCGTGTTCTTAATCAGATTATTTGACTGAGTTAAAAAATCCAGATTAAGGGTATTACAACTTACTTTTAAATGTGCCAGATCTAATAAGACTTTGAAACTTAGCTTTTCTAATAATTCAAGATAGGAGTCATAATCGGTTAACAAAAATGGATTATTGCCTTTATATGTATCATGGTTTGATTTAGAAAAAACATTGTTTTCTATATATAGATCAACTTGACTACCTGCTGCTGATTTAATTTCTTTCCATGCCTGTCCCAATCTCTCAATAGCTGAAACTCTATCATTTACTTTTCTTAGTGATATTTTTTTACCAGCTTCGCTAGGTGAAAAATCAATTAGAAAACCAGCATGAACTCCATATTTTTTACTTCCTAAAACTTTGCAAACTTTTATTGCATTTAGACAGTGTTCAATACTTTTTTCAAATAATTCATTGTTCAGTGATGCAATATTTAACATAAATGGCTCCTTAGGAGGGGGGAAATAGTTATGCAATAAATATCTAAGGTTATATTTTTCTTTTAGATCAAGTAGATCATTAACATATCCTTCATATAATGTTGTCCCACCAGATAACTCAATATTTTTATAACCCTCATCAGCTAGTTCTTGGACAGATTGAGTAATTTTTTTATTTTTTAAGCAGGATGAAGAAACATAAATCATAAATTTAATTTATTCTCCAAAATCATTCCATTTAAACATTTCATCTTTTAGTATTTTGTTTAAAGTTTTTTTACCTATTATTTCATCAACATAAAGTGATGAAATACCTGTGGAAGGACGTTTCAATGCGATCATTTCCTCTGTAATTTTTATACCCTTATCAATGTCACATTTTGCAACTATGCTTCTACGCATTCCTATTTTATTTATTTTTTCAATTTCACAAGGTTGTTTAACTGATAATCCAAGAGATTTTTCTGCATTTCGTATATTTTTTACTAAATTTCTAAACTCATCTGGGGTTGCTGAAGTTGTGTGATCTGGGCCAGGTAAGGATTTATCAAGGGTAAAATGTTTTTCAATCACTTTTGCGCCTAGCGCTACTGATGTTATACAAGCTATATCATTCTCAGTATGATCAGAATATCCTACATTAAGATTAAAAGTTTTACTCATTGTTTTCATTGCCAGCAAATTTGTGTCTTCCATTCTAGATGGGTAATTAGTCGTGCATTGTAATAATATTAGATCACTATTTCCAGTTTCTTTAATTGCTCTTACAGTTAAATCGATTTCCGATAAAGTTGACATCCCAGTTGATAAAATTATTGGTTTTTTTTTATTTGCAACATAACGTGCAAACCATGGCTCAGCTGCATGCATTGAGGCTAACTTATATGCAGAAACACCAAGTGTCTCTAGGAAATCAGCATCTTCGATGTTATATGGTGTTGAAATAAATAATACACCTTCCTCTTTGCAACATTTTATAATTTCATTGTATTTATCAGTATCCATTTCGAGTTTTTGTAACATTTCAAGTTGAGATTCATCTTTTGAGGTAGTTTTTAATTGGTATTCAGCTTTTGGAGCATCGTTTACAACTAGTTTCTCTGCTTTAAATGTTTGAAATTTAACACAATTGGCTCCACATCTTGATGCTTCTTTTATAAGTTTTTTTGCAAGTTCTAAATCACCATTATGATTTACACCGACTTCAGCAATTACAAAAACAGATTGATTTGTTCCAATTTTATAATTCTCAATATTTATAATATCACTCATAATGTTTTCTACTTTAATTTTATAGGTACACCAACCTTTTGTAATACATGATTATTTATCGCAGGGATTTCTGGTTTTTCCCTACAAATTTTTATTATTTCTTTTAGTGGAAATACGTTTTTACCATCATATAATTCGTCAAATATCTTTGTAATCATTTCAAAATCTTCAGCCACATCAACAGTTAGACGTAAATCTGGCCATAAAACTTCCTCATCAGTCACTCTTAATACATCCCATTTAAATTTTCCTGTATCCATAAAATAACCATGCCAAACTTCGGTATCCGTCTCATTTTTCAATTCACAAGCTTTTCTTAGGGCTTTTGCCGATATTGCATAAGAAAATGTTCCCCATGGAAGGCCTTCAATTTTAGTAAACTCATTTTTCTCTTTAATATGATACTCATAAAGTTTATCTATATATAATGGATCTACAAATGGATTATCTGCGGTACAATTGATAACCGTCTCAATATTAAACTTTTCAGCAGCAGACGTAAGTCTTAACAAAACATCATCTGCATCTCCTCTATAACAACTAACCTTTTCTTGCTCTGCAATTTTTTCTAGGGGGTCATCTTGGGTAACTGTTGATGTGCAAATGATAATTTTACTTGTATTTTTAGCAAGCTTAAGTCTATCAAGCATGTGCTTAATCATTGGCTTTCCATGAATAAGTTTTGTAATTTTTTTTGGTAATCTCGTTGATTTTAGTCTTGCAGTAATAAGAATTGCACTTTTCACAATAAATCATCTTCTAAAATTGCTTCAAATGCCATAATATCTTTATTTAACTTCTTATTAACTACAATTTCAAATTTATCTGGAGAAAGTCCAAGTTTTTTTGCTCGCATAAAACTAATATCTTCATGGGTAATTATATTTCCCTTTTTCATATTCTTTAAAACAACAATACTTTTTTTTTGGAATTCTCTATACTTTATTTCGTCCTCATTAAATGGTCTTGTAGTAGGGACACCTTTTGCTTTTTCAATGCATCTAACCATTTCAACAAATTTTATAAATTCAGATGGATTTAAAGCTGACTCATAATCAATTCCTTTTTTACTTCTGTCGTGTGTTATATGTTTTTCTAGAATAGAAATATTCATGCCTAAGCTTGCTGCCGGCAGCCAAAATGCAGACTCATTATCAGCATCACAATGATCTTGATAACCTATTGGCAAATTAAATTGGTTTACAAGTTTATTTATATAACTCATATGAACATTCTCTGGTTTTGTAGGAAAGCTCTGATGTCCATACATTAATGTTATCTTTGAATTTGAAATTATTCTTATCCGATTAATTGCGCTTTCAATTTCAGATATTGTTGAAGCCCCTACACTTAAATTGATTGGTTTTTTTTTTTCTGCAACTTTATCAAGAACTAAAGGGTTAGATAAATCTGATGAATTCAGTTTATAACCATCAATATCTAGGGTATCGATAAAATCGATGCTAGAATGCTCGTAAACACAAACATAAATTTTTAATTCAGGATAGTTTTTTTTTGAATATAATACTATTTCTCTCCATTGATCCTGATTAAATTCAATTTTTTTTAATAATTCGTACTCTTTTCTTTGAGGAGACATCATATGAGTTAAAGACCAAATCTGTAACTGAATAGCATCTGCTTTTGCAGCCGCTGCTGCATCTATAATTTTTTTAGCTAAATTAGAATCTCCCTCGTGGGAGCAGGCCATTTCAGCAATTATTAGACTTTTATTCAACTTTAATATCAAAATTTTGTTTGATTTTCTCTAGAATTAATTCACTTACAACTTTGTGTCCTAATCTGTTCCAGTGAACATTGTCAGAGTTAAAACCGTTTACTTCGTATACAAATTTTTTAATGCTAATTAAATTATCTTTCAGCTCATCTTTTAAAATTTTATTATAATCATTCATTCTCTTTGTAACCCCAGGCCTTTGTATCTCATAATTAGAATGTGCAATAATTTCTAACCATAATATTTTTGAGTCTATAAATACAGATAAAAAACGTTTTATTGTTTTTTTAAAATTTTTTTGAGAAACCCTTTGAACTTGTCTTAACTTAATTAATTTACTACTAAATATAAGTTTTCTCATCATAGGAAAAAATCTTGAAAATTTTAAAATAATTATTTTTTGAAACTCACTAAATGCTTCAGGTCTACAATCGTTTAAACCTGATTGAACAATAATAAAGTCTGGTTTCCAATGGGATAGATAACCAATTGCTTGGCTTAGTAATTTTTCAGTTTCAATATTTCCAAAAGTTAATTGATAAAAAATAGAATTTTTGAATTCTTTTTTAATAAGATACGGGTAAGTCTCTTCAAGATGAGTTTTTTCTTTTTCTGGAAACGGTCTTGGATTTGCAGTGGAGTCTGTTATTATCAGTATTTTGTACATTATTCTAAATAAGCATGTATAGTCGAAGATATAATTGAAAAACTCACCATGGACTCTACTTCATGTTCATCTAATTTTATTTTAAACTCTTCTTCAAGAGCTACAATCAAGTTAAAGTGTTTTAACGAATCCCATTCTTTAATAGAGTTAGGAGAAGAATTGTTGTGAATATCTTCTAATTTAACTTTAAATACTTTGGCCATGATGTTTTTAATTTTTTTATCATGCTTATTCTCCATCATTTACCTCAATATATTCAGTTAATTTTATTTGATGATTTTTTAAATTTAAAAAATAATTCTTCTCATTCTCTGACTTTTTTTTTAAATTAAAACCACATTTGTCAAAAAAATCACTTACTTGATCATTTTTTAATGTCTTATAATAATTTGATACTATTCTTTCAATATTTTCTCTTTTTAATTTATCAATAATATTATTTATAAAAGCAAATTCTACATTACGACCAATAACTCGACAACTCATAAGGAAAGTATCAATTATTGCTAATTTTTCAGGTTTATTTATTTTTAAAATACATAGTCCGGTTATTCCACTGTCACCAAATTTATCAGAAACTGAAATACAGATTACTTTAAATTTATCATCTGTGACAAAACGAGATAAGTCATTTTCTGTATATCTAATTGTCGTCAAGTTAAACTGATTTGTTTTTTGTGTCATTTGAGCCATACGAGAAATAAAATTATTATCATCAACAATTACTTTTATTTTCAATTCTAGAGATGAAAGGTAGTCTTCAATATTGTTTGCGTTCTTTTCTGCAAGTTTTCGTTGGTTTTGCTGCTTATACATTTCTGTCTTATTTTGATCCTCAGCACTTTCATTAATATCAAAAAATAAAGACGATGTATTCCTGATTAAGTCAGGATACTCGGAAATTTTTGATGGCACTTTCAAGGAAGTGATTTCTGGCAACTTTTGTTTTATTAACTCAATCTCAAAATCAGAATCATCTATAAACACCATGCTGTCTAGACCTATATTAAGCTCTTCAGAAATATCTCTTAAATTTGTTGCCTTATCATTCCAATTCACTTTTTTTATAACAAGATCATCATTTTTAATGATCATATCGGGATGTTTTTCTAAAACTTCATCAACATCTGTTGAATTATTTTTAGAACAAAGACCAAGTAAAACTCCCTTTTTTTTCTTTAAGGCTAAGGCTAATGATTGTACTTCATTGAAAATTTTTCCTTGAGAATCATTAATTGACAAATTGATTTTATCAAAACCATCTTCTCCAAGAATACCTTTCCATAAAGTATTATCACAATCTAAAATTAGTGCTTTTTTCTTTTTTCCATTTGCAGCTAAAATATATGGAAGTATAAACTTAATGTAAGACTGATAAAAATTTACGTTATATAATACCTTAGATGAATAATAATGTCTAAAATCAACAGAATTTTTTATTCCTAGGCCTGCTATTATTTTATCAATATCAATCAGATGAAAATTTTTTAATCTTTTTTTTTCAATATAATTATTCAATCTTTCCACCATAGTATCTAAGTCGCTTACAAATGGAGATGAATGATTAAAAACTAAAGAGGAGAATTTATTAAAAAGTACAAGTGATGTATCTTCAAGATTTTTAAATAATAGCTCAATTTCATGTATAATTTTCTCCTCAATTTTTTTTAGTTTTTCTTTGTTCATTATATCTGCTGTATAATGTAGGCCATCTAAGTAATTGGATATTTCCCAAAAAATAATTAATAAATCTTTTTTAGCATTTTTGTGACTCTCTTGAATAATATTATCATAATCTCCTACAGTCACTATTCCTGGAATACTTTTTTCTCTTACATAATATTCTAGTATTTCTGTTATTTGATTAACGACTATATTTGATACTAAATGAATAGAATATTTTTTTTTTTCTAAAAACAAATTTTTAAATTTGTTATTTGCCTCTAAAATTTCGATGTATTTCATTTAAGTTTTTTTTAATTAAACCAACCTACATAATAGATAATATTAAACAAAAATATATGAATTTTTTTTATAAAAGATTTTTTATTTTTTTAATAATTCAATAAGTCCAACTTGATTAATGTAATAAAATGAAACTAATCTATTATCGAATAGAATTGCTGGGGCTGGTTTTGAAACATTAAAAACTCTAAACCTTTTTTTTAATATTTTTTCTATTTCTTCAAAATTATCAACTTCATAACAAAAATGATAAATTAAATTATCATTATCTTTGATATAATTTGAAACAGGTGATAATGAGCTATAAGGTTTGACAAGTTCTATACGTGGTAAATGATCATGTTCTAGAAGTACTAAGTCAACTTTTTGGTGCTTATCTCTAAATACTTTGGACTTATACCATTTATATTGTAATAGTTTGTAAAATTTTATTGATTTTTCAAAATCCTTTACTGCTATACCTGTATGATGAAATTTAAACTCTTTAAGATTTTTCATAAAAATTAATTTAAGTTAGTAAAAAAATTTACATTCATACTTATATTTTGTAATCTCTATCATGGGCCTCTGATAAAGCTTCTGCAATTTCAATCATTATATTTTCTGGATTTTCATGTTTTGCAATTTCAATATCAAAATTTTTTTGAGGTAAGATATTTTTTGATGCAACTTGTTCAATTGCAGCTGTATATCTTTCAATATCTTTTTGATCAGGCTTATATCCATTAACAATCTTGTTAATCACTTCTTTTGCATCTTTAAAGCTTTTAATTTTAAAAATACTATTACAACCAGTGTACCAAGTGCTACCAAATGTTAATGCTGGCACTCCTCTAACAACCGCTTCCCACGCAACTGTGCCAGTAACAGTTGAAACAGCTTGTGCGTGATCAATAAGATTAAATGTATTAGTATTTTCTGAAATCATTTTTAGGTT
>MDTG01332593.1_pt1 | contig 15857 bp, 16 predicted proteins | sample 811421 | NCBI WGS metagenome assembly MDTG01 (sample SAMN05326645, study PRJNA326480) | marine metagenome | isolation source: seawater | place: Pacific Ocean: South East | collected 2011 | reverse complement strand
TGGGATGGTTTTAATATTTTATTTATTTAGTGAAAATTTATTTTTTATTTATTTAGCTAAAATTGCATTAATATTCATTGTTTTTTTAAAAATTGCACCAAGCTTTCAACTAGTTTACAGCTTATTCATTTCTGTTAAGGGCCATTATTCATCCGCAGATGCATTGGAAAGTCCATTAAGTTATTTTTCTAAATTAGAAAATTTAAAAAAAAAAGAAATAATAAAAAATATGAATATAAATAAAACAAATGAGATTACTATAAGCAATTTATCTTTTGGGTATAAGAAAAATGCAGATCATTTATTTAAAAATTTTTCCTATAAATTTCAAAAAGATAAAATTTATGCATTTAGAGGGGAGTCTGGTGTTGGAAAATCGACATTAATGAATATTTTATCAGGTCTTATAGAAAATTATGATGGAAGTATTTATTTTAATAATGAAAACTTAAGAGATATAAACAAAAATGATTGGTTTAATAAAATATCAATTGTTCCCCAAAATGTATTCATTAATGAAGACACTTTATTGAATAATGTTATTCTTGATCAGGATAAACAAAATATAAAAGAGGAAATTGATAAAGCCAATCATGCAATCTCAAAATCAGGATTAAAAAGTTTTGTAGAAAAACTTGAAAATGGAACTAATACTTTAATCAAAAATAATGCAAAACTAATCTCAGGTGGAGAAAAACAGAGATTAGCAATTGCAAGAGCAATTTATAAAAATTCAGATATTCTTTTTTTCGATGAACCTGTCAACAATCTTGACACTGAAAATATAGAAAAATTTAAAAAAACTTTAAGCGAAATAAAAAAAGACAAAATAATAATAATCATAGCTCATCAGAAAGAATTATATAGTTTTTGTGATGAATTAATCTATATTGGCGAAAAATAAATTATGGATAAAAATAAGTTAATAGATTTTTTTACAAAAAAAAAAGTAATTGTTACAGGTGGTACAGGTTTAATTGGAAGATCTGTAGTTAATAAATTATGTGATTATGAGGCAGAAGTTACAATTATTTCATTGGATAAAATAAATGTAGATGAAAGAGCAGAGCATGTTTTTGGAGATTTAACAGACTTTAACTTCTGTAAAAAAGTTTCAAAAGATAAAGACTATGCACTTCACATGTCAGGTATAAAAGGTTCTGTGAAAGTTACTATTGAAAAACCCGCAAGTTTCTTTGTCCCATTAATAATGATGAACACAAATTTTTTGGAAGCTTGCAGGCAAAACTCAATAAAAAAACTAGTCTACACAAGTTCAATCGGCGCTTACTCAAGTAGAGAAATTTTTAAAGAAGAAGACTCAAGTTTTTCTGAGCCACCAATGGATATGTTTCCTGGGTGGGCCAAAAGAATGGCAGAATTACAAATCCAAGCTTATAAAAAACAATATGATCTAAAAGATTATTATATTGTAAGACCTTGTAATGTTTATGGACCTGGTGACAATTTTGATCCTGAAAATGCTATGGTAATACCAACTTTGATGAATAGGATTTATAATAAAGAAAATCCAGTTGTTATATGGGGTGATGGATCTTCAATAAGAGACTTTGCTTACGCAGAGGATGTTGCCGATGGTGTAATTTTAACTTTGATTAAAGGCACTGGTAGTCAAGAATTTTTAAATTTGGGAAGTGGAAAAGGTTATTCAATAAAACAGCTAGTTGAAAACCTTACTAAAGTGCAAAAATTTAATTATGAATTTGATACTACCAAAAACTCTGGTTTTCCAAGAAGAATAATGAATATAGATAATGCAAAAAAAATTATTGGATATGAGCCAAAAGTTGACTTGCAAGAAGGTCTTAAAAGAACTTGGACTTGGTATTTAAAAAATAAGAATGAAAATGAATTAAGGCATAATTATTTTAAGAATGACAGCTAAAACTTACGATAATTGGACTTTGGAAAAAACTTCATTAGATGGAGTAGTAAAGATCACACCTTCTGTTTTTAAGGACTTTAGAGGGGAGTATATTGAGACTTATAACAAAGATTTTATGATTGAAAATAAGATAGATATAAATTTTTTACAAGATGATATTTCAGTTTCAAAGAAAAATGTATTAAGAGGAGTCCATGGAAATAATGATACTTGGAAATTAATTTCCTGTTTACATGGAAATTTTCAATTAATTGTAGTCAATAACAATAATAACTCTAATCAATTTAAAAAATGGGAGAGTTTTGATCTTTCATCAGAGAATAGATTACAAATTCTAGTTCCACCACAGTTTGGTAATGGACATGTTGTTTTGAGTGAAAAAGCAATTTTTCATTATAAACAAAATACTCAATATGATAGGAAGTCTCAATTTACTATTAAGTGGAATGATCCTGAATTCGGTTTCAAGTGGAAAATAGATAAACCCATTCTTTCTGATAGAGATAAGTAAACATGCAAAATATATTAGTTACTGGTGGTTCAGGATTTATTGGTACAAACTATCTAAAATCAATAATAGGAAAATTTAAGCTCATCAGATCAAATTATTTTACTAATGATAATATCTTAAAAATAAAAGGAGTAGAATATAAAAAAGCTAATTTAGAGAGCATTTCAGAATGCAAAGAGTTATGTAAAGAAATTGATATAGTAGTGATGTGTGCTGCAAATTCATCTGGTGCAGCAATAATGGAAAAAACTCCATTAGCTCATCTTACACCAAACATAAGAATGAATTTAAATATGCTTGAGGCAGCATATGAATCTGGAGTAAAAAAATTTGTTTTTATCAGTAGTAATACTGTTTATCCACATGTTGATTACGCTGTAAAAGAGGAAGATTCGAAATATGAATTTTTTGAAAAATATCATGTTGTTGGTTGGATGAAAAAATTTACTGAAGAAGTATGTGAAATTTACTCAAAAAAAATAAAAAGAAAAATGACGACAATAATAGTAAGACCTGGAAATTTATATGGGCCCTACGATAAATTTGATATCGAGAAATCTAAAGTTATTGCCTCATTAATTAGAAAAGTTGTTGAAAAACAAAACCCAATTAATGTTTGGGGTGATGGTGAAGATCTTAAGGATTTTTTGTATATTGATGACTTTATTGATGGTTTAAACAAGATTGTTTTTGATGTAAATGAATTTGAGGTGATTAACTTAGCATCTGGCAATGGTATTACAATTAAGGAAATATTAAGTTTAATTATTGAACTAGAAAATGCCCAGTCATTAAAAATTGAGTTTGATAAATCAAAGCCAACAATGATTCCAAAAAGACTAATAAACATTTCTAAAGCAAAGAAATTGTTAAACTTCAATCCAAAAATTGAGATGAAGGAAGGCTTGTATAAAACTATAAATTGGTATAAGGAAAATTTAGCTTAACTAAATGATAATTTCTAGAACACCCTTTAGAATATCTTTTTTTGGAGGAGGAACTGATTACCCAGAGTGGTACAGAGAGAATAAAGGATCAGTAATAAGTACTACTATTGATAAATATTGTTATATCAACCTAAGATCACTACCACCTTTTTTTAATTATAATTATCGTTTACGTTATTTTAAAAAAGAAGAAGTAAAAAAAATTTCTGAAATCAAGCATCCATCGATTAGGGAATGTTTAAAGTTTATGGATTTTAAAAACAATCAAAGGTTAGAAATTGTTCACAGTGCTGATCTTCCAGCTTTATCTGGTTTAGGATCTAGCTCAACATTTACCGTGTCTTTATTGCATGCTCTTCATACTTTAAGAAATGAAAATATTACAAAAAAGCAGTTAGCAATGGAAGCAATTCATGTTGAAAGGAATTTAATTAGAGAAAAAGTTGGTTCCCAAGACCAAACTGCAGCTTCTTTTGGTGGTTTAAATCACATCGTATTTGAAAATAATGGAAACTTAAAAGTAAATAACATTTTTTTTTCTAAAGAAGATATAGTTAAACTAGAAGAGAATTCTATTTTATTGTTTACCGGATTACAAAGAAAAGCAAATTTAATAGCAAAGGATAAAGTAAAAAACATTAAAAGACATAAAAATATAAACAGTTTAGATGAAATTTCTAAATTAACTAATCAAGCATTAGAAGAAATTTTTTTTAAGAAAAAAATAGATTTTAAAAAATTTGGTGATGCTCTTAAAGATCAATGGGAACTTAAAAAAAAATTATCAGAAAAAGTCTCTAATTATCAAATAGATCAGATTTTTTCCGAAGCCTATTCTAAAGGAGCTTATGGAGGTAAAATCTTAGGTGCTGGTGGAGGTGGATTTATATTATTTCTAGTGCCTAAAAATAAGCAACAAAGATTTCTTAAAAGCTTCCATAAATTTTTGCAAGTTCCATTTAGAATTGATAATACTGGGAGCCAAATAATTTATTACAGCAAAAATTAATATTTATGAGAGAAATATTAAAAGGAATTTTTTATATAATTAAACTTCCACAATTTTTTTTTCAATTAATAAAATTTTCTAATTTTAGTTTAAGTGAAATATTGAAAATAAAAATTTTACCAAAGTTGTTTGATAATAAAAAAAAACATCCTTTTGATGCTCATTATCTTTATCATACTGCTTGGGCATCAAGAATATTAGATAAAATGAAACCTGAAATTCTTCATGATTTTGGATCTGATCTACGATTTGTGACTATCAGCTCAGCAAATACTAAAATAATACATCATAATATACAAAAGCCTAATATAAACCTTGAAAATTTAGAATTCAAAAACACTGACCTAACTGATATGCAAGATATAAAAAACTCTTCAATAAACTTTTTAAGTTGTATGCATGTTGTAGAACATATAGGTCTTGGTAGATATGGTGATAATCTTGATAAAGATGGTAGCATTAAGGCAATAAATGAGATTAAAAGAGTTTTAAATTATAGTGGCAATTTAATTTTTGTTGTTCCCGTAGGAAAAAATAATATTTATTTTAATGCTCATAGAGTTTTTAGTTATGACCAAATAATTGAATATTTTAACGAACTTGAGTTGATAGAATTTAGTTTGGTTGATGATGACGGATATAATACTGGCCTAAAAATAAACGCAGATCCTAGTTTGGTCTCAAAAAATAACTATGCTTGTGGGTGTTTTTGGTTTAGAAAAAAGGCACTCACAAATGAATCTAAAAAGTAAAATAAAAAAAGTATTTAAAATTTATCCATTTTATAGATTTAATCCCTATATTACAAATTTTGTATCTCATCCAAATAAATCGTTTATTTTACACATGTTGTATAGTTTTTTATGTATTTCGATTAATTTTTTAAATAGCTATAAGAAAAACAGAGTAACTATTTTTTTTAATAAAAATGGATTTTATAAAAAAATAATTAAAGAAAAAGAAGTGCCTTATATTTTATTTAATCTGCTAGAAAAAAAATTAAACACATATCAGGAAATAGTTTACTGCCATTTAAATAATTTTACTTATACTGAAAAAAAAATGTCTAATCGAGACAATCAACAATTTGTTTATGATATTGAAAAATCGTTTCTAAATAAAATTGATGATTATATAAGATCAGATAAAGACTTTGATATGATAATAAAAAATTACTTTAAATCTGAATATAGAATAGTAAATTTGAGAATTTGGAGATATTTGCCAGGCTCAAAAAACCTAGATAATGAAAAAGTAGGTGCTCATTATGATAGGTTTCCTCATAAGACGGTCAAAATAATGATTTATAAAGGTTTTTTTGGTCAAAAAAATCCAAGTCTTGAAATTTTAGATGCAGAAAAAAATGAGTCTTTAATTTTTTCAGTTCGCGGCAGAGATCCAATTATAATACTTGACTCAAATCATCTTTACCATAAAGCCAACTTACCAAAAGTAAATAGAGATACCATTGAGATTACTATTCAACCTGCCTTTTTTGATAAAGAACCATTATTTGGTGGTTTTAGTTCAGGACATCCTTATAACCCATTTAAAAAAAATTCAAAAGTTCAAATAAATTAGTATTTTAATTTCCAAACAATCAAATTCATCCCATCAATTAATTGACTTCCAAATGGGCTTTTTAATAATTTTATAATTTTAATTTTTTTTTGTTTTTTTAATTCATAAATTTTTTCCAAAAAATTAGTACTGTATTTTTTTTTATTTAAAGCAATTACGGAAAGCATATCTTCAGGATTATTAGACTTAAAAAGTTGTGGCATAGGCTCAATATGAATACAAATATTTGGTTTATTTTTGATTATAAAATTAAAAAAATTATCAACATTTCCAGACAATTGTTCAATAGATCCACTAGTATAAATAGCAGAATTATTTTTAAGAGTCGTTCTTTTGTTAACTTTTTTCATATCAAAATGAAAACATTCCCAGTTATAGTTCTTATGATTTGATATTTTTTTTAGCAAAGCAACGCTATTAGAGCTAAAATCAGAGGCAAAAACTTTTTTTTGAGGAAAAATATTCATGAGCCTGATAAGGTTATGTCCAGAACCAGCTCCAAATTCATAAATATTTTCAATGTTTTTAAAGTATTTATTAAAGTACCAGTTTCTAAAAATATCTATCATATCATATTCAAATGATTTTGACGATTTTATAAATTTACCATTTAATCGAAAATATGAATTAGATCTTTTAGAATAAAATTGAGGCACTAAGTCTTGAATTTTTTTTTTTTCCTTAAAAATGTTATATAAGTTTCCCCATCCTTTCTCCCATATCTTTTTTCTACCTTTTGATGTTACTATTCTATTTTCAGAACTAATTTTTTTTAATGTATCAATTATAGCTTTATTTCGTTGAATTGAATTTAATTCAGAATATTTAATATTTTTTTTTTTTATTAAATTTAAAGTAGAATTATCAATATTTTTTTCTTTAAATAATTTTAATATTTTTTTTTTACTTATTATCATAAAGCAATAATTTAAATTTATATAATAAATTTCTTAGATGAAAATTAATATTTAGATTGTAGAATATCTTTGATGTAATAAAAAAGTTATATAGTTTACTGTTATTTGACCATCTACCAGTCGGCTTTTCTGATTTAATTAAAATTGTTTCTTTTTTAAAGTTTTTAACTGGTTCGTTTCTATTTTTGCTAAAAAATCTTTTGCCATCGTTCTTAAATGTCCATAATTGCAACATAAGTTTTCTATCAATTCGCATATAATCTCTACTCATTTTTCTGTTATCTTCTAAAATTTTATCCTCAGTAACCAAAACTGACGAATTGATTACTTTATAACCATCATTAATCATTCTTAAAAAAAAATCTGCTTCCATTAAAGTACAAATAAATCTGCTATCAAATCGTCCATATTTATACCAGAGATCTTTTTTAAGTGGTGGTGACATTGGCAGCAAGGCTGTTTCATCTTTATTATCATTAATTTTGAATGTTTGTTGTTTAGTTTGATCAACACCTCTAAATTTATATGTTAAACCAATTAAAATTTTTTTATTCTTATATTTTACAATCTCTTGATCTAAAATATCTAAAGGGTTTTTAGTCCTAAATATCAGATCATCACCTATGTTCATTATGTATTCACCTTGAGCTTTTTCATATAAAATTTCCCAACATTGTGCTGGTTTAACATTAGTATTAATATATTTAAAGTTTGATGGAAGTTGAAAGTTAGGTTCGCGAGGCCCAGCAAAAATCATTTCGAAGTTTATATTATTTGATTTTACTGACTCATAAATTTTCAGCCAATTTTCAGTTCTTATTGCTGGAGAAACTAAAGAATATTTTATTCCCAACATTTGTTTAACTTACTATAAAATAAGTTAATCTAGAATTATATTGCCATCTTTTTAAATTAATATTTTGTAGACCTATAGTTTCTTTAAGTGCAATAGTTTCTCCAGGAGAAAGTTCATCACAGACTTCATCAAAAACAATAATACTACCTTTTGTAATATGATTTTTTATTTTTTTTAAAATTTGAACTGTTGGTTTATAAATATCCATGTCAAAAAAAACCAATGATAGGACTGCTTCAGGATTTTCTTTTATAAATTTATCAAAGGTAAGATTAACATCTCCCTTGTAAACTTTTGCTCTTTTATAGTGAGGCAGGGCACCAAAATTTTCTTTGATATCTAAAATTTCTACAAGCAATTCTTGATAGTTCTTTGTCGTTTTAAAATCACCAGATTTTAAATTTAGATCTTTTTTTGTAACACCTTTTAGGCCCTGAAATGTATCAAATGCAAAAATCTTTCTTGTTCTGTTAAATGGCTCATATATATCTCTAAGACTTTGAAATAATGCTGTGGTGCTCCCATATTGACATCCAAGCTCCAAAATATATCCAGGTACTTCAAGAATATTTTGATAAATATGGTTAAAAAATAAAATCCTTGATAGATACTTTGGATCAAAAAAAAGCGCTAAATTATCAAGTTTTCTTACCCCATCTAAGTCAGATTTTTTAAGAATTTCATAAAGTTTATGTTTATTTTTTCTATAATCATTTGAACCAAAAAAATCAAAAGCTGTAGGATTTTCTTTTTTACTTTTTTTAATGTAATTATTTGTCATAAAATAATGCTGTTAATTTTTGAATTAAGTTCATATAAAGCTTTACATCTAATTTTACCATCTAAAACTAAATATTTATTTCTATATTTTTTTAAAAAAACTGGTTTAAGAGGACTTTTATGTATTTTTATCTCTTTTTTAACCATTTCAAGAGCATTTTTATTCAACTTTATATTTTCAAGCTTGATATGATTATTGTTAACTAAATAAAAAATTTTATTTGGATCTATATTTTCAACTTGGCGAATTTTTTGTTCTAGTTTAAATATTAGTTTTTTTAAATCACTCTTATATAATAAATCATTAAGTTTTTTCATTTTATTATATCTGCTCAAGTTCTTGATTGATACTATTGGTATAACATTTTTATATAGAGAAAATAAAAGCGACATATCTTTAAAATTTATTTTAAATCTTTTTGTAATTTGTTTTATAATTTTTTTTGAACTGTCATTTAATTTTTTGAAATTACACCATCTTATTGGAGAATATCCAAATACCTTTATTTTGTTATTTTTGCAAAAAGTGATTATTTTTTTTTGAAAGAAGTAATTAAATATATTGAACTCTATCTCAATAGCATCTAAGTTTTTATTACTGAAAGAATAAAATTTTTTTAATTCTTCAAATCTAGGATTTCCAATACCAATATATTTAACACTGTCATCTTTTTTTATAGACAAAAAATTATTTATATTTTTTTTTGAAATATTTTTGTTTGGCCAGTGAGTTATAAAAAAATCGATCTTGTTATAACCACTTAGGTTTTTATAGTCCTGAAGTTTTTTTTTAAGTGTAATATTTTTGTCTTGTGCTAGGTATGATGGTTTACCGATCAAACTAAATCTTTCATTTAATTTTTTAAGAACTTTTAATGATTTACCATTATGATAGACTCTTGCGGTATCAATAAGTTTTCCACCCTCAGCATAGAATATTTTTAAAACTTTAATTCTATTTTCAATGTTATCTTTTAGTAAATCACCTGTTCCCAAACATACTTTTTCTAGAATTTTCTTTTTCATTTTTGAAATTTACTCTTAAAGTATTTTCTATAAATATAGTAAAGTTTTGACTGAACATTAGGAGTATTTAAGATTATTTTAAATATAAAAAAATACAATCTGTTAGCTAAAAAAAAAAATATTTGATTATTGAATTTCCATCTTCCTAAATTTCCTTGTGGTTTTTTTAATTTGTGTAAATTGTACTTTTGAAGTTTGTCAGCTCTATTATTCCTCATTTGAAGATAAATTTTATCACCGAATATAGATTTTTGGCCTTTAAACGTTTTTTTTGTCCATAAACTATTTAGAAGTTTTCTATCTCTAGAACTGTAATCTTGATTAAGAGAGTATTTGTTAAAAAAATTTTCTGTTAAATATATGTTTGAAAAAGTAACCTTGTAACCGTATTTCATTAATCTTAAATATAGATCTACATCATATAGAGTAGCTGTAAACCTTGTGTCAAATAAACCAACTTTTTTTATAATTTCTTTGTCTAATAATGGTGCAAGAGGAATTAGTTTAGAATCTTTAATTTCCGGGTGAAATCTATAAGAATTGATATTTTGATTTAAAGGATTGGACAATCTTGCCGAAATTAATTTTTTTTTATTTTTTTTTGTTAAGTTGATTAATTTATCAAGTGATCTTTTTTTGTTGAAAAAGATATCATCAGGATAAAAGGAAATAAATTTTCCCCTTGCCTCTTTAAAAGCAATTGTATGGCATTGAGGCGGTTTATTATAAGAATTGATTATTTTTAAATTACCCACATTATAATTTGACATAGGACCTACAATTATAATTTCATGTTTAGATTTATTATTTTTAAAGTTATTTACAATTTTAGGTATTGCAAATTTATTTTTAGATGTAATTAATATTGAAGCATCTAAATCATCTCTATTTAGCATGACTAGATTATTTTTTAAATCTACTATGAATCACAGAGTCCTCTATTAGTTCCATTAAAATATGACCAATACAAATATGTGCCTCTTGTATTCTTGCTGTAGAATTAGATTTGATTATTATATTGTCTTTTGACAATTTTTTTGCAGCACCACCATTTTTGCCTAACAAAGATATCGTTTTAATTTTAAGTTGATTTGCCTTTTTAATGACTTTTAGAATATTTTTTGAATTTCCACTCGTTGAAATAGATATCAAAATATCATCTTTTTTACCCAAGGCTTCGAGCATTCTAGCAAGATATACATCATAACTGTAATCATTACCACAAGCTGTCAAAGAAGTTGTATCTAAATTAAGTGAAATAGCTGCAATAGGTTTTCTATTTACCTTAGGTCTCAATCTTACAAGAAGTTCTGTAGCAAGATGATGTGCATCACTAGCGGATCCACCATTCCCACAAAAAATTAATTTACCACCATTATTTAGCGAATTTATACAGATTTCAGATGCATTAACTATTTGAGTTAAATTTTCTTTTAATATTCTTTTTTTTACTTGGATGTTTTCATTGATATCCTTTTTAATTTTTTTTAATATTTTTCTAATTTTAGGTTCCATAATTATTTTTTTAACAATGATTTATAATAGTTATATGTTTTTTTTAAACCTGATGCTAATTTAGTTTTTGGTCGCCATCCAGTCTTATTAATTCTTTTATTGCTAAGCATCTTTAATTTCATACCATCTGGTTTGGTTTTATCAAAAAAAATTTCTCCTTCAAAGTTTACGATATTTTTAATCTTATTCGCTATCTCTGCAATAGTAATTTGTTTTCCTGATCCAATATTGATATGGCTTAACCCATTAGTTAAATTACTATATTTTTTTTTTGGTAATTCGTAAACTTTCAAAATAGCTTCGGCTAAATCATCAACATATAGAAAATCTCTAAAAATTTTTCCAGACCCCCATACCACTGTCATTTTTTTTTTATTAATTTTTGCTTCATGAAATTTTCTAATTAAAGCAGGTATTACATGGGAATTCTTTAAATCAAAATTATCTTTAACACCATAAAGATTAGTTGGCATTAAACTTCTAAAATCTTTTTTGTATTGAAAATTAAGGGCTTCACACAATTTGATTCCAGCAATTTTTGCTATCGCATAAGGCTCATTGGTTGGCTCAAGATGACCAGACAGTAAATCTTCCTCTCTCATTGGTTGTCTTGAATTTTTGGGATAAATACACGAAGAGCCAAGAAAGATTAATTTTTTTACATTGCTTAAATGAGATCCATAAATAAGATTATTTTGTATTTGTAAATTTTCAAAAATAAAATTTGTCTTAAAAGTATTATTTGCATATATACCTCCTGCTCTGGCAGCGCAGATTATTACTGAATGAAATTGATTTTTATATAAATACTTAAAGACTTTATTCTGATCTAATAGATTTAATTCTTTTTTGTTAATTGTAATAATTTTATATTGTTTTTTATTAATAAATTTCTTTAAAACAGCATTTCCAACCATTCCATTATGACCAGCGATAAATATTTTTTTTTTATTCATGTATAATAATTCCTAGGTTGATATCTAAAAAAATTAAACTAAATGTTATAATTATTATTAGTTAAAATGCTAAATAAAAATAAAAAAAACGATTTCATATTAGTTTTGATACAAACGTATAATGATGGTGAATATCTTGTAAAAGCTATTAAATCATTGCTTAATCAAACATATAAGAAACTAGATATTTTAATATTAGACGATGGTTCAGATAAAAAGAATATTAGTATTTATGAAAAATTTATTAAATCAAATAGAAGAATAAAATATATTTATAGAAAAAATCAAGGGATAATCAATAGTTCAATATTGTTAACTAAAATTGCAAAAAAAACATCTTATAACTTTTTTGCTAAAATGGATGGAGATGACATTTCCAAAAAAAATAGGATTAAAAAACAAATAAATCTTTTAAAGAAAGACTATGATTTAGTAGGATGTAATTATGAAAGAATTAATTCGAAAGACAAAATTTTTGAAGTAAATTTCTGTTCAAGAAATAAAGTATCAAGATTTAATCAGTTAATGGTGGAGTCTATATTTGCACATGGGTCAATTTGTTTTAAACGTTCTTTGTTGGATAGAAATATTTTAAAGTATGACCCAATGTTTTCAAAATTACCTTTTCCAGAAGATTTCAACATGTATCATAATTTACTAGGCAAATGTAAGATTGGATCAGTTAATGAGATATTATATAAATATAGAATACACAAACAATCCTATTCAGAATCAAATAAAAAAAAATATAAGCAACAATTATTAAAAATTTCAAAAAAATATTTCAAACTTAATAAAACAGAATTTTTTCAACTAAATACAAATTATTTAAGCAAAGATTTTTTTGATCTAATTATTTTTTTTAAAATAGCAACAAGAAATAATTTATGGAAAAATAGAAAAATGCAAAAAATTATTTTAAATAATTTTACAATTATTAAATTAATTAAAATTTTTAATTATTATATAACAAGAAAATGGAATAAATTTATAAATGTTTAAAAACTATATAGATAAATCGTTTTTAATATTTTTGATTATATTCACAATTTTATTTTTTTTTTTATTCTTAGAAAATTATAATTTTTTAAATAATAAAAGTTCACTTTTATTTGATATTTTACCAAATTCATCTGTAGGGGATAGTTACAAATATTATCACCAGGCTATAGTTAATGATTATAATTTTTTTGAACTAATTTTGAAGTACTTCAATCATTTTTCAATTAATTCACAGCATTACGATGGAGCTAGATTTTACCCAGTAAATAATCTTCAACATATTGTTTATTTTTCAATTTTTGGAAATAATTTTTTTGTTTACAGTTTATTCAATTATTTATTTTATATTTTTTTAATTTATAAACTTTTTAATCTAATTCCTAAAAACAAAAAAAAAATTTTTCTTTTTTTAAATTTAATAAATTTTATAATAATAGGCAGCTTATCATCTCCAAATAAAGAGATCATCTGTGTCTTTTCATTTACATTATTTTTAATATATTATTTAAATAAACAACAAATTTTCTTAATTCTATCCCTAGTTTTTGGAATGTTTTCAAGATATGAATTTTTATTCATTCTCATATTTTTATTTATTATAGACTCTAGCATGATTAAAAATATGATCTATTACATAAAAGAAGAATTTAAATTAAATAAAAAATTCAAAAAATATGCTTCTTTAATTTTTTTCTTTGCCTCATCACTTTTAGGTTACTTTTTCTCAGTTTTCTTAATTTCAATTTTATCCCTTACTTTTAAGATTGAATTTATTAATTTAATTAATGGTGGAGTATATTCAGGAGAAATTTATCAAAATATATTTTTAAATTTAGCTAACTTTATAAAATATTACATTTTGATTATAATATTTACCTTACTGGGAAAATATTTTTTTTCAAAAAGCTATAAAAAAAATTATTATTTAATAATTATTTTGTCACTAATAATTTTAATGTTAAATGTAATTTTACCTGAGTACCCATGGTTTGTAAGACAAATTATTGATATTACAGATCAGCAAACTGATCGAAGTATTGGTTTAACATTGTTTTTATATGAAAAAGTAATGGATGGATTTTATTTTTTAATTTTTCCAATGAAAATTTCGTCATCACTTTTTGCTGGTATCTTTCAAAAACCAGTACTAGCGTCTTATGAATCAATTTTTAGTTTTTTTTCTCAAATTATGTTTTTAATTTTATCAATAAATATTATTTATAATTTTTTTAAAAACAAGTATTCAGAATTTTTAACATTATTTTTTATAGGAACTATTTTTTTAATAATTTTTTCTTTGCCACCTATTTCACAACATCGATACGTTTTCTTTTCATATCAAATTTTTGTTTTGTTAGTTTGTTTAAACAAAACTAAATATAAAAGGATAAAATCTTAGTGAAAATATTAATCTGTGCTGAATCTTTTTATCCAGAAATAAATGGTGTTTCTTCTGTGCTAACTAACTTAACTAAAGAATTATCAAAAAAAAATATTACTATCAGTGTAGCAACAAAAAAAATTTTAAATCGGAAAAAATTAATCATAAATAAAAAAAAAATAATTGTTCATGAATTTGATATTTCTGGGAATTCAGTTAAAGGATTCAAAGGTAATAAAATTGAATACATAGATTTTTTAAAGAATTCAAAGTTTGATATTTATTTCTTTTATGCAGCTCAACAGTGGAGTTTTGATTTAGCATTGCCAATATTAAATGGCTCAGATAAAAAAATATGTTTTGTTCCTTGTGGGTTTTCAAGATTAAATAATTTTTTTTATAAAGAATATTTTAGAAATATTTTTAAGGTGATAAAAAATTTCAATTCGGTAATCTTTCATTCTAAAAATTATCAAGATTATATTGTGTGTAAAAAAAATAACGTCAAAAATTTATCTATAATTTCAAATGGAGCAAATCCTTATAAGGTTTTTAATAAAAATAGATCCAATAGTATCTTAATAGTTTCAGAAATTAAGTTTAATAAAGGTTTAGAAAGATCATTATGTGCTCTTTTAATTTCAAGAGTAAACAATGTTCAACTTAATATTTATAGTCAAAAAAAACCAAGCTCATTTAATTTATATTTTTTGATAATTAAATTTTTAATATTTCTATTAAAAAATAAAGGAATTATAACAAATCTAAAATATGGTTTTAGAGAAAACCAGATTAAAAAAGTACGATCTAAATCAAGGATTTTTTTATTTGGATCTAGATTAGAATGCTCACCATTAGTTTTGTACGAGGCGGCGTCTTCTGGCTTACCATTTATATCTTTTAGGGCAGGAAATTCAGCAGAAATTGCAAAAAAAACAGGTGCTGGAATAACTGTAAATAATATTGGAGAAATGGCCAAAGTTATAAATAAACTTTTCTTTAATAAAAAATTAAATATGAAACTTTCAAGCAATGGAATAAAAAATTCTTCAAAATTTTCTTGGAAAAAAATTGCAATGTTCTATTTAAAAATTTTTAGATCAATATGAGAATTTTTTTTTCAAGTTACAAATATGATTATGGAAAAAAAGATTGGGGTTATTCTTTTGAGTATCTAAATTTTTATAAAACGTTAACTAATATGAAAAATGTTGATAAAATTTTTTTTTATCCAATGGATAAATATGAGTTTTATGGAAAACAAAGATTTAATGACAAGGCATTTAATATAATCTCCAAAAGTAAATTCGATATATGTTTTTTTTTCATGTTTAAAAATGAATTTTCAGATAACATTCTAAAAAAAATTAAAAATGACATTAACACCCAATCCATAGCATGGATGTCTGATGATCATTGGAGATTTGATAATTATAGTAAACATAAAGCTCATTTATTTAATTGGGTTGC
>MDTG01183159.1_pt1 | contig 15857 bp, 27 predicted proteins | sample 811421 | NCBI WGS metagenome assembly MDTG01 (sample SAMN05326645, study PRJNA326480) | marine metagenome | isolation source: seawater | place: Pacific Ocean: South East | collected 2011 | reverse complement strand
TCTCAGCATTATACAGAAGACGAGATTTTAGCGGCGCTTTGACATGAAACTTGTTGACGCCCCCGGCAAAGTAAATACTGGACGGCCACTAAAACCATTTGGCATAGTCGTCCACCACACAGCCTCAAACCGCAACGCCAACCCCGACAACGTGGTAGCGATGTGTGTTCGAGGTGTCAATAAAGTGCCCGGACCTTTATACAACTACATCATTAAACGTGATGGCACCATTGTCAAGTTGACTGCTGACAATGTGAAAGCTAACCATGCTGGTCGAGGCTTACAGTCTGTATTGACACGGATGCAACAAAACAACCCTGTTACCGGTGACGCTACTAGCCCCGGCAAAATTAGCGCTAACGCTCGTTTAATAGGTATTTCTCTTATTAATGACGGATTAGGAGAAGATATACCCGGCACACAGATGGACGCACTCGTAGAGTTGTGCGCCTTTCTGTGCGACGGACATAACTGGAACCCTAATTGTGCTGTGATAGGTCACAAAGAATGGACTTCACGCAAGGTTGATCCCTCGTTCTCAATGAGTGAGCTTCGAGGAATGATTCAACGGCGCATGGTCACAGACACTCCTGTAATGACTTTACCTAAAGAACCAGAGGACGGGCTTGTTCCTTTCCCCGGAACACTTCGTAAAGGTTCACGCAGCCAAGCAGTTGTTCATATTCAACGAGTAGTAGGAGCTTTAGCCGACGGGATATTTGGGCGTGGTACACTCGCCAAAGTAAAACAATGGCAACGAGTCAACGGGCTAGTTGCAGATGGCATAGTTGGTCCTAAAACTTGGGCAGCTATGCAGATACGGAGACAAGAAGTTGTTCAACCAGCGTTTTATTAAAGATACTTTAGAGCGTGCTATCGCTACTTTTGCTCAGGCATGGGTAGCGGCTATGGCAGTCCCCGGTCCAGACTGGATGGACTCGTTAAAAGTTGCAGGAGTGGCTGCTCTTGTAGCTATTGGTAAAGGTGTTGCTGCTCGTAAAGTTGGTGATCCTGAAACGGCATCAGTAACTAGTTAGAAATGAGGTTATACGGTGACGCAGTATCGTCAGACAGGGGTTCAATATAGGGCATCTGGAGTTGCTTATAGCGCTCCTCTTGTCGTTACTCCTGCGACGATTGCTGCTACCGCAACGGTTTTAGACGAAGTAAGTGTCCAGTACCGTGAGCCGGGGTTAGCGTATAGAAACGGTTACGAATATAGTCAATCGCAAAACGGTATTGTCGAAATTGCAGCCACAGTCGATACTGTTACTGCTACTGTCGCTTTTTCTGGTGCTGCTAGCGTCGAAGCAAATATTTCAGTTGATCCAAGAATTGTTACTTCGACAGCTTTAGGTGCGGGTGTCACCGCTAACTACGTAGACGTTGAAGAAGTAGACCTTAGCGCTGTAGCAGCGTTACCTACTCCAACTCTGCGAACAGATCAAATACTAACTGTTTCAACGATTGCGGCTACCACAACAATCAGTGGTACAGCGGTAGTAGACCTGCTGCCTGCCACTATTGCGGCAACAGGAACTGTTCCAGCAGTCAGCGTTTCTGCTCACGTCACACCTAGCAACATTGCTATTACTTCTGTTGTAGCTGCTGAACAGATGTACACCTTTTATCCGGGTAGCGAAAACACTTTGCCACCTGTTTTAGAATTAAATAAACCTACACCTGCGGCTTACGCTTTAATGCAGCATTACAAGCCAAGACTTAAAGCCGAAAATCTTTTTATTATTAACAACAGTTCAGTATAAAACTTTTTTCCTATAGACGCTTCTACTGTCACACGCACACTTTATGGTGGACACTTGCCACCTACAGATCTGACAGCAACTGAGATATCATTGTTGAAAGCTAGTGGATACCCCATTGATGTAGGAGCCGGTGTTTAATGCCAATGTACGTTTACCGTTGTCTTGATTGCGGATTGTCACACGATATCCGTCATGGGTTCGATGAAACTTATGACGGTTTTTGTGATGCATGTAAGGGTGTAGTACGCAAATACTTTGGTGAAGTACATATTTCTGCATCAGCTACCCCTACTAGAGGTTTGCATGATGGGAAAACCATTGACTGGACAGGAACTAAAGTTAAAGAAAAAGAAAAAGAAAAAGATATGGCAGCCTACAAAAGGCTTAGATCTGAAGGATTGCAACCTCCAACGATTAACGGTTCTGCAAATCTTGAATCAGAAGCACGAACGCCATACGAAATTAAAGCAGGGACTCTTTTACAAGGACAAAAAACAGAGAAAGATCGTAAAGAACGTGCTCTAAATGACGTTCTTGGGAGCACCTAACGACTGCACAAGGATGGATTGACGAAACAAGAGACATGCTGTTGTCCGGTTATGTGGAAGAACTAGATGTAGTGACGACACCTCCAACCACAACAACTGGTACTTCTTTGGTAGTTCAAGGGCTTGCTGGGTCGATTGTTAAAGGTGTTGTTATTGAAATAAATACCGAGTTGATGTATGTAACCCAAGTTACATCTACAACTATCTATGTTTTGCGAGGTTACGGTGGCTCTACTCCTCAAACTCATTCTGCTACTGATGTTGTTCGGGTTTCTCCTAAATTTCCTGCACATCGCATATTGGAAGCATTAAATAACGATCTACGTGACCTTTCAACCCCTGATAATGGGTTGTTTAAAATGAACACAACAAGTTTTACCTACAACGCAACCCAAGATGGTTACGATTTGTCTGGTTTAACTAACGAAAACGTTCAATCTATTTATTCGGTAACCTACGCAGACCCAACACCTGCTGAAGCTCGTGAACCTGACATCCGCTCATGGTCACTTAAAAGAAATAGGGATACAGCAGCGTTTAGCAGCGGCTTAGCGCTTGTTTTGCATGGCACTGCTTGGCCCGGTAAAAAAGTAACTGTTAGCTACAAGTCGCCGCTTACGTTAATTACTGCTACGACTGACGCTAAGTCAACTACTGGTTTGCAAACAACAGCATACGATTTGTTGCCTTTGGGTGCAGCTTTGTTTTTAATGACTACTGCTCCTATTCGTAGAGAGTTTGTAGATGCACAAGGTATGCATCGTCGAGCAGAAGAAGTTCCACCGGGCGCTATTTCTGCGTCTTTGAGAGATTTACGTGTTCGTAGAGAAGCAAGAGTTAATTCTGAAGCAGCACGTTTAGCTGCGATGTATCCAACGAGTTGGCAACGTAACGCAATAGGAAACTAATGGCTTTTAATTCCGAATTGCTGCCAGTTGAATTAGATGGTGTCTCGTATCTCGTTGACACAACTCAGTATGCGCGTACAACTGTGCCTGCATTGCGTGAGCAGCGAGATAATAGTAAAGAACCGGGCGAAAATACGCTTGATACGACTGGTGCATGGGTTCGGTCACAAACGGATTGGAGTTTAGGTGCGGGGCAAGAACATTTTGATTTGGATGACAGTGATCGCAGGCGTTTTAAGTCTTCTAGTGGTGTTAACCCGTGGACGAAAGGCGAACTCTCGTTACTCCCCATCACCGAAGAGAAATTAAACCAGACAGGCACAAACCTGAAAGTGCATCGTATAGGCACCTATCTTTACATGGCTTATGGTTCTGTTCTTGCGTGGGTGTCTGATGCTACGACCGCTTCGTTTACAATTAGTGGTAGCAACTCAATCAATTTCAGTACGTCAACACCTTCACGGTCAGGAGATATTACTGACTTCCACTCAGACGGCACGTACGTTTATGTAGCGTTCGGTAACAGCGACAAGATAGCTAGATGCGCTATTAACTCAACAACGGTTGATACGTGGCCTACAAGCGGCACACAGAAAGCCGACATTATAGAAGTTTCAGCAGGTCGTTTGATAGGAGCTACTGCTTCTGACGCAAACATCTTTGAATTAAACGCTAACGGCCAAAAGTTTTCTGGTTCACTGGACTACACACCACAGCTAGCTCAAACACAATGGCAGTCAATTACTGGTGGCCCTTCAGGTATTTATGCTGCCGCTAACACAGACGATACAGGCACTGTGTATCACATAGACGTTGATTCGTCTGACGGAACACTACTGACACCAGTTATCAGTGGTCAGATGCCGCATGGAGAATCAATAAACGAGATCCTTGCATACGGAGAGATACTTGTTATAGCTACAAGCGCTGGGTTTCGTACAGCTCTAATCGACACTCAATCTGGGGCAGTAACTATTGGCCCTGTGATAGATGAGGGCGGAGAAGCATTTTCTTTAGAAGCTGATAACAAATTTATTTGGTGGGGCACTGGGAGCGGACAGTTATATCGGGCTGATTTAACTAAATTTACTTCTACTTTAGTTCCTGCGTTTGCTAGCGATTTAGTATCAACAGGCGGCACAGGAAACGTTAACTCTGTAGCCAGAGTTTCAGGCAAAACATACTTTGCTGCTACAGGCGACGGAGTATACGGAGAATCAGGAACAGGTGTTAAAGTTGCTACTGGGACACTCACCATTGGTGAAGTTTCGTGGTCAACTGTTGTTCCGAAACTGTTGCGTTCTGTCCAAGTCCGGCAAGACCGGGCACAATACACGTTCGGTCCAGTTGACTATCGACAAAGCGGCGCTGACTACCGACACGACACATTCAGTTACCGTGGTAACCCTGTCGCAGCATTTTTAGGTGGCATACAGTTCGGGGCTACAAATGATAACAACGTTACTGACACACTCACATTGTCTCAGGGTGTTTCAAGTAACTTTACATTTACAGCAGAATCTTCTGTGTCTTACAAGTTTGTTATCACAATGACACGAGACACTGACGACACAACCATTGGCCCAATCATTGCTGACTGGCAAACAACATGTGTCGCTACACCTAAACGAGTAGACGAAATTATTGTTCCTCTTGTTTTACGTGAACAAGTTTTGACATCAAGAAACAGCGGTGCACCAACAAGATATGACTCGGGAACAGTGTTCAACAGTCTCCGTACACGAATGGAATCAGGTGTAACAGTTACTTACATCGAAGGTACACGCTCTGAAAATGTGACCATAGAACGTTTAGCTATGCAACCAGAGCAACTATCCGATGACGGTTCATGGTGGGAAGGTACTCTTTTAGTAAGGCTCCTGACAGTCCCTAGTTAAGAGGGGAAATGGCTAAAGTACTTTTCTTCGATATAGAAACTGCACCCAATCTTTCTTACGTTTGGGGGCAATGGCAGCAAAATGTCATTGACCACGCACACGAGTGGTACATGCTGTGCTTTTCATACAAATGGGAAGGCGACAAAAAAACACACGTTGTTTCCCTCAACGACTTTGACCTGTATGAAGAAGACCCAGAGAATGATTTCGATGTTGCTTACAAACTATGGAAACTCCTCGATGAAGCAGACATAGTTATAGGCCACAACTCAGACGCATTCGATATTAAAAAAGCTAACGCACGATTCGTCTACCACAACTTCGGGCCGACTAGTCATTACCAAACTGTCGATACTTTAAAACTAGCTCGTCGTTACTTTAAATTTAATAGCAATAGACTTGGGCACCTTGGAGAACACCTTGGACTCGGGGGAAAAGAAACCACAGGAGGGTTCCAAACATGGGCAGGCTGTATGCAAGGTGACGTTAAAGCATGGGCAACCATGAAGAAATACGCCAAACAAGACGTAGATCTTTTAGTAGATGTCTATGAACGGCTACGTCCGTGGGCTACAAATCATCCCAATAGAAACGTGATCGACGCAACTTCACATGCATGTCCGACTTGCGGCAACAATAAGCTGCAAAAGAGAGGTAAGAGGCGTACCCGGACAATGACTTACCAGTCCTATCAATGCCAACGCTGTCGCTCTTATTGCAGGGAGAGGCTAACCGATACACCGATACGTCCTGAAGTTGTTTAATAAAAGAATTTAGAAGGCGACAGGTTCTTATCGTCTTTCGCAAGGATACGTGCCTTACATTTCTTGCATCGGCATTCACCGATCAAATATTTAGCGATAGTCCCATGCTTTTTGAAGTCTTTTTTTTCCGAACGAATATGTCCGTTGTTGACTTTCATCAATAATCTTCAGGGTTAGACGCTTCGTCTTTAAAAATTTCAGCCATACGTTGAGCTTCTTCTTTGCTTCGATACCACTCACGCATATAACTGTCACAGATCACTGCATAACCGGGAACACTAAGACCTGCCCCGATTCTTGCAACTACTTTTTCGACTTTAACGTTCATCGCTTTTCTCCAATCACGATGTCCCTTTATTTTACCACGCTGTGTGAGAATTAGGGCGGGATGGTGAGGTAGAAAGGAGAGTAAACACCCCCACATCCCATCACCGGTAATCATCCGGCTAGCCCTTAGATCTAAGTTGTTCCTTTAACTTTCTTAGTCTCTGAATGTTTTCTTCTTTAGACAGAGACTCTTTCTTTTCTGATTCTAGCGCAGCCTTAGTCACTGCAACGTCAGCTATGTTACTGACTGGGCGTTGGTTTTCCACTTGCTCATCTACTATTCGACGTAAAGCTGTTTCAAAAGCTGCTTCAGTAAACGACCAAGTAATACCTAAAGCTGCGTAACATTCATCGAGTGACCACCCTGCCGCATGAGCAGTTTCAACGACATGACGGATCTTCATTGGTTTAGCCAACGGTTTTTTAGTTTGTTCTTTCCACCATTGATTGAGCATGTCAGTCATATCAGTAAAAACTGGTGCTCGTTTGGTTGTCATTTTTATTACTTTGCCCATCTATTCTCTCCTTTATTAACTGTGCAAAAGTGTGCATCTCCATGACTACGTAGGCTCCGCCGGTCCCAAAGTTCCGACGTTTAACTAATGCAGCACCGAACTTGGCATCTGCATTGATGCGCTCTTGCTCTGTCTCCTTCATTATCTGGGACAAAGAAGACAGAGCATCCTTCCTGTTTTTACATTCAAATACAAATTCAGGAAGGTCGAGGCATCGAATATCTCCGACATCTTTTGTGCCTACAAGCGGGAGTCTCATAAACTCATGCTTTGTATAGCTTTCAAGATATCTAACACACTCAGTTTCCCAAGCGGTCCCCTTCTGTTTAGCTTTACTCACAATTCAGTAATCTCAGGGGGATGATTTTCCCAGTCGTCTTCTGTCATTTCCATGTAAGCTTCTAAAGCTGACTGGAACATAAACGAGAGAGCCTGCATCATTTTATTGTTAGGGTCCATACCGTCACTGCCAGCAGGATGACGTTCAAACGCATCAACTAAACGTGACGCATGTAACTCGACATCCATAGCAAAGTCTTTAGGTACTAGAAAAGACATGATGGTAAGGTTGTCGCTTAATACTGGGACGATAACGCTTTTTTCTTCTTCCATTAGAAAGGTTCCTCACCGGGATCGAATGCTGCTTGAACAGTTTCTACTGCTGCTTTAGTGACTGTATCACTCGCACCACCTTTAGGATGCCAACGATATGAAGGGCCACCTTCGTCTGCGTAAAGACAAAGTTTGCTGCGCTTCTCACCTTCTTTGCTTTCCCAGTTATCTTGTTTCATCCTGCCAATAAACATGACACGACTGCCTTTAGGAACCTCAGCCATACGCTCCGCAAGATCACCGAAACATTTCACATCAAACCAATGTGTTTCTTTCTTGTCGTCTCTGCCAGTAGTAACAGCTACAGGGACAGTGACAAACGCATTGCCTGATTGTGCGTAACGTAACGTCAAGTCTGCACCAACGTTACCTGCTATGGATATATTACTCATTGCTTTCTCCTTCTCTTTTTTCGAGAATGTCTGCGAGAACATAGTTCCCATCTTGTTTATGCCAGAGATGTAGACCTAAGCCCAACCTCATTGCACATCTTTTAATGCCATCCGAAGCACAAGCTTTTAGTCTTGCTCCGTCTGTCTTCCAGTTGTTCGGATTTTCGCACTCACCAACCTCTTGTATCGAGGTAGTTCGTCCATCAATCTCAACAGTAAGAGTGCAGAGGCAACCAGTAAGAGTACCATCAGCATCCCTAACAAGAGTATCAATAGCAAAATCATATGGTCCTAAGATCCCTAGAAGGAATTGGGACACGATACCGTGCGGCACATACGATGCCGCAAATTTTCCGGGTTTGGTTTCAATGAACCTGTCCGAGAACGGTGTTGCTAATTTATTTAACTGACTCATCAGTCTCCTTTATTACTAAATCGATAACATCTAAAATATCTATGTCTCCATACTGTTCACAGATGTCGTAGTGAGGACAGTAATTACATTCCCACGGGACTTCTGTATTCCACCACGACTTCAACCCTTCAGGTATCAGACCAGTAGTCAAATAGTTTTTAGCCATTTGAGCGTGTTGTTCTAAGAAGTAAGTAGTAGCTACCAAAATAGAAGTGCCACTTTCATCAATAGAATCATGGATGTTGTAATGCCACTCAACCATGTCGCCAGCACGAGCACTATCTTTCCAACGGCTAGGCGTAGCATCAGTACACATATAGATAAGATGTATGTCGCTAAGACCTAGACCTAACGCATAAGCACATGCTTGAAACAAATGCTCTTCTTTAGGTCCTTCATTACGGGCTTTCCTAAACCCATAATTACGCATTGTTTTTATTTCTAAAACAGTGTCGTTATAAACACCATCAGCATGACCAGAAGTCATCGACTCAGGCATACTTACCGGCACCTCGCACTTAAAACCCGGCACCATTTCTTTAAACGCTGCTTGGATATGCTCATGCATAGTGTTGCCAACTTCTCTAGCAACAAAACCATTGATTGCATTTTCGCCAGCCTCTATACGAGGTACACCCATCCCATCGAATATCTGTTTCCGATCACACGTCGTGATACTAGATACCCTTAAGAACGATCCGTCCGCTGTTGGTTTATTATCAGGACGACGTATATAATCTTCCAGCACGCTTTGTGCTGGACCCTTTTCGTATTGCGTTGCTCTCCATTTCTAACCCGAGTTTATCAATTTCCTCGGGCTTCATCAACGCGGCGATCCCAATAAGCTGATTCAGCAGCCTCTCTAGCTTCGAGCATTTCTTCATATTCTTCTTCACTCAAATCTGCATAAGGATCGTCGGGTGGGTCATCACTAAGATACATTTCTTCTCTCCAATTCTTGCTTACGTTTCTCGGCAGACTCCAAATCATAATGAGCTTGACCATCATCAGTAATCCAACAACACTCGTTGCCTACCCAGATTTCCCAAATACCATTTACCTTTTTCATTAATCCTCTTTCCAATACTCGTAGTAATAATCAGGTGTGGTACGCCACAGATACTGCGGACCAGCATGACGTTTCTTACGTCGAGACAACCGAGTCTCTTGACGTTGACATCCATCACACACAACAGGCTCAATCAAACCAGCCTTCTGTGCTTGCTTCATCAACGGACCAAGCAACCGTGCATTATCTAACTTTACATTCATTTCTTCTAACACAGCATGAACTTCATCAGTAGTCCACGAGTTATGTGGCGCTGTCGTACGACACACCTTAGCTATCGCATGTTTGGCAGCAGCTTTCTGGGATGGACGAGCAGCCGTAACTACTCGTGCCATCCCAATATCACGCTGCTGCTTACCGCTACTCTCCGACATAGCTACGAGCCATATTTAACATGGCTTTAGCTACAGCGTTAATGAAAGCATCATCATCAGGGTCAAGCACTGGGTTGTCTTCCAGATACGTTGAGATGTGGTAACCAATATCGTTTTCTATTGTGCTAGTGACGATGTGTTCTACCTCGCCGCTGTCACGGATTACATCAGCAGCGATGTCACCAACGATGTCACAGAAAGTTCCATCGTCAGCTAGCTCCCGTGTATCTATGTTTACTGTTGCTTCTATACTCATTTCTTTTCTCCTTTATTTGTAAGAACTGAAGAGGGAGGATGCATGAAGGGATACAAAGCCCTGCTCTGGTTACCCGTACGAGCACATCCTCCCTCAGATTTAGTTAGCTACCAGAATCTTGGCAGCCTTCTCAGTCATCGGTAGCTTCCCAAACATCACGTTGGCTTGATGCCTACGAGTACGTTCAAGGCTGCTCTTAACACCTTTAACTGCTTTATCTTTCTGCTCCCATGCTTGAACAGCCATGAGTGCACCCCATCTAGTGTTACGCACACCAGCTATATCTTCGTCACGACGAAATCTGTGGTTCAAATCTGTTTTCAGATGTCGCCAACGAGTTAGCTGATTGTGATAACCCTGATGTGATTGGGTATTGCTATTCCACCACGGTTCTTCTGGTCCAGTACCAATAAGAGTCTCAACTAACTGATCCCATTCCTCATCAACAAACTCTTGATTAGCCATCCGCTCAATTTGTGCAGCGTATTCTGTGTGACGTTCATAGCCTGCACACAACTGTTCAACAGCTTCGTGCATCATCCCTTGCGGATCACCCATCTTCTTAAACTTGAAGACAGCTTTCTTATCCAAGATGTTCCACTTAAACGTATTAGAACACACAACAGCAGTAGCTGATTGAGTAGCGATCAACGGAACCTTACGGTCATGTCCATTACCGATATTAAATATCGACTCGACCTTCGACCAACCCGGAATAACTATGTCATCCTTGAACTTTAGAGACACATAACCAACAGCACCATTGTCATAGGTACCAACTGATTCAATAGTTTCTACAAGTCCAGTATCAATGAGCATTCCAGTTAAGTCATCAGCCATAAAACGATGCTGAACTATTTGATACCGGTCACTTACTTCGGCATAAGCATGTGGATAGTTGACCATCTTTAAGACATTTCTGCCTTCAAGAATAACTCCTATCTCATCATGCTCAATATGTATTGGATGTCGCACCACTTCGCACCAGTCAAAAGCATCACGAGCTTTCTCCCAGTCGATAGGTCCGACGTTGCCTAGCCGATGCCAAGGTGTCTTTGCGTACAAAGCATGTTGAGCATCAAGCCCTGTCATTCGATGTGACATTATTCTCCTTTTGGTTTATCTAACTCAGTTGTAATGCTTTTTACAAGTGCAAGCATTTGTTCTTCGGTGATGTCATGGATAACCAATGTTCCAAGACCCATACTCCATGAAGTAAAACGATCATTAGATGTCCAAACAACTTCGTCTGTATTCATAAACACAGATGCAGAACGAACATTGTCAAACTCTAATGAGCGTCGTTCTTCACATACTTCATTTTGAACAGTTGTATTAACTGTTATTTTTCTCATGGTTTCCCTTTCATTTGAGATCTTCAGGAGAGAGGATGCTCTACGTCCTAATCGTTGCTCTGGTTACCCGTACGAGCACATCCCCTCTCCCTTTCTTGCGACCCTTCAGTATATTGTACCAACAATAAACACAATAACTCCTTTGAGCCAGTGTTTATGCGGGATTAAGCATCCGAAGAGTCACGTTCTAGTAGCGACCACAGGTCCAGAGCAGCCACTTCAACTCGGTATGTTCCACGATGTAGAACGCAAAGCGAGTGGACTGTTCAACATCAAACCTGTCAGCCCACTTATCTTTAAAAACTTCATACCAAAAGTACTTATTAATCTGAAACAAGCCATGATCCGCACCGTTATACGCCCGTGGATTATGTAACGACTCACACCACGCTATCCCCAACGCATCCACACAATCATCCGCAAAGTATTCACACACAATCGGTGCAACTTCAGGATTAGGTGGCTCGTGGTTGATCGCAGCGAAATCAAGTATCGACCAAATAACCAACCAAAGATTCATTACATCCCTCTCGCACGCAAGATTTCATCACGAGTAAAAGCATCAGCATAAACAACAGGACGATCACGACTAACAGACTTCTTACGAGCAGTCACACGCTGCTCCTCCTGATGCACACGCCAAGCAGCACGACAATCATCACACCGGCAACCATTACCATACTGATTAGCAGACGGCTTCCCCTTACACTTAGCCGCCATCAGAAACTACCTCCAGCAATCACATCACCGAACTTGTCGGTATCACCGTACGCATCATCAAGCTGTATCTCAATCTGACGAGCACGCTCCTGCGACTCACGGTACATATCATCAAGCATCTCTTCCAGATCATGCTCAATATGTTTAATCAACTCATCCAACAACGTATCGGTAGACATAATCGAAGACAGGCGGTTAGCACGCACAGTTTCGAGATGACGCAGAATAGCTTCTGCACTAGTAAGTTTCTTCATAACAATTATCTCCTTTGGTTTTATTACGGAATGGTTTTATTACTGAATGGTGTAAAACCCAACTAAGTGGGGGCGAAGAGTCGGCAGATCCCTACGGTCAGTCCACCTACCTGTTGGTAGGCAACACGTATCACACGTAGGACAGTCTGCCGACTCTAAACCTTTAGCTCCAACGCAAGCTCAAACCAGCTTCCTGTGCGTATACAACGGTCCGGTATTGCGTTTTGCCATCAGCATCTTCATATGTATCTTGACGAAGATTGCCTGTAATAATTACACGAGTACCTTTTGGTAACTCCGCCATTTGACATGCTTGCTCCTCAAAGAACTTCACATCAAACCAGCTAGTCTTAGGCTTTTCTTTTGTACCTGAAGTAACAGCTACAGGCATATTAAGGAAAGGTTTACCAGAAGCAGCGCCGTAACGCAGTTCAGGATCTTTTCCATAGTTGCCACAAATTGTGATTGTTGCATTTTCCATTGTAAGTACCTCCTAGATACTTCTTTTTGTTTTCCATTGTTGCCGACGTTCGACAGCTAAGGTCTGAACCATTTTGTCCCACCGGTCAACTTGTGCCGTTGAGCCAATACGGTTGAGTGGAAGTGTTTTCCACGTAGAATTGTTAAGTACGCTTTTGGACATCATGTCCCCTTTCTAACAGTTGCTCCAGCCACCACGTTTTGCGATAGCTGCTTCATCACGAGCCTCACCAATCAAACTGGCATACTCGCTATTCGGACTAATCGTCATTACCTCTGCGGCACCACGTTTAGCCATTTCTAAATTCACAAACGTACCATCCTCATGGAACGCATACGCAAGCAGACGCCCATACGGATCACGCTTCTCTGGACCATACGCAAGCCAGATGTCATCACGGAACATCAACCTAGCGAGTAACTCTGACGACTGAACCGAATAACATGTACCCAATTCAGGCGCATCGATACCAATAAGCCGAACAGTCTCGATGATCCCATCGATATCAGCTACGAACGTGTCACCGTCAATTACACGACGTGTTTCTACATTTGCAGGTTCCTCGTTTGGAAACGAAAAACTAATCAGATAGCCAGCAAACAAGGCTGTAACTATTGCTAATGTTATCTTTATCTTTTTCATTTGACCTCCTAAGGTCGTATTACAGAATCTGATAGTGACCCTCCCAAAATCCCCGGGTTTGGGATTTTGTAAGTGGTGCAGCGGCGCTACGCTGCTCGTCGTTCGGGGGCGAAACCCCGACGATGTATCGAGATCGTTCTCGATCCCGAGCGGAGCGGGAATGTTTTAGTGATGCAACGGCGTTACGTTGCAAGTGGTCCAGCGGCGTTACGCTGGAGGTGGGTAGAACCTTTGGAAGCTTGCGCCAAAAAAGGGGAGCGACCAGCCCTAATGGACCGACCGCTCCCCTCTGTGCTAGCTATCTAGTTGATTTAGGGCTATCCGCCTATCGATTTCAGCCTCCCTTTCTGCGAATTCTGCGTCGATGCTTACTAAGGCTTCAGCTTCCTCTGCCGTTAAGTCAGCCAGTGTGAGAGATGCGTTGACCTTTGCTAACGCTTTTTGTGCTGCGATCTCTGGGGTTTCTTGCAGACTGCTGACATCAACACCTGCTGCCTGCCAAGCTGCTTTCTCCTGTTGCAGTTTGCGAGCATCTCTGTCTGCCTCCCAAGTAGCCGACCCGCTTTTATCGTCAGCCATTAGAGCGAGTAACGCTTCCATACCGCCGACAAAGTACTCATTGAATGTCTGAGTTTCGGAGGTGACCTGCCTTACTGCGTAAAGCGTGGGTTGCCAGCGACGCTGCTGAGGAGTTGCCCCAAGCGCCTCGTACCCCTTAGGTGCTGGACCGAAGAGGAAGATTGTGGATGTTACGCTGTTGTCGCCGTTGGGGTAAGAACAATTCATATAACGCCACCCGTTAGTCTGGTTAGACTTCTCATAAGGTGCGATTGTCAATCCACCCGTGGTGCCGTAGTACGAATCGATGCCATTCCAGAAGGGCAGTACCACTCGGCTATTGTCAGCTTCGGGATAGAGCGCATCTTTCCAACGTCCGGTACGCTTCAGTTCCGCCTTGACATCCCTATCGAGATACTGGGAGACGCCGAAGATATGCGAGTTGTACCGATGCGCCAGTTGCACCAAGGTTTCCTGAGTGGGTGCTGAGTTAAGTAGTGAACGAGCGCCGGGTAGCCACCGGTCCGTACTATCCTCAAACTTCGAGATACCTAGGTTGACTTCGACCGCCATGTACTGCCGGATTAAAGCGGGGTGTGCGGGTTCGATAACTGGCCGCTTGGTGTCAACGTCTGCAAAGATGTCAACGTATTTAGCGAGAAACGTGTTAGCTCTAGCGTCTGTAGCCGCTGCGTTGTCTGTCGCCTCTGGATCTGAGGGCTGAAAACTAGCGGTCACATCACCTCCAAGCTCGATCCCGTTAAAGGCTTCAGTCCATTCTTTAAGATGTGCGGCTTCTTGCTCTCGCCGTGCTGCTGACATTGCTCGCTTTGCTTTGATACGCTCAATGTTGGATTCCATTAGTCTCATCCTTTGGTTTATGCCCGATGACCGACTTGCCTTCGGGTCTTTTACGAAGAAGCGCCGGAACTCCCCCTGTCAAGTGTCCGAAACACGCTCTTGGTTTCGCCCTCTCTGGTTTTATGTTACAAAACGCCCTTGCCCTTTGTTTTGTAACATAAAAGCAACACGAACCGTAAGGCAACGACACAATAAAAGAGATATAGGACGGGTCGGCAGTCTCCGCACCCACGAGGGGGTGGTCTGATAGTGGATGCTGGTTGGCATTGTTTGGCCCGACGTGCGGAGATTCGTGTTGCAAGAAGGGTCTGTCACTTGACTGGGGGAGTGCCCCTTCGTTTGATCGCTTAATAAGTTGAGGACTACGAAGGGGTGAGCATTGCTTCGGCTATGTCGATTCCGATTATATGTTCTCGGATCGGCATAGCTGGAGTTGTGCGAATAGGTGCTAGTTTGTAAAGGGCCCGACGACAAGTTGCCCACTTGCGAAGGAAGTTGAGGAGATTTGTCTTGGCTCCTCGTCGGGTTATTGTGGGTTTGTAAAACGAGGCCCTTTCCCTTTCTCGTTTTACGACAGACGCTCCTTTATATGAGCCAATCAAATCTCTGGGTAGGCGCTGATCACACAATCAGCACAACCCACGAATGATACGAACGTGATCGTCCACGGATCACTCCGTGGTCGCCGAGACGGCGAAAGCGTCAGGGATACTCGCCCTTGCGGTCAAGACACGACATCCCTTTCTCTTCGTCGGGGCTTGATTCACGAGTAGCCCGACCCACAGCCCTACCGTGGGTGACGCCCAAACAACAACAGGGGGTACAGAGTAAGTCTGTGTGATAGTGAATGGGCGACTGTTTTGTGTGGTTTTAAGGGTACGGGGGGTGTTTTTTGTGGGGTACAGGTGTTAGCCGTAGATTCTGTAGTAAACCGTGTGGGAATGGGGGTATGTGCCGAGATGGGGGTATGTATACATAGTGATTATCGGTGTTTTGGGGAGTTTGGTTCGTTTGTTGTGGGGTTGGGTGGTTATGTCCTTGGTTCCTCCGAGTGTTGAGGCCTCTCTTGCCTTGACCGAGCCTTGCTGTGCTGGTCGCTCTATGCCCCCCGTGTGGTTGGGCCGTCGTGTCTGGACATAGAG
>MDTG01197515.1_pt1 | contig 15859 bp, 15 predicted proteins | sample 811421 | NCBI WGS metagenome assembly MDTG01 (sample SAMN05326645, study PRJNA326480) | marine metagenome | isolation source: seawater | place: Pacific Ocean: South East | collected 2011 | reverse complement strand
GTGGCAAGTGTTCAGGAGTTACTCCACCGTCAACTTCGATTAAATAACGATGTTCTTCCTTTTCGCGAAGCTCATGGAAAATTTCGACTTTGTTGAGAACTTCCGGCATAAAGGCTTGCCCTCCGAAGCCGGGTTGCACGGTCATGCAAAGAACAAGATCCACCTCATCGAGATAGGGAAAGACTTTTTCGGGGCGTGTATCAGGATTTATGACAATGCCTGATCGCTTGCCTAGAGCACGAATCCGAGAGAGAGCTTTTGCATGATCGTAGTCGGGTTCGATGTGTATGCTTATAAGATCTGCTCCAGCCTCGGCAAAGGCATCCAAAAATTGATGGGGGCATTCCATCATTAAATGGACATCTAGAAAAATTTCCGTTCGGCGACGCAAGTCCGCCACTGTCTGGGGTCCGAATGTTACATTAGGAACAAAGTGTCCGTCCATCACATCCAAGTGAGCCCAGCGACGGCCGTCATGTTCAATTTCGGCAAGCGAGCCAGCTAGGTCGGCATGGTCTCCGGCCAGGATTGAAGGAGCTAGAATACGAGGGCGAGAGTCCCCGAAGAAAGTATCAAGGTCAGTGGTCACCATTCCGTTCGGTTTGCGAAAGCGGCAATTTTTCGGGCAAGGGATCGAGAGGATGTCATCAAAGGTTGCCGAGAAACGGGATTCTCGGTCACGCTTGACGTTATGGTGGAGGCATTGGAATTAAAGAGAGTTTCCTTCAATAGGGATTTCCCACTTGGTGACGAGTTTAAGTGGGCAAGGGCAAAAAGTCTCAATCGAAAACTAGCGGCGAGCACAGTATCGTCGGAGCGGTAAGCTTCGGGAATTTGATCATAGTCAATAAGCCGAACCGTTAAAATAGCATCCGCATCTTCTTGAGAATTTACAAGTCGAGCCCGTCCTTCACGAAGGATTTCCTCGCGAAGAGCTCGTGACAGTAGAGCTCCAGCCTGTGGTGCGAGTGAATCATTGTGAACGACACTCACATATAGACGATCAAACGAAAGTTCGCCTGCAGGACCAAGGGCATACCGGCAACCTCCGAGCGCAATGCAAAAGAGAAGGAAGATTATGCCGAAAAAACGAAAAAAAAGGGACATGAAGGATGCCCAACGATAGCTAGACCCGGTTGCTTTACGGGTGTGGCTCATTCCTCACCACGCAAATCACTAATTCGAGCTTTGGCTTCCCGAGCTGATTCCGACTCGGGAGCAACAGTAATAGCTTCTCCATAAAATTGAAGTGCAGGACGGGCTCCTAGCTCTTTCCAACGCATAATGAAAAATTTGCCGTTTTTCTCGACGAATCGACCAACGCTAAGTTTGCTCGCTGAAAGCACTTCCCGCATTCGCTGCCGTCCTTCTTCAGCTTTGACCAATCTTTCCTTGGCCGCGGCTAACCTCGCGACAAACTCATCATTGCTTTCGTGACGAGACTTTGGAGGGGGAGTTTCATGAAGGATTAAATAATCTTCGTAAAAATTGAGTGCCTTGAGAGTAGCCCCTTGGTCGTAATCGGCACCTGCGACCATGTCCTCATGGATGACGGCGAGGTCATAGTAAGCTTTTTCACAGTAATGGCTGTCGGGATAAAGATTGACTAGTCGCTCGAGAGCATCGATGGCTTCATCGTCTTCACTGTCCTTGCGGGCAATTTCGGCTAGTGCGGTAAGTGCTCTTGGAGCGTACTTCGGACCTCGTGCTAGACGAGCAATTTCGTTGAGGCGGAGACGGTCCTTCTCTCCACTACGAAAACGAGGAATAAAGCCCCATTTACGAGGTTGCTTTTCCTTCGCCAATCGTTCGGTGAGCCTCATGAGGGCATCGGCAACCTTGTCAAAGTCGTACTCGGTATAGGCTTCAGCGATGAGGCGCAATCGGTCAAACGCCTTGGACCAATCTCCCCGACTCTCAAGAATTCGAACTGCACGAAACAAGGCTTCCGGGCCGACTTGCACTTCGACGCCATCGCGGGTTAAACGAGCATCGGTTCTGCGTTTTGAGAACTTGTCATAGAACCCAAGGGCATCCTTTAGGTCACCTTTATTTTCTTCCGCTTCTCCCTGAAGAAACCACTCCTTTGCTTGTTCAAATTCGATGGGATCACGATTTTTCCCAAAAATACCAGTGCCTGGAAAGAGGTAATTCTTTTCGTCGTGTTGCTGTCGCCCAGTTCCAGAGGAACGGCGACGGTAATCTCCTGGCGAGGCAGCCCAAAGATCAGTTCCTAGTGAAACAAGTAGTAAAAGAATCGGTGTAAGGCGTAAGAAGTTCATTTCCGTTAAGATAAGTTATGCTAAAAGCGTAAAATGGCCGAAGCCCAAGTCAAGCCTGCTCCAAAGGCAACCAAAAGCCCAATTTCGCCGGATTTAAAAATACCAGAGCGTCTAGCTTCGTCCATTGCGATGGGAATAGATGCCGCAGAAGTGTTACCGTATTTCTCGAGATTGCAGTAAAATTTGTCCATCGGTATGGAAAGGCGTTGAGAAAGGCTTTCAACGATTCTTCGGTTTGCCTGATGAGGTATGACGTGGTCAACGTCATCGGGAGTCAACCCGTGCGTTTCCAAAAGAGTCCTTCCGGCATCTTCCATCACGCGTACAGCGTTCTTGAAAATCTCTCGCCCGTTCATCTTGAGAAAATGTTCCCGTCCTTGGAGAGTTTTTTCCGAGGCTGGCTTGGAGGAACCGCCCGCAGGTTGACAAAGTAAAGACGGATTGGTTCCGTCCGCTCCGCATAAAAAACCTTCGAGTCGAGGTCCCTCGCCATTGACTCCCAAAACGGCTGCGCCCGCGCCATCCCCAAAAAGCACGCATGTGGAACGGTCTTCCCAATCAATAATACTAGAAAGTTTTTCCGCTCCCACGACTAGAGCTTTTTTGTACCGACCTGAACGGAGAAGACCGTCGGCGACGTCGAGAGCGTAAACAAAACCCGAGCAAGCTGCTTCCAAATCGAAGCAACAGACATTTCGAAGACCAAGTTTATGTTGCAGAAGGCATGCCGTCGAAGGAAAGGCCATATCGGGGGTAATTGTAGCCACAACCACAAGATCAATTTCCTCAGGTGATGCATCGGCATCCTTTAATGCATTTTGGGCAGCGTGTAAGGCGAGATCACTGGTGGTTTCTTCATCTGAAGCGATTCGTCGCTCACTTATCCCGGTACGTGAAAAAATCCAATCATCGCTAGTATCCACTCTCTTGCTCAGTTCTAGGTTGGTAAGACGATTTGCGGGGGCATGGGAACCAAGACCCAGCATTACGATGGCGGAAGAATCGGAAGTCATTAAAGAATTACTCAACTGAGTTTCCGGATGCCTCCGGACGTAGGATTTCGTTTGCAGAGGTTATATCGGCAAGAACTTGTGTAATCATGTCGCATTGAACCAGATCGAGGGCAATTTTTATGGCGCCACATACGTGGTGTCTGTTTGATGACCCATGCGCCTTTATTACATGTTTGCGAAGACCTAGCAACGGAGCCCCCCCAAATTGTTCGGGATTGATTCTTTGCTTGAGGCTGCGGAACGCTCCCTTTGAAAGCAATGCACCAGTTTTCCGCAAGGCGTTACGGCGCAATTCCTCATCAAGAAAACTACCGATTAACTTACTTAAGGACTCACAGGCTTTCAGCACGATATTTCCCACAAAACCATCACACACGACAACATCCACTATGTTTTCGAAAATCTGAAACCCCTCAATGAGGCCAGCATAGTTTAGAATGCTTCCGTTGATGCTTTTGAGCATCTCATGCGTCTCGTGAATTAATTCGTTTCCCTTGCCTTCTTCGGTTCCGATTGTAAGAAGTCCTACTCGGGGTCGCACCAAACCTAAGGCAACCCGAGCATAGTTTGATCCAAGAATGGCATTCTGAGCTACATGTATGGGTTTCGGGTGGGGGTTAGCTCCTGCATCAAGTAATGTGAAGTAGCGCTCACGACCTGGCCAAATCGTACAGAGTGCCGGTCGCTCAACACCATCAAGAGTACGAAGACGGATAGCTCCACCCGCCATAAGGCATCCCGTATTGCCGCAACTCAACAAAGCATCCGCTTCATTATCCTTAACCATCTCTAAAGCCCGAGCCATGGAAGAATCCTTTTTCTGCTTGATGCCCGCAATGGGCTTTTCGCCCATGGCAATAATTTCCGAGGCATGGTGCGTCTCCACATTAGCCGATGCCAAACGAGGCTTAGCTTCAATCATCGGTCCCAAGACGTCTTCCTGCCCTACCACTACAAATCTGGCACTGCGAGGAGCTTCTTCTACTGCAAGCACAAGACCCTCGAGAATTTCATCAGGTCCTTCATCGCTGCCCATCGCATCAATGGCCAACGTAACTCTAGCCTCGGACGTCACTACACCGAAGCGGTCGAAAACGACCTATAGTTCGAGATCGAGAACTTGTCGTCCGCGATACTGGCCCGTTTCCGGGTTCACGCGGTGAGGACGGATAACGGAACCGTCCGCATCCTTGGCAAGTTGTGGTGCGGTGAAACGATTAGCTCCACGCCTTTTACGGCTACGTTGCTTGGAGTGTTTACGCTTTGGTTGGCCCATGGTGAATGCAATTAGTAGGTATTAAAAGTCTGCTTCGTCTTTGAAAACATTCTTTATAAAATCACTTCATGGACCGTCAGTCAAGCTCACGAACTAAACCAGCATGTCCATTCCAATCATCGCAAAAATAACAGCTGCTAGCACAATTCGATACCAAGCAAACAGGGCTAATCCTCGTCGAGAAAGGAAACCGACCAACCACCGAACGGCTAAAGCTGCGGAAACGCCTGCAACGAGACAACCCAATAATACAGGGCCAAGTTCAAGGTGCTCAACCATTTCGCCACCTCTGGTAAATGTCTTGTAGCCTGCCGCGGCCGTCAAAGTAACTAGTCCGAGCAAAAAGCTGAATTCCGCAGCTTTCGCAGGACGCAATCCTACCAGATATCCGCCAACTATAGTCATCATCGAACGACTTGTGCCCGGCCACATCGCTACGCATTGCAGGAGACCAATGAGAAAAGCTCCACCTGGTCGCATATTGCTAAGCTCCGTTGATGCACTGGAGGCGTCAACTCGTTCGCGGTTGGCTCTCATTCGCTCGGCAGCAAACATAAGGGCAGCCCCGCCAAGCAAAGCAATAGCCACAGGTAGTGCCCCGAAAAGTTTTTTCTCAATTACTTCATCGAGAAAAGGACCAATTGCGGCGGCGGGCAAAAACGCCAATAATACATTCCGAGCCAGAGCTCGTCCACGAGGATCAAGTCCAAGCAGGCCCAGACCCATAGCCCAGACATCCCTCCAATACAATAACGCAACTGCAAAAATGGCTCCAGCCTGTATCACTATCAAATATGCATTTAAGGCTGACTGAACTTCCTCCTCATGTGATTTGCCCATCCATTCTTTAGTGAGAATCAAATGACCGGTAGAAGAAACTGGCAAAAATTCCGTAACACCTTCCACCAAACCATAAACCAACGCATCGCCGTAATCCAAAGCCGAATGCTGATCCGGATTTACTAAAGTTGAATTATTCTCACCGCCAAAAACAAGCGTCGCCATTCCAAATAGAATGAAAAATAAGATTCCAAGAAAACTTTGCATCCTATAGACTTTCAAGCGACTTTTGACCTGATGTGGCAAGATGGAAAACCGTAAACCTTGGCAATATGGCAATCAATCTGTTTTACTTGCTACCATCCCAGCTCCAATCAACTTTAGATTAAAATGACCGAAACGACTCTGAACCATTTCTCCGCAAAAGCTGAATCGGGCAATGACTTGGATGAGAATGAGATTAAGACTGCTTCGGATCTTCTTGCTTCGCCTGACCCAGATGCAATGGACAAAGAACGGTTCCTTTTGGCACTTGCAGATAAAGGCGAATCTCCCGAGGAGGTCGCCGCGTTTGCATCTAGGTTTCGAGAATTGGCGAGAGATCCGGGAGTTAGCAGTTTAGCAAAGACAGCCATTGATGTCTGCGGCACGGGCGGAGATAAGTCCGGCAGTTTCAATATATCTACGTTCGTTGCGTTTACTCTTTCCGCCGGAGGTGTTCCCGTCCTCAAACACGGAAACCGTTCCATTACGTCGAAATGTGGAAGCGCAGACCTCCTAGAAGGTGTTGGAATTCATCTCACTCCGTCACCTGCCACCCTGATTGCCGCAGCAGAGGAATTGAACTTCACTTTCTTTTTCGCTCCAAATTTCCATCCGGCATTCAAGGAAATTATGCCTGTCAGGCAAAATCTTGCCAGTAAAGGCCGAAGAACCGTATTTAACCTCTTGGACCCTCTAATTAACCCAGCCCAACCAGCGTTTCAGCTATTAGGAGTTTTTTCGCCAGATTTAGTAGTGCCGATGGCGACCACTCTGAACGCTCTCGGATTACGACGAGGGCTTGTAGTCCATGGGAAACTGGACAAAGGGCGAGGTATGGATGAAATATCATGTGCTGGCAAAAACCTTGCTGCTGGATTCGGAGAACTTGCTGATGTTCGCCAGGAGAGCTGGGAGCCGGAGTCTTTTGGATTACCACTCTGCAATGAATCCGAATTGAAAGGCGGTGATCTTTCTGACAATTTGAAAATTCTCGATGATTTACTTCATGGCCGTGCGCCCGAGGGTCTGTTATCCACCATCGTCGCAAACGCCGCCGCCGCCTTTTACATTTCGGAGAAAGCTGCAGATGTTCGTGAAGGGGCGATCATAGCGAAAGAGCTGATTTTAGGGGGACGAGTTCGGAGCTGGTTGCAAAAAGCTCAGGAGTTTTACGCCGACCATGACTGAAATCGTTAATTACCGTTTTTTCGGAACGGACGGAATCCGCGGCAAAGTTGGCGGATCTTGTATCAACCAAAAATTTGCCTATCGGCTTGGATTGGCCATAGGTAGTTTTCTCGACCGGAAAGACGAGCATGGCACTACCATCCTCATAGGTCGGGACACGCGGCCATCGGGCGAAGAACTGGCTTTGGCTATCGCATCCGGCCTCTTCAATAGCGGTTTTTCTCCAATGTTGGCGGGAGTATTGCCCACACCAGCTCTTGCCCATGCGTTAGTGGTGAACGAAATGCGATTTGGCATTATGATCACGGCTTCACATAATCCCGCATCCGATAATGGTTTCAAGCTTTTCGACCATATGGGCTGCAAGCTGTCAAAGGATCAGGAATTTGCCATCGAGGAGCAAATCCTCGGGGGCCCTGAAGTTCAGGTCGCTGACAAAGGATTATTAGCCAAGTCCATTCCCCGTCTAGAGACTCTGTCCGGTTACCGAGACCACATCTTGGGCATGTTGTCAGAAAACGCTCTTAGTGATTTTAAAATCGTTGCCGACCTCTCCAACGGTGCAACTACAGTCACTACGCCCGAAATCTTAAGAGAGTTGGGCGCCGAGGTAATTACCATTGCGGCTGGTGAAGGTGCCATCAATCATGGGGTCGGAAGCGAACATCCACAGGTACTTGCTGAAAAAGTAAAGGCAACGCAAGCCGACATAGGTCTGGCCCACGACGGCGATGGCGACCGCGTGATCCTATGCGACAAACAAGGGGAAGTCGTTCATGGCGATAAACTCCTCGGTCTCCTCGCCTTGCATGCAAAAAGAAAAGGCAAGCTTTCGGACAGTGTCCTTGTCACCACAGTTCAGAGTAATTCTGGCCTGGAGCGCAGTCTGAATAATTTGGATGTCCGTCTCGCTCGTTCAGAGATTGGCGATCGCAATGTGGCAGAGCTTATGAGAGAGCTTGGCGCCAACTTAGGGGGGGAATCCTCGGGTCATATTATTGCCAGTGATCATCTTCCGTCGGGTGACGGGTTGCTCAGTTTTCTTCTTGCATCGCAAGCCGTGCTTGAAACGGATTCCCCGCTATCGGTTCTTGCGGATCAAATTGATCTAGCTCCATGTATTGAGAATGCTTACCGCGTTCTAGAGAAAACTCCTCTCGAATCATTGCCCGAGCTCTTGGAACTTGTATCCCGTAAAGAACAAAGTTTAGGAAAAGAAGGTCGAGTCCTTCTTCGTTACTCTGGAACAGAACTTAAAATTCGTCTTCTAGTCGAGGCACTTGAGACAAAACAAGCCGAAGAAGTTTTCCATACCTTGGAGCAAGCTTTACGAAAATCATTGAAATTTGCGTAAAACTTGCTGCTATAGAACTTTTGGTTAATTCACTTTAGCCTAGACACCTAATTCTTAAAAAGTGATTGAGGAAACATCTATCGCGGATTTGGATCCCCGACAAATCAAACAGCTACAAGCTGCGGAAACTGCTGAAAGAACCAATCCCTCATACGCTCTGGAAATCTATGGGGCTGTCCTTAAGCAAGTCCCTGGTTGTCTAGAACTTCGAAAAAAGCTTCGTGTCTTGCAAATCAAGATTACAGGCAGCAACACCAAGGGTTTTTCTAAGCTCTTGGGTAAAGTAACAGCTGCTCCTTTCCGAATGGGCAACAAGGCAGACAAAGATCCTGAAGGTTCGTTGGTCAAGGCAGAGGAATTCATTGCCAAGAACCCCGGTAATGTGATCGCACACCAGTTGCTAGCAGATGCAGCGACCAACCTAGAGATGCACAAAACCGTAATATTTGCCTATGAAACCGTCTACAAGCTAGAACCCGAAAATCTCTCAAACCTCAAAGACTTAGGTCGTGCCTACCTAGTTGTAAATGACACGGAAAACGCTATTAAGACCGGCAACACCATCTTGAGCAAAAGCCCTGGTGACGGCGAAGCCGAGGATCTCATGAAGAAAGCATCCGTTGCCATTGCCATGCATAAGGGCAAGTGGGAGGAGTCCGAGGACTATCGAACTCAGCTAAAAGACGAAAAAGAAGCTCAATCTCTTGAGCAAGCAAGCAAGTCTGTTAACGATGCAAAAGGGCTTGAGGAACTTATTCAGCAAACATACGATGAACTGCAAGCCCAACCCGAAAACTTAAACAACTATCGTCAGCTCAGTGATCTCTACTATCGAGCAGGAGATCTCAAAAACGCAATAGCGTGGATTCAGGAGGCCCGCAAACACGAAGCTGGACAGTCAGATGTTTCACTTGAGAAAAAGGAGCGGGGACTAACCCTCGAATATTATGACGATTCGATTGATAAATGGAAAGCAGCCCTCGCCACCGAACCTGAAAATGCTGAAAATCAATCCGGGTTAGACCAAACGATCACCGCAAAAGCCGAATACCATCGCACTCAAATCGAATCGCTCGTCGAGCGATACCCGAACGATTACGGTTATCGTTATGAACTCGGCCGCCTACTTTTCGACGTATCGGATTACGATGGGGCGATATCTCAATTTCAGCTTGCTCAACGAAACGCCAATGTACGTCTCGATTCCATAATGTATCTTGGCCGTGCCTACCGAAGCAAAAATTTCTTTGATATGGCAATTGAACAGTTCAGTTCACTGAAGAAGGAGTTACAGGTTATGGACGACCGAAAAAAGCAAGCAGTCTATGAACTCGGTTGTTGTCTGGAGGCAATGGAAAAACACGATGCCGCAATCGAGGAATTCAAGATGGTCTATTCTGCTGATATCTCTTATCGAGACGTCTCACAAAAGATTGATGCCTTTTATACATCAAAACAAAAGTAAGCTCTCAGAAAACTTCTTTTATTTAGTCAGTAAAAGTTCTGCTTTATCGGAAGGTGTCTTCAAAAATTACAAATCTATCTCCAATGTTGCTTCTAAAGCGTGTGAACCATGAGGATCAAAATCATTGGCGGAAGCTGTAGAAAAGTACTTGTACCCGAATCGACCTGACAAGCTCTCGGTAAAACGGTATCCGAGGCCAGTGCCCAAATGGTAAGCGAGAAGATTTTTGTTGTAACTCCAATACCCGGAAGGACGTTGGATTTTAACAAGACTAGGACCTAAGCCGACTCCAATATAAAATACGTTGGATTCCAGGAAACCTATTTCCCATCCACCATTTATCATTAGGGTGTTTAGTTCCGCGTGACCTTTGCCTGATTCGGAGTTGTCGTAACTGCGATGAGACAACTCCATGCCTATCCGCCAGTTACCAAAATCGATGCCTGCTGCAGCGCCAACGGAATATCCGTTGTCGTATTCGGCTAAATTGTTTTCAGGCGGTACCCGACCGCTAGAATGTATGTGAGCATTATTTGGCATGACATAGCCACTGAAAATTTGGAAATAATAGGTGTTTTTCTTACCGACTTCTACATGCCTAGTGGGAATTGGAGAAAAAGTTTGCGTGTTAGGAAGTCTTTGCTTTGGAGCGATTGGTGGCGGGGCAGGAGTTTTACCATTCAAATGGACAGGTTCTGGCGGAGCAGCAGGTGTCTTTATTCGAGCAGGCAACTTTTCACCTGCTTGGAGAGCTTTGAGTCTAGCTTGAGCTTCCTCCATTACTTCAGAGTGGCGTTGCAAACGCAGCTCATTTTCATGAAGTCGGCGTTGCAGTTCAGCTGCCTTTTCGTCTAAATCTGCAATTCGCGATTGAAAATTCTGGGCGTTAGCCGCAATAGAAACTGCGAATACAAAAACGGAAATCCGTATCGATTTAATTATCATGAACTGGTTTTTCCTGATGTTTGTTGATTGGAATAGACTCTTGTACCAAAACTTTTCATTTAATCAGTTGCAAGATGAAAAATAATGGAGAAATGGAAGCTGTGAAAATCCCAATTGATGGAATACTCGATCTGCATGGGTTTCGTCCCCCCGATATAGGCGATCTCGTTGAGGCTTACTTACGCGAATGTCGCTTATCTGGTGTGTTGCACGGTCGCCTAATCCATGGCAAAGGAATCGGAACTTTGCGCGAAACCGTGCATGCGACCCTTCGCAGGTTATCTTTTGTAAAGGCTTTCCGCCTCGGAGACGAGTCTTCAGGTTCTTGGGGTGCAACTCTTTTTGAGCTTCAACCTAAAGACAAACGAGGAGAGACAAATTGACACCATTTGTCGGGGCCGCCCCCCCCTGGAGCAAATGCGTGCCACAAAGACACACATATGCACAGCGCAAAAATCACATAAGCCCGCTATTACCAATATCTTAAAAAAATTAATGTACTGGAATAAATATTGCATGAATATTGGCTCACAACCCATCTGAAATTAAAAGGAGTAAATAATTATGCGTATAAATAATCACAACATAGCCAGTTCACTTGAAAATGAATTGAATCAATTTCTTAAACTTGGTCGACCGATCGTACCACTTGCTCAGGCCTTTTTGGGATCCTTAACTCATTATGACCGTAGTGAACCTCGAACGCCTATTAAGTTGGTTGACGAAGAAGACCGCTATGAAATCTTTCTGTCCTTGCCTGGTTTCTCAAAAAAAGAGATTTCAATCAAGTTGGAGGATTATCAGCTATTGATTTCCGGAGAGAAAGTGGACGGAGTCTTAAACCCAGTGGTCAATGAACCAAATTGTTCCTATTCGCTTAACCTACCTGATAACATAGAAGTTGATAAGGCGAAAGCCACTCTCTCCAACGGGGTTCTTACCATCATGTTCCCGAAATGCGCAAAGGCGAAGCCAAGAGAAATCAAGATTTCTTAGTTTTTGGTATCGATTGTAGTTTTAACATGGGCATGGGGGCGAGTCGTGAGGCTCGCCCCTTGTTGTTTGCTCGCGTTTCTCACATTTCGAGTTTTGCTGGATATCAGTTCAATCATGCAGAGAGATCTTCCCATTGTTTCTAGAGCCGACGATATCGTTTCCGCAGCCCGTGGAGAGCGGCGACTGGTTGTTACGGCTCCAACGGGTTCGGGGAAGTCGACAAAATTACCCCAAATGTTACTCGACTCCGGGTCTTTCCCTGACCAAATTGTAGTTCTTGAGCCACGTCGTCTTGCCGCCCGTATGCTTGCACGGCGCGTGGCGAGTGAACGAAGTAGTTCCGTTGGGCAAGAGGTTGGTTATCAGGTACGTTTCGACAATAAAACATCTTCTGCTACCAAAATCGTATATGTCACCGAAGGTTTGCTTTTACGACGAATGTTGGCTCGACCTGACCTGTCGGGTATTTCCGCTCTTATATTTGATGAGTTTCACGAGCGCAGCCTGGAGTCTGATCTTACCCTCGCTTTGGCCAAAGCCCTCCAAGAAACTTCGCGGTCCGATCTCGCTCTGGTAGTGACTTCGGCGACCATTGCGACTGAGCCTCTTTGTGAATATCTTGGCTCTTGTCCTTTAGTTCAAGTTGATGGTCGCTCTTTCCCTGTTGAGGTTTCCTTTGCAGGTGCCGGCAGAAATGAACCTTTATGGCAGAGAGCTGCAAAACAAGTGATCCGCTTCTCCTCGGAATACGATGGGGATTTTCTCGTCTTTATGCCAGGTACGTTCGAAATTCGAAAAACCATCGAAGAATTGAGCGGTTCCCATTACATGAAAGGATTCGATCTCCTACCTCTTTACGGCGACTTGCTGCCGGATCGGCAGGATGCAGCCATTCGCAAAAGTGATCGTCGCAAAGTCGTGGTGGCGACAAATGTGGCGGAAACCTCCCTGACTATTGACGGTGTGCGAGTGGTTATCGACTCGGGTTTAGCCAAGAAAGCGAGTTTTGATCCCAGACGTGGCATAAATGCCCTTTTGACGGAGCCAATCAGCCGTGCCTCGGCGGATCAACGGTCTGGTCGAGCTGGTAGAACCGCTCCTGGCTTTTGCTTGAGGCTTTGGGGCGAAAAGGAGCACGAACGCCGACTTGCGGCGGAAATTCCTGAGGTTCGCCGTTTGGATTTTGCCGAAACTATGCTGAGTTTACTGGCCGCTGGGCAAGAACTTTCAACAGTTTGTTGGTTTGAGCAACCCACAGAATTAGCCCTCGAAAAAGCCCAAAGTCTACTGGCTGATCTAGGAGCTCTAGACATTGATGGGTCCCTGACGAACCTCGGGCGAGAAATGGCTGCTTTCCCTCTGCATCCACGTCATGCCCGAGCATTGCTCGAAGCTCGAGCACGAGATTGCCTTCCTGCCGTCTCCCTTGCCTTGGCACTAAGTCAGGATCGTCCGATTTTGCTACCTTTACGCGACAAGCGTCTCAAGAGAGAGCGGGAAGATCTTTTAGATGCCGATCAAGGTGAAATCGCCACCGATTTTTTTCGTGTGCTGCGTGCTTGGAGTTTAGCAGCTGAACGAAACTTCGATCCTTTGCTCTGTCGAGATATCGGCATCCATGCAGGCCGTTGCCGAGATGCCTCCCGCCTTTCTGCTCGTTATCTTTCTCTTGCCGGCATAGATAGAGATGACGATCTATCATGCTCTCCTGCAGACTTGGCTAAATGCCTATTGTGCGCTTTTCCCGATCATATCGGTAAGCGTTGCAACTCAGGGATGCTCGTGTATGCTCTTTCAAATGGAAAAAATGGCGAACTTCGTCGGCAGAGTACCGCCCGCGATGCCGATCTTCTTGTTGCCGCGGAATTAGATGAAATTGAAATGCGCGGAAGCGTGGGCCTCGTTTTGAGTCTCGCCACAGAGATCCGCGAGGAGTGGCTCGAGGAAATATTTCCCAAAAGTTTTTCACACCGAGTGGAAACTCATTTTGACGAAGAATCTCGAATTGTCGTATGCCGACGGATTAAAAAGTTTCGCGATCTCGTTCTCTCGGAGGAAAACTCCGGGGAACCCACTTCCGAGGATGCTGCTCGCGTTCTTGCTGCTGAAGTCTTGTCAGGGCGTTTGCGACTAAAGCATTGGAATGCCGCATGCGATCGTTTTGTAGCACGCATAAACTTTGCCGCAACCCAATGTCCTGAGCTTGAAGTTAAGCCTATCGACGATGCCGCTCGTCGTCTGGTACTTGAACAATTTTGCCTCGGAGAAAAAAGTTGGCGTTCTATTCGCAACAAGGATGTCTTTCCCTTTCTGTGCGAATGGTTGACCAGTGAACAACGAGCCGCTTTGGATCAACTTGTTCCGGAGGAGATCAATCTTCCCGCAAGGAAAAGCCCCGCTCGACTTCGCTTCGATGAGGATGGCGAAGTTACCCTCGCCGCCACCGTCCAAGACTTGTACGATCTCGACGGCACCCCAACGATTGCCGGTGGAAGCTATCTTTTGCGAGTCGAGGTACTGGCTCCCAACCGCAGACCCGTTCAAGTGACTCGTGACCTTTCCGCCTTTTGGAAAGATTCGTATGAGACGATTAAGAATGAGCTTGCAGGTCGATACCCCAAACACAAATGGCGCTGAAATTTTGCTTGAACCGAACTCATCTGCGACGATTGTTCGATCCTATACACTGGCAGTTTTGGGGTCTGTCGAGCGATGCGAACCGAGCTGAACGAGGTCGTTACGGAGAGTGGCTTTCTCGTAGATTCTTGAAGGGCAAAGGCTACTATGTTCTGGTTGCAAACTGGCGTAATCCGATGGACCGAAGAGATGAAATCGACCTAATCTGTAAAGACAAGGAGGTGCTGGTTTTCGTAGAGGTACGAGCTCGTTCGACCTCTTCTCTTGTTTCCGGTTACGATAGCCTGTCTCCTCGTAAAAGAAGAGTGCTTCTCAGGGCATGCAAGAGTTATCTCAATCAACGAAAGCAAAGGCCCGAGCATTTCCGTTTAGATGTAATGGAAGTTGATTTACCTGTCGGCACCAAAGGCAAGCCAGAAATTTTTCACCACGAAAACATTGCCTTGTTCCCCCCTCGATTTCATTAGATACCTGTTAATCTTAAAATTTATGTCACAAGAATTATCTTCTACTCGCCAAAAACGAGATTCGAGTCGTAAAGCTCCACCGACTATTATTGTTATTTTCGGTGCATCGGGTGATCTCACCGCCCGCAAGCTTTTGCCTGGACTTTACAATCTTGGATTTGACGATTTGCTCTCTGAGCATTTTCACCTTATCGGATATGGGCGAAGTGAAATGTCCGACGAAGCTTTTCGCCAGAGCATGGGAGATGCAATTGGGAAGCATTCGCGCCGACCTCTCAATGAAGAGATCTGGGGGCAAATGTCCGGTAATCTACACTACCATGCAGGTCCTTACGATGACCCGGACTCCTTCGATCGACTTAGCAAACGCATCGGCGAAATCGAAAATTCGATCGGTATCGAGACGCAGTGCCTATTTTATATTTCAACTCCGCCAAGTGTTTTTAAGCCTATCCTAGAGAACCTTGGGAATTCAGGTTTGGCTCGTCGCCATAGGCAAACTCCGGCTTCCTCAAAGGTAGTAATCGAAAAACCATTTGGTCGTGACCTTTCTTCCGCACGAGAACTCAATGCGATTATAAATCGTAGGTTTGACGAGTCCCAAGTATACCGCATCGACCACTACCTTGGAAAGGAAACCGTGCAGAGTCTTCTCGTTCAGCGCTTTGCAAACTCCATTTTTGAGCCGATCTGGAACCGTCGTTATGTTTCCTGCGTTCAGGTCACTGTGGCTGAGACCATAGGAGTTGGATCGCGAGGAGGGTATTATGACCGTAGCGGCGCATTAAGAGACATGGTTCAAAACCATGTCATGCAATTGCTTGCTCTTACCGCGATGGAACCGCCCTCTTCTCTCGATCCTGAAGCGATTAGAGACGAAAAAGTTAAGGCTCTCAGAGCGATTCGCCCACTCGAACTCGACGGAGATGATACTGATGTCGTTCGCGCACTCTACAAGGAAGGCTTGGTGGGAGGCGAAAAAGCGATCGGCTACTTACAGGAAGAAGGTATCCCCGGAGACTCCTCTACCGAAACCTACACGGCGATTCGTTTGTATCTTGATAATTGGCGATGGAAAGGTGTTCCGTTCTATCTCCGTTCGGGTAAGTGCATGTCGCGTAAAGCCAGCGAAATTACGGTTCAATTTAGTCGACCACCCGCAATTCTCTTTGGCGAGGGAGACCGTTTTGAC
>MDTG01209168.1_pt1 | contig 15865 bp, 14 predicted proteins | sample 811421 | NCBI WGS metagenome assembly MDTG01 (sample SAMN05326645, study PRJNA326480) | marine metagenome | isolation source: seawater | place: Pacific Ocean: South East | collected 2011 | reverse complement strand
GAAAATTATATTCAAATTGATTGTTTAGAAGTTGTTTTCCATTTGTTGGCTTAATGAGACCAATTAGAATATTCATCAAAGTGGTTTTACCAGATCCACTAGCACCCTTAATACCAGTGATCTCACCAAGATTAAAATCTAAATTTATCTGATGTAAAACTTGATTATTTTTTTTATATTCAAAAGAAATTTCTTTTAAATTTATTGACTTAAGATCTTCAGATACTAATTTATTATTTGTTTTTGATAACAAAATATCTTCTTTATGAGATTCTGTATAATTAGATTTGACTCTATCAAAAGCATATTTTCCAAATTTTATTCTTTGGAAGGCAGATACCAATCTGTTGACTAATGGAATAAATCTTATTGCGATCGCTCCAAATAAACCTAAAATTATTAAAGATTCCTCTTTTGGGTAATTATTTTTAGTAATAAAAATTACCAAAAAACATACGAATAATATTCCAATTATTTCAAAAAGATATTTTGGCAATACTAGTATATTCATATTTCTAAATTCTGTATCAATTAAATTCTCTGAATTCTTTTTCAAACTATTAAAAAATAAATTTCTCGAATTATAAATTATTGACTCCTTAATATTTGAAAAACTAACAGTTAGGTCATTCAAAAAATTTTGTGCATAAATTTGTCTTCTATAACCTAAATTTTTTAAATATTTTTTTATTTTTTTTAAAAATAAAATAACAAAACAAATTAAAATAATAGTAAACAAAATTATATAATTTGGACTAAATATCAGTATTGCCAAAACAATTGCAACGGCTAATACTCCTTCACTAAATATCACCAAATATGGTGCTAAATAACTTGTAATAAAAGTTGGAATTTCGATTGATAAATCACTAATCAAATGAGCTGATTTATTGTTTAAATGAAAATTATAATTTTTATATAAATAGTTTCTATAAATTAGTTCTGTTAGCCTAATTTTTACATCAGATATAAATTTGTGCAAATATACGTTAAATAAAAATATGATAACGTTTTTGAATGTATACAAAAGAAACAACATAACTGACATACCCAAAACAAGCTTTTTAGGATCATTAAAATTTAAAAAATCAAAAAAATTATTTAGAACTTTATTTGATTGAAAGTCTAAAATTGATGCAATGAAGGGAATAACAGCGCCTAAACTAATTAACTCAAAAAAGATTATAAAAACCAAAAAAATTATAATGATTGTAAATTTCTTTTTTTCTTGTTTGTTTAAAATTTTAAATATTTCTAATAACTTCATTTATGTTATTTAATAATTTTCTTTTACTATCATTTTATTTAATTTATGTAATTGAAAGATTTTCATCTCTCATCCTATAATTGTTTGAATTTAAAAATTCAGTTATTTTATCTTTAACAATAGCGTGTCTGCTATTGTCATGGGCTTTTTGCCATCTAATATATGCATCATAACCTTGGCTAGTGTATTTATCAAAATTATAAAGCTCATCCTCAAAGAAACAAAAGTTGTCTAAGTATCTCATATAATAATATTCATAAAAACTTTTTTTTGAATAATTTAAATTTAAATCTTTAAAATTAGAAACTGCATATTTAAACTCATCAATATTTCTTGGATGTGAATTAAACGAATAACATATATGAGGATTATTAATTGAAGCATTAATAACTGGTATACCAAAATAAGCATAATCTAAACCAATAGTGCCGAATGCAGTTAGAACTAAATCTACTTTTTCGTTTTTAATAAAATGATCATTTGAAATATCCGAGGGTAAAATTTCAAATTTATTATACTTTTTAACTAATCTTTTGCCAATATCCAAATTAGATTTAAAATCTAACGGATGGAATCTTAGATACCAATTATAATCTAATTTTTTTGATAACTGACCAATACAATCTACCCAATCATAAAAATCATTAAATAGCAAACGTCCCCAACCATGAGGAGCATCAGAAAAATGATGTGCAGCGATTATACAATTTGGCTTATTATTATACTTTAAAAATTTTGTATCACTCTTTATTTTTTTATAAAAATTTGATTTTGGTAAATTTGTAATTTTATTCTCTATATTATTTTTATTTTTTTCTGCAAAACGCTTTTCAAGAAAAGTTTTACCTAAATCTAATTTTTGTTTTTTTTTATTTTCAGAAAATTTATTAAAATCATCTTTAAAATATTTCATGTCAAAAATATTTTCATTTTTTTCACTTAGTCTATGTATTCTAAACGTATTAGCCATGAATACAGGCTTTTTATATTTAAATGCAACTCTGCCAGGTATACCAAATTCATAGACTGTATCGCTAATCAAAACTCCAGCTACATTATTTTTTAAAAAATAGTTGTCCCAAAACTTAACTAGTGAAAGAAATTCTAAAAAAAATTTAAGTAACCTTTTATCCTTAATATCAATTGTAGGTAAATTGTATTTTCTTAAATAAGCATCATATAAATTTTCACCAATTAATATATCATTATATTTTATATTTAAGATATCGGCCTTATCAATTAGTCCTTCATAAATTTTTTTGATTTCATTAATTTCATAATTTTTAAGTTTATAATTTGGTAATAAAAAGTGTTTAGTATTAAAGGATTTATAAATTTTAATATAGTCTAAATTTAAAATTTTTTTAAAATAAAAAAATATTTTTGAAAAAAAATCAATTTTCTTTGGAAAAAATCCGATGATTTTCGATTTATTTGTTTGAGAAAAAATATTTGAAATATACGCATAAACTATATGGCAGTCACTTAGTTTATTAGTTTCAATTAAAAAAATACTTTCTTTGTTAAACTTATAATTTGGAAAAATTTTTTTGATTTCTATTGAAGTTTTGTTCACAATAGAAATATTTTTTATCTCGCAAAAAATTTTATGTACAAAATCCATGAAATTAATTATTTTTTTTCAATAATTACAAAATAATGTGGCTGCAAAATGCAACCACTAACTTGTTCATTACCTAGGATTCTTGTTGCCAGCGGCCTTTTTTCACTTTTTCTACTTAGGTTAATTTTTTTTTTATCAAAAAAATTATCCTTAATTATCTTGACACTACACTTTGGTTGTATTTTTTTTATATTTTCAATAAGATAATCAAATGATAAAATATTAAAGTATGAAAAAGCTCTTGGATTTCCTTTTTTATCAAATTCATCAATAGGTTTAACATTAGTATCTTTCCACCATTTGTTATTATAAACTAACTGGACCTTGTATGATGTTTCAGACAAAACTGTTCTAATTACTACATATTTTTTCGAAACTCGTATAATTTCCCTAAGTGGCTTAATTATATCATTTAAATGTATAAAAACGTTACTACAAAATGAAATATCAAAACTATTTTTTTTAAAAGGTAAACCATAAATATTTCCTTTTACAAAATTAACATTTTGTTTTTCTTTCCATGCCCTTTTTGCATGTTTTAAAAATATTTCATAAGGATCCGTTCCTGTATAAAAAAAATTTTTTTTAATTCTTTTTTCTAGTGATCTATAAAAATGCCCTGATGCACAACCAACATCTAAAATTTGATTATTTTTTTTAACATATCGATTTAAAATTGTAGCCATTGCCTTAGATGTTTCCATCTCTTCAGATTTTCCAATAGCACGATCAAAATATACTTTTGCATTATTTTTATTATTTTTATACTCATTTAAACATAATCCATATTTGTCGATGACAGACTTTTTATTCTTATTTGTTTTCATATTTTATATTTTAGCTCCCATTTATTATTTATATTACTCTGCCAAATTTCGTTATTTCTATGCTTGTTTACTATCTCCTCAAATTCAGTGTTATTTAAATTTAAAAAATCTAAAACTTCATTAAAATGTTCTGAAGGAAATTCAGCATCATATTGTTTTACATACTCAATTGCTTTATCTCTAGTCATCTGATTATTTTGTATCAATCTTGAACTATCTCTAGTCGATCTTCCAAAACCAAATTTTATGAACTGCATGTAATAATATAACGGATCAATTTTATCATCAAGACTATCAAAATCTGTAAAGGTGCCTGAAGTTCTGCCGGATGGATTTGTTTTAAAATGTGGAATTTTATCTTTTACATAATTAAAATTTTCATACATGCTCCATTTAAAAAAATAACTGAAGTAATATGCTTTAAGGTTAATATCACTCAATTCTTCTTCTTTTGGATAAATATACATGGCTAAATCATTTTTTTTTATAAATTTTGATACCCAGTTTTCTGGATAATCGCCAATTTGATGTTCAATAACTTCCTCTAAATTTCTATATTTAATGCTCTCTTCACTGAGAATATTGCCGCCATATTCACTTTCACCATGTTCAGCATAAAAGACTGCCGGAATTTTAAATTTAACTGCAATACTTACGGGGCCTGAGTTCACACCTGCATCCCAAGCAACCTTAGGGTTGCCTCTTTCAAAAAAAAATCTTTTTGCTAATTCTTTTGATACTTTTTGATTTGGTTTCAAAAAAATATTATCAAAACCTTTATCTAGTAAAATTTGTCTATTATGCTCACCAACTTCATTTGGAATTAATGGGGAAAAGGTGACTAAAAGAGGATTAAGATCAAACTCAAATTTTAATTTTAATGCTATAGAGGTAGAATCTTTACCTCCAGACCATGGTACAATACAATCATATATATTATTATTATTTTTTGAAATATTTTTTAAATTGTCCCTCAAAATTAAAAACTCTTTTTTTCTAATTTCCCAGTCAATTTCTTTTTTGTTATCGGCGTTTGTACAAGCGTTGCATATACCCTGCTCATTAAAAATAACTCGTGGTCGAGAGTTTGGCATTACACAATTTCTACAAAACTTTATCATAAAACTTGGTCTTTTATATTATCAAAAACTATTTTCTAATATTAATATCATTATTGACTAAAAAATTTTTTAACGAATTAATACTTTCTTCAGTAAAATGAAAGATATTCTGTGTACACGCAGCAGATGCTGTAGTTTTTTGGAATAAGTCTAAAATATGACTCCAATTTCCAGCTCCGCCAAGACATAATGTAGGTTTGCTTATATTTTTAGAAATTAAATTGAAACTAGGTATATCGAACCCCAATAAAGATCCATCTTTATTAATGCTATTAATTAACACTTCACCAATATTACTACTATTAATCAATCTTATTGCCTGATCTAAATCTGTAAGAATTTGTTTATTTCCACTGTCTTTATAAAATGAAACTATGCCATCATTAATTTTAAAATCTAAAGATTGAATTATTGATTGATTACCATATTTTTTTGATATTTCAGATATTAAAATATTTTCTCCTAAGGTACAATTTCCTAAAATTATTTTATCTGCACCATTTTTGAAATATAAATCAACATCTTTTATTGATCTTATTCCCCCTCCAATACTCAGGGGTACATAACAATTTTGTGAAAAAAATCTTATAATTTCTATAAATTTTTTTTGAAATTTTTTTTTTGAAATATCAATTAATAAAATTTCATCAACACTCCATAAATCTATAAAATTTTTTGTGTATCTATAGTCTGGTCTAAATTTTTTTGTACGATTAAGTACTCCATCGAGAAACGTTAGTGTAATAATTATTCTTTTTTTTAACATCAACAAAGCTCACAAAAATTCTTGAGAATTTGAAGGCCATTTTTTTGACTTTTTTCAGGATGAAACTGCATACCATAAATATTTTCTTTTTTTATTATAGATGGAATTTTAAAACCATAATCCGTACTAGCTAATACTATTTTTTTATCATATTTTTTTAAATAGTATGAATGTGCAAAATAAAAATCGGAGTTATTTTCAATATTATTAAATAAAACTTCATTTTTAATTTGATAGTTGCAATTATTCCAACCAACATGGGGAACTGGTAATTTTTTAACATCATTTTTAAGTGAGCAAATTTTTCCTTCAATTAAACCTAATCCCATTTGCGTTCCATGCTCACTACTCTCTTCAAATAAAATTTGAAATCCTGCACATATACCTAAAATTTGAAATTGATCTTTATTTTGTCGTAAAAAAACATCAAAGTTTCTTTTTTTTAATTTGTCCATAAAATCACCAAAAGCCCCAACACCAGGAATTATTATTTTTTTAATATTTGAAAGGTCAAGTGTATTTTTACATATTTTATACTTAATATTTATTTTTGATAAGCCTGAAACCAATGAAGCTAAATTTCCACTATTAATATCTATGATACCAATCATTACGAAAAATTCTTTATAAAGCTATTTGTATTTAAAATCGAAAATATAAATTTTGATAAATGATTAGGAATATTATCAAATTTTGTCTCTTGTTTTAATTTGCTTAAATTTACAAATTCTGAAGCGGGTGAATGAATATCAAAAATACTGTCTAAATTTTCTTGAACTTTAAAATCAATAAGTGAATTGATAGAAGCGTTAAAACCTTTTTTATTTCTATCTAGCCTAACTTTATCGTTTAAAGTTTTTGCACTCGCATTCCTTATAATATTTTTTTGATATCCGTTTTTGATTAGATGCTCTGTTGGAATACTCAATGCAAACTCAAATAGTTCTCTATCCAAAAAAGGACTTCTATTTTCTATAGAATAGTACATTGAGTTCAAATCATCATGCTTTAATATCGGTGGTATTACCTCGTAAAATAGTTCATTTAACATTCTATTTCTTAATAAATCTTTACAAAAATTTCTTTCATTAAAATTTGTAATTTGATTAGGTTGTACTGAATATTTTTTTAGATTAAAATTTTCTTCATAGATCAACTTCCTGTCATTTGGATTGTCAATATAATGCATTGGGTTTGTTAGACCTTTATTTCTAAGTTTGGGTAAAATAAATTTTTTCCATGCATTTATTTTTTCATCTAAAATTTTATTGTCTTCAGTGGATGCAAAGTCTTGTAAAAAATGTGCATAATAACCAGTAAACAGCTCATCACATCCAACACCGGATATTGACACTTTAAATTTAAAGTCTGAGATCTTTTTGGTTAAGAAATTATGTATGTAGTAAGATAATGTAGATATTGGACTATCGTGATACTTTACTTGTTTGTCGATATTTTCAAAAAAATATTTTTTATCTTTATCAAAAAAAACAATTTGACTATTACATTTAATATCCTCAACAGTAATATTAATATTTTCAATTTCGTTATATCTTTCATCAGAGTCTACTAGTGAAAAAGTTGAAATGTCTTGATTGAAAGTTTTACTTGCTATTGATGCTAGATATGAGGAGTCTATTCCACCACTTAAACAAAATGCTACAGGTACATCGGATATCATTCTATACTTTAGACTTTTTTTTATTAGAAAATCTGCTCTTTCGTAACATTCGGCTAGACAGAAATTTTTATTTGTATTTAAAATATTAATTTTTGGTATCCAATATTTTTTTTTTTTAAAATTAAGTTCGAAATCTAGTTCAATATTTGTACTTGGCTCTAAAGAGTAAACTTTATTAAAAAAAGTTTCTTCATTTTTGTGAACTGATTTATAACCATTGAAAAGATAATTATTAATTTTTTTCTCATTAATTTTTAATTTTTTATCAGTTAGATTTAAAATATATTTAATTTCAGATCCAAAATAAAAAGACTTATTATCTAAAAAAAAATAAAAGGGCTTTTCTCCAAAAGGATCTCTTGAAATAAATACCTCTCTTTTATTAAAATCAATTATAACAAACGCCCACATACCAATAAATTTATTAACGCAGGATTTGCCATACTTAATATACGATTTAATTAGTACTTCAGTATCTGACTCAGTTTCAAATTTAAAATAAATTTCTAATTCTTTTCTTAATTCTTTATAGTTATAAATTTCACCATTAAAAATAATTGCATAATTATTAAAAATAAAAGGTTGATCAGCTCGCTTATTTAAATCGATAATACTCAACCTTGAGTGCAATAAAGATACCTGGGCTTTTTCACATTCCCTTTGAATAAAATTTGAACTATCTGGGCCTCTGTTCTTCATAAGCTCAAGAGTACTGGTTATTTTTTTTCTGTCTAATTTTGATGAAATTTTAATAGTACCTGCAATGCCACACATTTAATTATTTTTAACTAAAAAGTTTTTTTTTATTTTTTTTTTTACTTGTGAAGTAAATTTTTTTATTGATTAATTTAAAATTATTTGAATTTGCAGGTCTTAAAAAATTAATAAAAGAAGAATCGATTTTATCACCTTTCAAAATATCTTTTTTTGCATACAAATTCCTTCTTGCTAATTTTTCTATTGCTTTTTCTTTGGTATTTTTTTCTTTCTTCCGCTTACCAAGCATTTTATGAATACTTTTGATGGCTATTACTAATTTTTTCATTTCATTGAAATCTAACGATAATTTATGATCTCTAAAATTTGAAAAATTTTTATCAATAGTAAAATGTTTCTCTATTACTCTTGCCCCTAATACAAATGCAGCAATACAAGCATTTGTACCGATAGTATGATCAGAATAACCTATTTCTGTTTTTAAAATTTTTTTAAGATATTTAATGGAATTTAAGTTTGCCTCGTAATCTAAGACGGGATAGCTTGAAACGCAATGAAGAAATATTATTTTTTCATTATATTTTCTAGACCCTAATTTTTTTATCAAAAATTGTTTCAAGTAATTTAAATTTTCTATATTAGTCATTCCCGTTGATATTATAATCTTTTGTCTTGATTTTATCGCTTTTTCAATAAGTGGAAAAAAATTATTGTCACCAGATGCAATTTTTATAAAGTCAGTAATCTTTAATGCAAATTTAAGACTCTCAAAGTCAAAAGCTGATGCGATAAATTTAATTTTGTTAATTTTTGCGTGTTTTTTTAAAATTGTAAAATCTTTATATGATAATTCAAATTTTTTTAACTGTTTATATCTTTTAGTTTCGTTAGGATGAATGAAATGTTCTGTCTTATAAATTTGAAATTTTACAGCATCTACACCAGCCTTACTTGCAAGATTAATCATTTTTTTTGCATTTTTTAAAGAACCTTCATGGTTGTTACCAATTTCAGCAATGATAAAAGGTTTTTGCTTATTCATTTAAAGATTTAAATTTTCTATTCCAGAAATCTTTATACCAAGAAATATATTTTTGATATCCAATTTCAATTGGATAACTTGGTTTATAATTAAGTATATTTTTAGCATGGGTTATGTCTAGAGAACCACGTTCTGGCATAAACTTATCTCTAGGCCTATAATTGATTTTTACATTTGGAAATTCTTTTTTTAAAATTTCTGATAACTCTCTCAAGGTTCTGCCCTGCCCATATGTAAGGTTGAAAGTTTCATTTTTTGCTTTGTCAATTTTACAACATGATGATATTCCTTCTACTAAATCATTGATATAAGTAAAATCTAGACTATCCTCGCCATCACCATCGATTAAAATCTCTTTGCCCTGTATTGCATTTTCAATAAAAATTTGACCTACTCGTCTACTTACGCATCTCTCACCATAAAGTGCTGATGGTCTGATAATAGTGTATGGTAATTCAAAAATTTGATTGTATGATTTTACCATTAATTCACCACTTAGTTTTAATGTTCCATATATACCTATCGGTTCACATCTATTTTTTTCATTAACTATTTTGCCATTAAAGTTTCCATAAATCATGCTTGATGACATATATATTACATGTGTCTTAAAATTTTTTGCATAATCTAATGTATTTTCTAATGTTCTTAAACTGTGGTCAAAAGTACTGTGCGGATCTTTATTTGATTTGTTTGCATGAGATACAGCTGCAAGATGTACTACTATATCAGGTTTTATTTCAGATAAAACTTGGGATATCTTATGATAATCTCTGGCATCTTGGATAATGAGTTTTATATTTTTTTCATTAAAAATTCGAATTCTCTCATTTAGAATCGCATTGTATAAATCTTTGTTTGTTATTTCAGCATCTGTAAAACTTAAAAGATTGTTAACAGACAACGAATCTACAATGATTACGTCATGACCATCGTCTTTAAGCTTTATTCCTAAGTTATGACCAATAAAACCTGAGCCTCCAATTAGTGCGATTTTTTTTTTCATTTAATAAATTCTAGTATTTTTTTACTTATACGATCTACTTCAGACAATTTTAATTTAGGATATACTGGCAAAGAGATGTTGAATTTCCCATAATCAGAAGAATTTTTAAAATCAGACTTCTTTAAATTGTACTTATTTCTATAATATTTCATTAATGGAACTGGGGTTAAATAATGAATACTACATCCTATTTTATTTTGGGCTAACATTTTAAGAACATTATCTCTGTTTTTGACAAAGATTTGAAATACAAAATATGAAGAATTGTTATCAAAATTTAAGAATTTAACTTTGGAGTTTTTAAAATTTGAAATATATCTTTCAGCTATTAGCTTTCTTTTACTCAAATTCATCTTATAATTTTTAATCTGACTAATTCCTAACGCAGCTTGAAAATCTGTCATCCTATAATTTAAACCTAACATTTTAACATCGTATTGGCCTGGTTTTTTCCTTTTACTAATCTCTGTATCGATTCCAAATGCTCTAAGTTTTTTTAATTTATTATAAACTTTAAAATCATTTGTTGTAATCATGCCACCTTCGCCAGTTGTGATTTGTTTAGTAGGATAAAATGAAAAGCATCCTGTTTTTCCAAAATTACCAACATGTTTTTTTCTAAATTCTGAGCCTAAAGCGTGAGCGCAATCCTCAATAAGAGAAATTCTATATTGTTTACACAATTTTTGAATTTTATCGATATCGCAAGGTTGTCCAGCCATATGTACTATAATTATGCCTTTGGTCTTTTTAGTAATTTTTTTTTTTATTTCACTTACTTTTATATTGCCTGACGGAAAATCAACATCAACAAAAATAGGTGTTGCCCCAGTATATTCTATAGAATGTGCGGTAGCAGTGTGTGTAGTTGAAGTTACTATGATTTCATCACCTTTTTTAAAATTTAATGCAATACAAGATAAGTGTAATCCGGCAGTACAGCTTGATACACAAACAGCGTATTTCGACCGCGTATATTTTTTAAATTCCTCTTCAAAAATTTTCGTGTAAGGTCCATGCGTTAACCATCCGGACTTCATTATTTTTTTTACTAATAAATAGTCAGACTCTAAAATATTATGTTTAGAAAATTTTATCATTTATTTAATATAGTTTATTTTTATTTGACGCTTAGTATTTAACGACTTTTCTGCAGCAAAACAAATTGACATAGTGTCAAATAAATCTTTTTTATAAACTAATTTACTTTTTTTTGAAGTAACAATACTTTTCAAAAATTCTTGAATGAGTTTTTTTCTATTTTTTTTATCAGGGTAGTTTCCTGCAAGTTTTTTCATTTTTCCATTTTCAAAGCAATATGAGCCTAAGGCATAATTCAAAATAGATCTTTTTTTAGAAAATATTCTTAATTCATGAAAATGATTAAATTTTGCAGCACCATTTGCAGTGATTTTTACCAATAAACCATTTGAGAATTTCAAAATTATTAAAACTAAACTGTCTTTTATAAATTTTGACTTTCTAGTTGCAATATTATTACCAAAAGTCATTACATGAGTTGGTTTTTTTCTTATCATCCAACATATCAAATCTATCATATGAATTGCGGCTCCATGTATTAAAGAGTATTTTTTAATTTTTGACCTCCATTCAAATAACTTATGACCTCGCCCCCAAATATAATCTGCTTCGATATAAAATATTTCTTCTCTTTGAGATATGCGCTTAATTTTTGAGAATAATGAATTCACTCTAAGCACCATATTAGAAGTAAATTTAATTTGCTTATTTTTTCTTAATAGTAAATGTAAATGTTTTAATTCCTTTTCGTTTAGACAAAAAGGTTTTTCAATAATAAAATGCTTGTTACTTTTAATAGATTTAACAACCTGGTCATAATGATAGTTGTCATAGCTACATATTGAAACTAAATTAATATCTTTGTCTTCAAAGATGATATCTTCGTTAGATGTTATAATTTTATTTGGATATTTTTTTTTTAAATAAGATATTTTTTTTTTATTTGTTTCGCATAGTACCTTAACAAAATAATTTTTATTAAGTTTCTCAATAGCTTCGAGGTGTTTTTCTCCTATTCCCAAACCAATAATACCGGCTATAATTTTCATATTCCTTTATAAATTTTATTGTAATTTTCTTTTAAATCTTTTTTATAATCTATAGCTAAATTTAAATTACTTAAATTACCTTTGTTATTTTTTAAATTCTTTATTTTAAATGCTTGGTAATTCTTATAAAAAAAAGAAGTAACATGTTCCTGATCCTTTTTAGAAAATTTTTTTTCAAATTTATTGAGTAATTCAGTTTTAATAATTTCAACTGACTGACCTTTTGGAAAAGTTCTTGGGAAAACATTGGTAATAATATCGGAATTTCTATTTTTTTTATAGAGGTTATAAACTTTTTGCATTACTTTGCGATCTATCAATGGACTGTCACCATTTATTCTCATAAATCTTTTCTTCTTATATTTTTTAGCTGCACTACACATTCTTTTTGCAACATTATTTAAATCTCCCCTAAAATAACTAATTTTATACTTTTTTAAAACTTTGACTAATTCATCATCAGTTTTGTTTTTAGAAGTAACTACCAAAATTTTTTTGGCAAATTTTGTCGTAGCTACTCTTTTAAAAACATACCAAATTAGTGGTTTATTATTCACTGGAAATAAGACTTTTTTGTGAAATCTTTTTGAATTTGATCTAGCTTGAATAAGAACTAACAATTACGCTCTTTCTACTTTCTCATCTACTTTATATTTGCCTCTACAATCAATTATGTTTCTGGAATTTTTATAAATTAATTTATAGGAAAATTTGTCATGATCTGTCATTAATATTACTAAATCAAATTTTTTCAAATTTGATGAATTGATAACATTTATTTTTTTTGCACCTAAACTTTTTTTTATTTGAAAACTTTTAATATGAGGGTCATGGTAAAAGATATTTAAGAATCCTCTTTTTCTGAGATGCTCAATTAATTTTAAAGAGGCAGATTCTCTCATATCATCCATATTTTTTTTGTATGCTAAACCAAGTATTAAAATTTTATTATTTTTATTTTTTTTTGGATATTTTTTTAAAACTTTATATATTTTTTTAATTAAAAATTGAATTACATGTAAATTTATTTCACCTGAAAGCTTTATAAACTTTGGGCTAATACCCAGTTTTCTAGATTTCCAAAAAAGATAGTGGGGATCAATTGGAATACAATGACCTCCAAATCCAGGTCCTGGATTAAATGGTCTAAAACCATATGGTTTAGTTTTTGCAATTTTTATGATTTCAAAAATATCCAAACCCATATTATCTGAAACAATTTTCATTTCATTAAAAAAGCTAATATTTACAGCTCTGTAAATATTTTCTAATAATTTAGAAAACTCTGCGATTTCAATTTTTGAAGCAGGCACGACTTTTTTAAAATTTTTATCGTAAAAAATCTTTATAAGCTTTAAACAATTTTTTGAATATCCACTTACGACTTTAGGAATATTTTGTATTTGATTTTCGTTTATACCAGGGTTTATTCTTTCAGAAGAGAAGCCAACAAAAAAGTTTTGACCAATATCAAATTTTTTATATATTTTTTTTACTATTTCTTCTACTGTTGTGCCTGGATAACTTGTACTTTCTAAAATTAGAATTTGGTTTTTTCTTAAATATTTTTTTGCGAACTTTATAGTTTCTTTTATATAAGATAAATCAGGTGTCTGATTTTTGGTTAAGGGAGTTGGTACGCATATTATTAAAATATCGCAATCAAATATTTTTTCAAAACTATGAAAGCAAGAATTTTTTAATAATTTTACATCTCTTGATTTTATTCTTTCTATATAAGATGTTCCTTTATTAAGTAGCTTGATTTTTTTTTTATCATTATCAAAACCTATAACTTTGAAACCTTTTTTCTTAAATAAAATTGCTAATGGCAAACCCACATAACCGAGACCTATTACGCCCACTACAGCATTTTTTTTTATTATTTTGCTTTGTAAAATTTTACTATTTGTCATCAATTGTAAATTTTTTTGAAAAATTTTTCCATGCGATCATAAATTTTTTAATATCTTCTTTTTTTTCAAATTTAATAATGGGCTTATGATTTTTTTTATTTCTTTTTTCAGCTAGAACTACTAAATCATTTTCATCATAAAAACGATTAAAATTTATTACTCTAAAACCACTGACTTCTAATAAATTAGACAAAGATTTGAAAGAAAAAAACCACGGATGTGTATTTTCAGTTTTCAATTTTTTATTAAAAAAATTATGAATTGGTTTTTTAAATGGAACCATTATCCTAGAGCTTTCTGAAATTAATATTTTTCCATTATTTTGTAAATTTGTATGAATTTTAGCTAAAACTTTTAATGGATTTACACAATTACATAAAGTCCAATTTAGTGTTGCAACATCAACTTTGCTCGAAAGATTAGAATTCTCAATTGAACCATTTATTCCATCAACAAAATTGGGTCTATTTTTAAAAATTTTTTTAAGCTTATGAAAATTTTTTTTTGAGTGCTCAGTGAAACTAATCTTTGACTTTGGAAATACTCTTAAAAATTCAATTAAGAAAGTTCCTTCACCAGTACCAAAATCACAAAGGTGATTCAATTTATTTAAATTTTTTTTTAAAAAAATTGCACTATAATAATGTCGGGCCAACATAACTGGATTATAAGCTGAATAATGAAGGAGTTTAGAATTAATTTTTTTAGAATAAATTTTATTTTCCCACAATTTTAGAGAATTATCAGTGTTACTATTTACTTTATGACATATTAAGCCAGTTGGGGTGATATAAACATCTGATTTCGAAATTTTTTTTAAAAATAATAATTTTTCAAAATTATTTATATTTCTTTGATAATAATCATTTTCGATAAGTTTTATTTTTTTCATTTTTTTAAATATAAGTGATAAATAAATTTATAATCTGTTTGTTTAAAATTTAATTTTTCATACATTTTAATTGAACTTTTATTGTGCTGATAAGTAGAAGCAAAAATAAATTTAGGTTTATTTTTTAATTTTTTTATACTTTCGTTAATTAAAAAAGAACCGACCCCCTTTTTTTTGTACTTATTTCCTACAACAATTTGATCAATAATAATGTTACTTTTTCGAAGCATTATCAATATAAAGCCCTTAACTATTTTTTTTTTACTAATCGCTACAAATAAATAATCTGCCCTTTTTCCCAAAAAAAAGTTTTTTATCCATTTCACTCTATAATTTATTAGAAATGATAACTTTATATTTTTATCTAATTGAAATCTAGAACCGTAGATATTTTGCTTACAAATTGAATTAATTTGCTTAATATGATTCTTTTTTGCATTTATAAGCTGTAATTTGTTTTCATTTTTAAAATGCCGAAGAGTTTTAGTATTTTTTTTGTACGTAATTAATTTTGATCTTACATAAATGTCATATTTTTTTTTAATATTTAAGGAAATTTTTTTTTTTGTTTTTAAAATTAATAAATGTTTTTTATTACTGAGAATTTTCTCTAAATTTAACTTATTGCTATTAAAGATAAAAACATTTTTTTTTAATAATTTACTTAGAAATTCATCTTTATTTTTTTCTAAATTCATAAAGTCTAATTTAACTAAGTTTTTTAGAAAGTTAATAATTAAAATTTTGATTTTAAATCAAACAGTAAAGAAAAAAACTGCACATAATCTATGAATTTATAATTGTTATTTTTTTTTAAATTTTAAAAATTTTTTCAGTGCATAAATCAAGCCAATTGGGTTATTAGTACTGGTCAGCTGCACGCATTACTGCGCTTCCACATCCAGCCTATCAACCT
>MDTG01027964.1_pt1 | contig 15865 bp, 13 predicted proteins | sample 811421 | NCBI WGS metagenome assembly MDTG01 (sample SAMN05326645, study PRJNA326480) | marine metagenome | isolation source: seawater | place: Pacific Ocean: South East | collected 2011 | reverse complement strand
TAATTAGTATTATCAGTATCTATTGTACCATTAGCAAATGTACCATGCTGTACTGTGCTTACACTACTATAAGATAAACTATTATACCCACTTGTAGTAGATTGTCCTGTTGCAAGTACGCTTACATCGTAAGAAGCTCCACCCCCTCCTGCTGCTGCTCCTGTAGAAGCTGTAATAGCACTTACTGTACTTGTAATTAATTGTGTTAATATTTTAGGCATATTTAATACTCCAGGCTACAATTGCTGCAATGCATCCTACTAGAAGCAAAATGAAACGGACGTTTTCTCGCATCCATTTCCATACTACTAAGGGCTGCAACAAATCTTCATTCTTAGTTACTCTTTGTTCTAATAGATCAGTACGTTTTATATGGTACTTAATATCTTGTTCCATTCGTATCTGTGATTCTCTAATTACCTTTATGTCCTGTTCTATTTCTTTCATTATATCACCGGATTATCTATTTTATTAGTACGTTTCATGTACGCCAATCTATTCATTGGATTAGGAGATGCCTTGCCATAGTATTCAGGTGGTATCTTCTTATCTTCTCTAAACCTAGGAATTAATAAAGCTTGTTCTCTAGGAGTTAGATTTTTTCTTAAACTTTTTTCTACAGATTCTTGTGTACCAGGATCCCATGCAATGCCGTCCCAACCCATGCCATCTTGAATCATACCTGCAGGAGCCTTTTGCGCTAACTGAGTCATGATGCTTCCTATCTCTGTAGTATTACTTTCATCTATAGCTTTTCTTAAGTTATTACCTGTCTCTTCATCTATATCACTTACTAAAGCTAGTATTTGCGAACGTCTATTAAATACATCTTGTGTAGTTCTTGCTAATGGTTTTTCCATGAGATCTACTTTAGCGGATGTCAAATACATTTCATCCATAAAAGCTTCTCCTGATATATTAGAAGCAGCCACTAGTTTAGCAGCCATGTCTCCATATTTATCTGGGTTACTTTTAAAAGCTTGCATTATTCTTCTAGCTCCATTCGCTACTACTCCATTAATTCTTCTTGAAGAAGCAATCATACCTAAAGCAGATGCAGTACCTAAAGCCCCTCCTATAACAGGATCGTGTAAAGATAAACCTGCTGTACCTGCAATAGAACCTGCTACAAATAATCTGTTTTTAAATATAGAAGATATATAATCAACATCTTTGTTAGTATTTAAAGATCTTTGTAAAGCTTCTCCAGTAGTAGCAAGATCGCCATACCTGGTTCTAGCTCCTATATACATGTCTAAAGCATCTGGACCAGCTACATTTTTTATATTGTCATCTAAATGTTTATGCATTAACTTTGCTACATCTCTTTGTACAAATAACTTATCTCTTGCAATACCTGCCTCTACTCTAAAAGCAGAATCAGCTTCAGAGAACATATCGTGTGTAAAATTTTTAAGACTAGTAAAATTTAAGTTAGGATCTGCTATATACTTAGGTATTGATTGACCTACCTCTTTTTCAAATTGATCTTGAGTAGCATCAAAAAGACTGTCATATATTCTTTTTTGTAAACCTTGCATAGCAGCTATTTTTTGTTTGTTAACACCATGAAAAGCCCCTCCTACTCTATCGTGAAATATCTCTGTATTTAATTTAGAGTACAATACTTTTGTATTCATATGTTTAGTAGGATCTGTAACATTTTGATCTATCATACCTAATATCATAGACATGTCATCTGATGCCATATTTCTTTCAGATATTACTCTATCTTTTAGAGCAGCTTTAGGCATTTTAGTATTAAGAATTTTTTCTCCTGCGTCGTCTGTCATACCTAATACACGTTGAGCCCACTCTACTTTATCTTTTCCATACTTAGTTAAATCATCAGTTATCTTTTCAGCTTTACCTCCAAGAAATCTAAATAATGCTGGCACCATAGTTTTTTCTGCTTGATCTCCAATAAACTCTACTGCTCTACTACCTAGTCTAGTTCTTCTAAGAACTTGTCCAGCTACAGGTATAGTTCCTACACCTACTTCTATGGCTACATCTTTTGCAGCTCCTTCCAATGTCTCATCTTCTGTTCTGCCTAACCCATGTACTAAACTAAATCCTGTCTGATTAGTTAAAGCTTTAAATCCTTTTGCTCCTTTTAATACTGTAAACTCTCCTATGCCTGTACCTATTAAATCACCTAATGAAAACTGAGCAGGGTATTTTTGTCTAGCCTTTGCTTCCATTTGTTTTTCAGCAGCTAGATTTTGATCAAAAGTATCTTTTATATCTGGCATAGCATCGACAGTACCTTGAACACCATTCTTCATAAATCCAGTAGCAGCAGCTTCTATTACATCATCAACAGTATCTCCAGCCGCAGCTAGGTTTTCTCTCCATCCACCTGTTAAACCTTTTTGAATACCCATTTTTGCAGCGACAGCAGCAGATATGTCTGCTTCATCTTCTATGTCTGTACTAACTCCAAGAGCTTGCTCGCCTATGGACATAAACTGTTCTTTAAACTGCTCGTCATCGCCCTCAGGAAGTAATTCTACCTTCTCATCGTCCTCCGGCAAAAGCATTACTTTGTCATCTTCTTTCATTATATCTCCTTAGGTCCTTGATCAGTCATAATGTATTTTTTTCCACCCTTCATATATTTTCTACCTACTGGAACATCTTTCATGCTAACCATTTCTTTTTCATATTTCTTTTCAGATCCTCTTAACCTTTGTTCTACAGCTTGTATTACTAAAGCTTTCTTTTGCTCAGGTTTTAAGTTAGCTGAGTAACCTTGTTCTTCTAATGCTTTTAATACAGAAGCTTTTTCTTGAGCTATAATATCTTGTAAGGTAGTTAATTTAGCATTAAAGTTTTCGTAAGTATCATTCTCACCAGCTACAACTTTCATTAGACGTTCTGATTCTGCATCTGACATCTGAGCCCCTGTAATAGATTTAACATATTTAGCTAATAAATCTTTAGAAGCTGTACGTAGTTTTACAAACCCTGCATCTTTAGTTAGTCCTAAATTAACTAGTGTACTTCTAGCTCTAGATGAGAAAGGACCTCTTAGATCTTTACCTACTTTTTCAGATAAGTCTCTAACATAATTTATTTGATTAAGAACGGTTGACTTACCTACAACCTCTCCTAAAAATTTAGAAGGTATCTTTTGAGCCTCTTGTTTTTTAAATTTCATTCCTTCTGTAAATCTAGATGCTCTACCTTTCTCTCCTTGAGATGCTAAGTTTAATCTTTGTTGAGCTTGATTTATTCTTATTTGCTCATAAGGACTAAGTGCGCCTTGACCTTGTTCTCTTTGATATCCTTTTAACATTTCATCGGTAGTGTCCAATGCAGTTTCTCCACCAAGAACTAGAGCTGCTAATCGAGGTCCAAAGAATGAGAACGCAGATTTAAAGTTGTCTATCCCAAACATTGAAGGCTCTTCATCTTGAGGAGGTCCTTCAGGAGGTTGTTCACCTGGATCTTGATTTTGCATATCTTCTACAGGAGCTTCGTTAGCACCTGTCTTTTTAGATACTAATTTTTCACGTAGGGCTTGAGCTTGCTCATCTGGCATTTTACTCATGCCTCCTACTGGAACTTGATTTGCATCTTCTTCTGTAGACATTTTTTTATCCTGCATCTCTTTACCTGCATTACGCACAGTATCCAGAAAGTTAGGATCTAATTTAGTTATATCTACTTTATTTTCTTTTTTCTTCTTAGCCATTACATGTCCTTCTTTAACATTATGCTGTCTGAGGTTGTACTAAATATTGTGTACCCTGACTTTAATATTGCTTTTAAAGACAAGGTAGGGTCATTAGCTGTAGTATCTACATAACAAAAGATAGAGCTAGGCTTTACCTTATTTATTAGTTCTTGCTCTAGCTCCAGATAAGCTCCTTTTCCTCTAGCCTCTGGAGTAGTATATATAGAATGAATATATAAAGAACCATCTTCAAAAGATTTATATACAATAAAACTATGATCATTAGAAATCATTTCTCTATCGTACATTGCTTTACAATATTCACCATACAACTTCATTATTTTTTACCACCTTGCGCTCGACTAGCAGCTATCTGTGCCTGAGCAGCTTTTTCTGCAGCTCTTTCAGCACTAGCCATTTGTTCATACTGCATACCCATAGATGCTCTTAATTCTTTTTCAGCAGAAGCTTGTCCAATATCAAATGTTTTTACTTCGCCTAGTGAAGAAGTGTAAGCTCCTGTTGCAGCTCTTTCTCCTGCCAAGGAAGATTGCATACCTTGAAGTCCTGTCATCTTAGTTTGTTCGTTCTGTAAAAAGATATCTCTCTCAATGTTGGCTCTACCCATCATTCCTTGTGCCATAAGACTTCTTTGCTGTGCTGCAGCCGACGCTCCCCTAGCTCCGCCTAAAGCACCGCCCATTTTAAGTCCTGCCATCTGTTCTGCTTGAGACATTTGTTTAGCCATCTTAGTACGCATTGCTTCACGTGCTGCTGGGCTCATACCTTCATCAGCTATTTTTTCAAATCTAGATGTCACACCTTTTTGACGATCTACATCGCCTTTCTTCATACTTAAAGCTTCTTGAATATCTTTGTCAGTACCTAGTCTATCTAGACCTTCTGGACCTAACACTTCATTTGCTTTTTTTACGCCTTTTTTGTAAGGATCTTGTTCTGCCATATTTACCTCATAAATATTACTGTTACGGTCACATCATTTGGACCATGGTTAATTAAAAAAACATTGTTTATATTCCAATCAACTCCATCTAATTTAGATCTTGTCACTACACCATGTCCTTCTTGAGACACGATTATATACTTTGTAGGTATAAAAGTCAACTCATTTCTTATAGTTACAGTTTTGCCCGACCTGATTTCAATATTTTCCACCTTAAAAGATTCCATATTATCTTCAAAAGTTATCTTACCTAAACCCATGTTTAATTTAGTTATTAAATCTTTTAAATTTTGAGAAATGGATAAGTTAAATTTCATTAGTCTTTAATCTCCATTCCATAAGGAGCTGCTATTTCAAACTCATAGTTAGTTACTAATACATTTTCATTTTGATTAGTATTATTAAACTTTAATTTTAAAGATTTAGTTTTACCTGATACCAATTTACTTTTTAAAAAAGGTCTTGCAGCACTCCCCCATCCAAATTCTCCCCATGCAGATACTCCCCAGCCTTCTGTAGCTAAAGTGTTAAAATCAAAATTTATTTCTCCTAAATTAGAAGAAATATAATCTTTTTGAATACCTATCAGCATGTTAAAACCAGGACTTTCAAATGTTAAATCTGTATCAAATGCGTACATTTTTAATCTTAAAAACTTTTTAGGTACTGTAGGTTCTCCTAATGATTCCCAGTTAGTCTCATATTGAAAGTCAATAGCGTCTGTATGATCAGAATAATCATATTTAGTATCAGTGGTAGACATAGTTTTAAACTCTGAGCCTTGACTAGTTCTAGTTAAAAAACTTAAATTATTTTTATATATAAGACCTGCCCCAGCCATGTCTATATTATCCCATTTTAACCACGCATCTTTATAGTAGTCATATACTATTACTAAAGATCCTTGTACTGTATGTGTTAATTTATTATCTACAGTATTTATTATAGCTTCCTTAGGTAACTGCATTACAATAAGATCTTTATCTGTCCAGTTTACAGTAACAGCTCTTTTCTTTTTTAAATCTTTATCTACAAATAAAGTGTTTATTAGAGAGGATGCCTCTTGCACAGCGTTAGATGCGTCAATACTATATACTCCTTGCTCTGATAAAAAGTATAACGTGTTTTTTACTTCTTGAATAGAATGAAAACTAACACAACCAATACCACCTTCTCTAGTTAATAGTTCTGATACAGGTTGCTCTAGTAAATTTATTTGTCCACCTAAAACAGATATACTATTAGTGTGGAAAATGTATAAAAGATCTCTTAGAGGAGCAATAGCTGTAATCTTATCTCCAAAAGGAGAATCAATAATAATACCATTTTCATCGTCTGGAAAATACTCAGAACCTATTTCACCTGTACTAGCATTACTTGGAAGTGAATACCTAACATTGTTTACATCCTTAGGATTACCAGCCGTATTTAAACAGTTTTTAAAAATAGATAAGTACTTACCTTTTGGTGGAGGGTCATGTCTTTTAATAGGCTCTACTAAAGCTAAAAATACATTAAGAGCATCATCAGTAGTAGTATCTGTATAGGATGCACCGTCATAAGGTAAGTCTGCTACTAGGTAATATTGCCCTACTACACCGTTAGCAGTATCATATTTTTTTGATCTATATATTTTTACTCTTAGTCTTTTTTCATCTTTTGCTTTTTGTACATCTGTAGCAGCATTACTATTTGGTAAAGAATCATATAAAGGATGTTTATCTTTTACTAATACATTGTTAGTTACTACATCAGCATTAAAAGTACCTCTAGTATCCTTTGTTTTAAAAATACCACTACCATTTGATGTATTAAGAAAATTATTTACGCTCCAAGTTATTGTATTGTTAGGTGAACTTGTGGTGTTATTCAACACTATTTCTTCAGATGGTTGACTACTTATAATGTTGCCTTTATAGTCTGTATATTCATAAACTATCTTATAATTAGAACTATCTGTTGTTGAGCCACCTGTACTAGGTATAGTAAATAAACTTTTATCCGTATTTGGTAGTCCTGCTGAATATATGTATTCTCCATCGTATTTTAAAACTTCTTCATATCCATTAGATATGTACATAACATTGTTTATTTGAGCAAAACTAGCATTTTCTAATTCATTAGTTACTAATCTGTTTTCTCCTTCAATATCCCATGTTATATAGTTTCCACTAGCATTAGCACTTTGAGCATTAATGTATGTATTACCATGTTCTAATTGTTCCCAATCTTTTATAAAAAGGTTTGTTCCTCCTAAAGAACTAGGTTGTACTACAGTATTTACTGTAAGATCCATTAAAGCCGCTTCAAAATTATTTGCAGCAGAATCTACTGTAACATTAATATCGTTATACTCATTTAATTTTATTTCTATACCTTGACCTTGAGTGTTTAAATTATTTAAAGTAAATGAACTACCTCTTAAAACAATGTCGTAAGAAGATATTTCATCTTGTGCATTATAATTTATACCTACTGATTGAATAGTTAAAAGACTATTATGTTCAGTATCTATTTTAACTGTTTCATCTACTTTTAATAGTATAGGATTATTTACATAACTCTCTGGTATATTTATAGTGTAATCAAATACATTAGTAGTATTAGGTACTTGAGTAGGTGTTCCTACAAAAGTATCGTTAGGTATTATTGCAGTAGTAAATTGTAAAGCGTCTAAATCTTGTTTTAATTGAGATATTGTAAAAGTATTAGATAACCCTGTACCTAAGTCTTTATTATATAAAAGTGTGTCTTGGACTTTTACCTGGAATTTAAACTGAGTATCATCAGGTATTAAAGATATATAAACATCAGAGTTACCTTCGTAAGAAATATTGAAAGGGTAATCTAATAATTTATATGCTCTAGATTTATTTACAGCAATTATTTCTTCACTTACAGATCCGTTTAGAGCGTCAACTAAACGTAATGTACTTGCTCCATAAAATACATCTTGTTCAATTTGTTGAGGATTAGAAAATTGTTTTTTAAGATTTACTTTAAATCCTTTTCTTTTATTTATAGCACCTGTTTTACGGTAAGCAGCATTTAGCATGTCAGTAGCATACTCTCTAGTACGTGCTAAATCAGAAGATCTTTTATCTAATCCTTTAAAGTTTTCTGAATTACGTATTAGTTTATGATCTACAGGCATTAAATACTCCAGTCATTATCAGTTTGTATGTTTGGTATTAGTTGTACATCGTCTGTTATAAGAGCGTAAGATTTAATTATTTCTTGCGCCATAAGTTGTAGTTCTTGTAAAGCTTCTGTACTGTCTACACTGGAATCTCTTTTTAATATTTTCCATGCGCAGTAAGCTAGTAAATATCTCTCTACTTCTATGCCTAGCTCACTATGAGTAGTAGTATCTTTACCTCCTACTATGTATGCTCCTACTGGTATAGTAGCACTTTCTCCTGTAGCTAGTGTATGTGCTTTACACGTAATCTTAGTAGAGTTAGTGTTATCTATATTTAAATCTATTTCTATATTTTTTACTAAGCTTTTACCTTCTTTATCTACAATACATATAAAATCATGTAATCTTAAATCTTCTATATTAGTATTAAAATTAATATTATCTAGCTGTATTTCAAACGTAGATGAGGCGTTAACTGTAGCTTGTGTGCTAACTTGAGCTTTTCTTTTATCTAATTCACGTAATCTTTTTACATAGTTTATACGTAAATTTCCTCCTGATGTTGGTTGAGGAGTTAATAGTATTTGTCCTGCTATTCTAATATATTGACCAGGATCAGCATCTACTCCAGACGATCTACTTTTCATAGTAGTTTGTCTGAGCGTATAGTAGTCTTCATCATTTCCTGAAGCACTATATTCTACATTATGTACCTTGTTTCCTAAAAAACAATCACTTGGTAAATCATACCTTTCTGTTCCTGATGTAGTTTGTAAGATGGCTTCATCCATAAATACACGAGGATGTTGATGAACAATCTGAGCTTGTAGGTTGTATTGAGCATCATTTAAGTATTGGATAAATTCTTCATCTTTAATACCTATAAAATCTGATACTTCCTCATTCTCAGTTTGTTTTCGTATTTGTTCTATTAATCGAGTTACTGATCTCATGTATATTCCTTATAAGTTTACACTTCGTTTTCTTTGTGCTCCCCCTAATGAACCTCTAATAGACTGAGCCATTTGCCCATATATATCAGATTTCTTTTGTTCTCCTTCAGCTCTTTCCTGATCTGCCCTAGCTTCACCCATTCTACGCTGTCTCTTCTTTTCAGCTCTAGACTTAGCTACGCCTAAAATCGCAGCTCCAGCCATAACGTATGGATTAAAACCTGATTGCATACCAGCAGCTAAAATATCTCCTGTACCTTCTCCTAAAGCTTTGTCAGCCATACCTTTAGCTAGTCCTGCTCCAAGTGATTTTCCAGCAGATTTAAGGTTATCCATGCCAAATGGACTTACCTCTACATCAGGACCTCCTTCAAAGCCTCCTTTATTAGGACCTCCTCCTACTTTTAATTTTTTTATGTGTCCTTCTGGCATTAATGAAAACATGCTCATATCTTATTTCTCCTTATTAGTTACCTGTATTATGACTTAAAGACCCTGTACTTGTAGTAGTAGGTCCTGTCATAGAACTTATTTTTAATTTTATAACATAAGTAGCTGATCCGTCATTCATATAATATTCACTAGCTACTAAACGTACATCTCCTAAAGGATCGTTTGACATAGAAGGTTTCCATAAAGTAACTTCTTGACTAGTAGTACAAAAAGTACCTGAACGATTAGCTGTACTACTAGCGGAATTATATGTATATTTTGTCCCCAGGCTGTCTAATGGAAGTAAAGTGGTATCTATAGTTCCTGACACAGTTCCGGCTTGTTCTAAACTATTTAACTGTGAAACTACATAAAGATTTTTAACACATGCTAACCATGTATCATCTCCTTTTTGAATATATAACTCAGAGTATCCATTACTATGACTATAAGTAGAAGCACCTACTAGTTTAATTTCTGTTATATTTGCTGTAGGTATACCTGCGCTACTAAGGTGAGAAGCAAGTCCAGCTTGAGTTAAAGTATCACTAAACGTATGGTAATGAGGGTTTCCGGAATAGCCACTACTTTTATTTAAGGTATATGTAAGCGTAACAGTTCTTTCTACAAATTCAACACTATTAGCAGGTGTAGCTGGCTCAAATCGAGTTCCGTTGTACCTCAATAAATATCCTGTACTAGGACTTGATCCTGTATTAATACTCTTACTACCTGTTAAAGTAAAGGCAGAATCTACCCAGTTACTTCCGTCGTATTTTAAAAATTGATCTGTAGCTACGCCTGATGTATTAACATTATTTATATTGTTTAATACATTATCTTGAGATACAAGTCCTGATGAACTACCTTTCACAACATGTCCGTCTGATACGCTTAATTCTACAGGCACTCCTGACGAATCTGCTGTAATTACTTTATTTATCCCTGAGGGTGAAACTAGGTAATTCCATCTATTAGCGGATTGCTTCCATACCTTTACTAAATTAGTAGTTATTTGTTTTAACTCACTATCGTCATCTACACTTAACTCACTAGTATTAGCACTATATGTAGTAGCAGATGTAGATACATTTTCTTGAAATAGAGGGAAAGATACTTTTGAGTCTTCTAAAAATAACTTTTGTCCAGTAGATCCTGATATAGTATTAGTGTTAGTAATTCTATCATTTATCTCTACATGACTTCTAATTATTCTAGATTTATTAGTATCTGATCCGCCTAGTAACTGTAAATTTAATTGTTTAATTTTTATTTCTGAATCTACAAATAAATTTTTATCTGCTGTAGTAGCATTATTAACTTCTATAGTATCAGCTATAATTCTACTGGCATTAACAATATTATTAGGAGCAGTATCATTAGAAAGTAGGGTTAGATTAGCTCCTTCAGAATTAACTGTAGCATCATTATTCTCCATAATAATAATACATTTATCTACACTTCCTACTATTTCTATATCTAAATTAGATATAATTATACAATCTTTTAAGTTGTTAAATTTAATTTTTTTATTGGCTGTTGTAGCAGAATCAATGATGAATTTAATACCTGTTAAAGTAGCAGGAGTTCTAGCACTAAAATCTATTGTATCTGCTCCAGTAACATTTGATATATAAACTTCAGAGTTTGCACTTAAATCAACACCACTATTACTATTTCCAATACCTCCGGTAGCACTAGGATCACCACTTGTTAATTCTTTTACTGTAGGATCTATAGACCCTGGCTGCCAATTTCCTCCATCAAATTTTAAAAATTGACCTGATTGAGGGTTTGATCCTATAACGAAATTTAGATCAGTCAAAGTAAAATTAACGTGCCTACTTTCAATTGCGTTATCTGCTAAAGAAGTAGGTCCTAATTGTTTACCTCTACCATTTATACCTGAGTGATCATGTTCTACTATAGGATCTACAAAATAGGTTTTAAAATCTTCTGCCCAATTAGTTTCCCCTTTAGCAGGTACTTTTAATTTAAGCTTGCTGTCAGTTCCAAAAGTTATGAGAACAGCCATTATTTACTCCTTCCTAAGTATAGGTTAAGTTTACCATTTGCGCCCATTGCAGCACCGTTAGATTCATCTACAACTATTTTAACATATTGTAAAAAATGTTCGTTACTATCGTCATATGATAACAATCCATCAGCACTTATAGCAGTACCTAAATTATGCCAAGTTGTTTTATCATGGCTTATTTGAACTTGGGCAGAATTTGCCCCATCTAAGGCTACTTCTAAAACCATGCTTCTAGCATTACTACCTAAATTTACAATAGCTCCATTTTTTAAATCTTTTATTTCACTTGCTACCATTGGTTTCTCCTATATTTTAGCATACCTAAAATGCACACTACATTCTGTAACTGTTCCCGTAGTACTGGATCCTTTTCTAAATACTGGTCTAATATATTTAAACAAATGATCTTGGTCACTTACAGATTTTGCAACATCTCCATTTAAAGATCCTCCTAATGCGTCTATAGTATACCACTCTGTTCCATTAGGACTCATTTGAAATTCTACTGCAGCCGTACCTGTTGTATTAACTGCAAACATTATAGAAGCAGCTCTAATTGGAAGTTCTACACCGCTACCTATGCTATCACTACTAATAGCTCCTGAAGGGGGTGTGAATGAAATTTTATCTTGTACGATCATGTGTTCTCCTATGTTACTTTAACATTTATTCCTTGTTGTACTGGTGGTGATACTTGTACTGCTGTAGGGCTAGTCTCGTCAATACCTTGTCCTATACTTACATCAGATACTTGTTCCTGCATATAATCATAATAAAGCTGTACATCACAGGTTCCGCCTGTAGATCCTGCATTTCCTATTTTTACTCGTATAAAAGGCAATATATTTACATCTATAACTTTTGTAGTACAATCTCCTGCATTAGCTGTACACTCAAATTCACAATTTGATCCTCCTGAAAGTACACAAGGACACCAATTTATTCCATCTGGACTCATTTCAAGCTTTATTTCTACTGTACATCCATCGCATGTTGCTGTCAAGATATAATCTTCACTTAAATTATCTACTTCAATAGGAGCACTGTAAGCATAGTTACCTGATCCTACAATATTTGCTGTAGATAAAGCATTTCCACTTGCGTCAAAAAGACCTGTAGAAGCAGTTCCAATTGTTAAATTATTTATTAATGTTGTTCTAAAATTAGATGCCATGCTAATCCTTTATTTCAAAATTTATTTGCGCTTGTACGCTATTTTCACCTAAGTTACAAGTACCTGCGCCTGTAAACTTTACTCTTAAATACTTTAATACCGGAGATGCCATTTGCCTTAAATTACAAATACTAGCCTGTATGTTTTCTACTATAACCTGAGGAAAAGTAATAGAGGCTGAACCAGATCCTTGACTAGCTGTTCTATTTGATAGATAGGTAGATTCAGAGGTTCCGGTCATATCTACTCTATCTGCAGTAACAATACCAAAAGCTGTAATATCTCTAGCATTTATACTGTCTGAGTGATCTTTAACATCGTTTATTGTAATAGAACAATCTCCTGGAGTATCTCCCCATCTCCACCAACCTTCAAGACCTCCATTTGGATTTGATGAGGCATCATATCTATTTGGATTAATATATTGATTAGATCCTTCTATATCTGATGCTAAACCACTAGTTGTTAATCTTTCTGGACGAGCTAAGTCATAAGGCTTACCTTGTGGATAATCTGTACTGGCTCCTTGTCTATTATTAAGAGCTGTTGTATTACCAAATATTGTAGCAGGTTTTTCAGCATTGTATGTACTAGTTAAAATAGTTGTACCTGCCTGATCTACCCACCAATCATCACTATGAAAAGATGTTTCATCAACAGATCCTTGAAAAGCATTTTTATTATCAACACCTACAACTTCATGTATACCTGCTGAAAATTGAGCATGTGGCTTATATTCTTCTTCAGTATTAGATGTTTGGTATTTTAAATGTCTATCTTGAATAGCAAATCCTACATTGTAACTAGTAGCATTGTAAGTATCTGTTGCAATAGTATTAAGACCTCCTACATAATCTACTCCAGACCCATCATTTAAAGATGTTAAAGGATTGCCATCAAAAGATAAAGCCCAGTTATAAGGTAAATTACCTGCTGGACCAGGACCAAATTTAACAACATCTCCAGGATCTACATTATCTCCTGATAAATTATTTTTACCTCTATAAGATAGAATTACACTATGCCAGTTTCCATCACATATATCTATAGTAGATCCTGCAACAGTCTGAGAACATTTCCATATTGCAAAGTATTCTGCTTGTTCTTCAAATCCATTAAAAGATAGACACAAAGCTGTATCGTAAGAAGCACCGGCGCCCCATTTTTTTGTAGAAAAGTTAAATGATTTGGTAAGAGACATTGTCATTGCATTACCATTTATACTACCATTTACATAAGTAGCTCCATCTGAATTTACTAACTTAGATGTAAGGGCTGCTGAAGCTCCGTCTTCATATTGTAGATGATTAAGTCCAATTAAATCATTTTGAGGATTTGTAGAATCATTTAATTGCCACCAAACTTTTATAGATCCTACATTCACACTCGGTAAATTTTTTATATTACGAACGTGTCCGTTACTATAGAGTTGTTTTACTGCGTTAGCATCTAACAATTCTGTATGTATACTCCAATTAGACAGTGAAGCATTTAATTTTGAAGAGTCTGTTGCTGCTGCGCTGGTTGCATGAGCATTTTGTTGCCCATCTCCTAGCAAAGTAAAGCCGTTATTTCCTCTTAAATCTGCATCTGTTAAACCTGTAACAGTGGCTCCTGCTCTTTGAAGTCCGTCTATGTATATAAGAAAGGTTTGACTTGTATCTTTTGTTACTACTATATGGTGCCATTCTCCATCATTTACATCTGTTGTCGCCACTACAGCAGAAGGAGCTCCGTCTTTAAAAGATATTCCTATTTCAGTAGCAGTTACTTCACATGTAAATCCAGTAGCAGCGGCTCCACCTGTATTACTAAATAGAGTACCTGTATCAGTAGTTTTAAACCAGCCTGATATAGATATATTAGCAGATGTACTAAAATTAGCTTCTAATGTATTAGTAGGACTAGCGTTAAACCCTAAAGAAGGTGAAAGTAAGGTTTGTGTAGCATCCGTATTGGAACTATATTGTACCCAAATATCTTTTCCGTACCCAGAACAATCTTTAAATCCTTGCTTTTCTTCATAAGGAGATGTACCACTTACTGCTACAGATGCATCATAAGCTCCTACACATCCTGTTAAAGATATAGGGAAAGATGTTTGCATATTAGAAAAATCTAAAAGTTGACCATTGTTGTACAAACTTTGTACTTCTGATTCAGATAAACCTCTTTGAAAATCCATGTGATTATTTATATGAGAAGTATATTTATAAGATGTACCATAATCTAAATAGTTTGTACCTGCCCACGCAGAATTAGCTGCATAAGTTTCATCTCCATAATAAAAATTATCAGCAGGTGCGGCTCCTTCTACATAATCTACACCGGATTCTGTAGTAGTTCTAATTTTTATTCTAACTCCATTTATATATACAGCTACGTTAGCCTCTGGAATACCTTGGGAAATATCTGCTGGAGGTGTGTATACTACAGCACAGTGATAGCCATTATTAATGACTACGGGTAATGAGGTGTTATCAGATCTTTTAGTAAAATTTAATGAGGCTCCGTCATATACGTACCAATATCCTGATGCACCTACATCTGGATGTATAGATAGAAATTTGTGAGTTCCATCGTTTGCAGAATAGCTAACAAAAGAACTTAGTTCAAGATAGTTGTGATACCTTACATAACTACCTGAGGAAACATAATTTATACTAGGGTAACCACTGTATTGCGATCCTCTATTTTTCCAATGAGATTGTGTTCCATCACTTCTGGCAAATAACCATCTAGACGTAGAACTAGCTTGAGTAGGAGAAAACATTCCAAGTAAATGTTTACCTATATCTTGTTCACCACCATTTGTTATTGCTCCAGAAGCTCCGTAAAATGTTGCTGCTGCTGAGCCAGCCTCAACTATAATATTAGCAGATCCACTCGATGCTGCGTCTATACTATTAGCAGTTGTTGAAAAAGTAGATTTAGATTCTGCTAAGTTTTCAGTGGTTTTTACTACTCCTGCCATATATACTGGCTCGGTATTTGCTATAGCTCCATAAGTTAAGTTTGTGCCTACAAGATCTGGTATACTAGATCCTGGAGCTATATTAGCTACAGCTGTTGCCGAATCTGAAGAACTATCTCCAAAGGTATACCATGCTACTAAATTAGATATAGCAGTAGGATCTTCAGGAGATTTAAAATTTCCTCCTACAGGACTAGTTCTTAATAAACTATCTATTTCAGAAGAACTTAAAGTTTTATTCCATATAAAATATTGACATAAATTAGCTGACATTGCACTTTGTGAATGATTACTCTTAGTTCTACCATTAAACGTATACTGAGTAGCGTTCGTAATTGTAACTGGAGTAGAAGTTGTCCCTCCGGCATATGTCCTTCCGTCTTCAGTAATCATTTTTTGTGACCAGGTTCGAGTGTTTGTAGATGCGTCCCAACTATTTGTCATTACACATAAAAACCATTGAGATGCAAAATCAGCCTCAGTTTCTCCTGAATTTAAAATTGAAG
>MDTG01282239.1_pt1 | contig 15867 bp, 14 predicted proteins | sample 811421 | NCBI WGS metagenome assembly MDTG01 (sample SAMN05326645, study PRJNA326480) | marine metagenome | isolation source: seawater | place: Pacific Ocean: South East | collected 2011 | reverse complement strand
TGATCATCCCCAAAGAAAAAAGAGGAGTAGATTGCAAAGAAAAAAACTCTAATGTCAGGATCACTTTAATAGTTTCGGTAGTTGCCAAACCGTCGATTCCATCTATAAAGTTTATAGCATTGACAATAACCAAAAAAACAAATACCGTGAAGATTTGGCTGGCCAAACGTGGGATTTCGTTTAATCCCAGAACTCCATAAAAATTATCGATGACAAAACCTTGGTCGATCAATATTTTAGCTACGATGATTTGTATAAAAAACTTCAGTTTAAAATCGGCATTATAAAAGTCATCATAAACCCCCACCATAAACATTATACCCAAAGGAATCAGCAGAGAAAAATCAAAGATTTGATTCGCGTTGAGATAATAATAAATAGAGAAAAGAAATAGGGTTAAAAAAACCGATATCCCTCCAGTTTTGGTGGCTTTGGTCTGATGGACCGATCGGTGGTTGATGGCATCAAACTTTTGTAGTCGCGTGAACAACAATTTCAACCCATAGCAAATAATAAGGCTGACCAAAACGATTGAAAAAAGACTTAATGGACTCATGTTTACTATAGGATCAAATTCATAAATAAATTTTTATATTGCAAAGTAATAAAAGAAAAAACAAGTATGGCTAAATCCGCCGCCAAGCAAACGTCACTTGACACCTCTAATTTTCTTCCTTCTATATTAATCCTTTTATTTTTACTGGTGGGATTTATACCCAATTTGGATGCGGTTGACAAGATTGCACCTCAGTGGTTATATCTAAGTGTGCTCAATCTTTTATGTGGGGTTTTTTTACTGATCAACCGTAAAGTTTTCAAACAACGTTTTTTATCGGTATTGACTTCCTACATGAGCCTATCCTATATAGGTTTTGTAGTTTGGGCAGCTTTCTCTTTTTTTTATGCAATCAACCCCACTGAAGTGTTGGTCAACATAGTACGGCATTTCAATACTCTATTCATGTTTTTGCATTTGGGGATTTTGCTCTATAATATCAAAGATAAAAATCGATTGCTTTCTCTGGCTATAATGGCCATACTGTCTATCGAGGTTTATGCTGTATTGGAGCAGGCCTTGGAAATGTACAAAGCTGGGGGGATCAGTGGTGGAAATTTAAAAGGAGTGACGGCAAATCGAAATATCACCGCTTTTTCCATTGCGATCAAAATCCCGTATGTGCTGTATCTTATTAATAGAGCTCCAAAATTGTGGGTAAAAATGGGCTATGCTTTTTTGATCCTTTTGAGTTTGTTTTCACTGACCATGATTCAAAGTAGGGCGTCTTTTGTTGCTTCGGGATTGATAGCTGTTTTGCTGCTCTTTTGGACGGGCTTGCGCTATTACCAGTCGCGTTACATTAAGGAATTTTCACTCAATTTATTCTATCTATTACCACTATTTTTGGCGTTGGTATTGAATCAAACTTTTGTGGCTGAAAAAGGAGCCAATGCAATTGCGAGGGCTGCAACCATTAAAATAAATACTGAAGAAGGATCAATAAATCAACGTCTTCGCTATTATGAGGATGTGTTGACCCACATCACCAAAAATCCCGTTATAGGTGTAGGAATTGGCAATTGGAAATTGAAATCAATTGATTACGATAAAGAGGACATAAATGGATATGTGGTGCCTTACCATGCCCACAGTGATTTTATACAATTGGGTGCCGAATTGGGATTTGTTGGTTTTCTTCTGTATCTAGGTGTATTTCTGTTTGCAGCCTATTTTGCATTTGTAATCCTGTTTAAGTCAGATTTGGAGGTTGACAATAAATATTTTGTTTTCTTATTGATCACCGCTATCGGGGTTTATTTTATTGATGCTAATTTAAATTTCCCTATTGCCCGTCCACAAGTTTTGGCTCCCTGGGCTTTGACCATGGCTTTGCTTACCTATTATTATAATCAGGCCACAGAGAAATCCAATACGCCAAAAAAAGTGAAAGCCCATACTTTTTTTCCCTTATTAGCCATTGGCTTGATGGTTCCTTCCATCAGCATTACCCACACCACTTTCCAGTCCCTTAAAGGGCAATTGTTTTTACTTAGGGATTTTAATTCCAATAAATATTCCGTTACTATGGATAAGATTGATTACATTACTCCCGAACTTCCCAACATTACGGTAACGACCATTCCGATGAAATCCATCAAAGCTCGGTATTATTTTAATGCAAAAAAATACAACAAAGCTTTGGCACTGCTCAATGAGGGGATTCATGCCAATCCTTATCTCTTTTACAGCGAAAACCTTAAGGCGCAGATCTACCTTAAACAAGGCAAAATTGACAGTGCACACGTAAATGCTAAAAAGGCTTTCTATGGTTTACCTCGAAATGCTTTACATGCATCGATTTACGCCCAAACCCTCCAGATCAAAAGAAACCCATCAGAAGCAATAAAAGTTTTTGAACTACTTAGCAAAAAGTCAGGACCGTCTATTTGGAAAAACTTTTTGATCGTTCTTTCACAGATAGTACCATCCCAAGATTCAGATTTTATCAAATACGCTTCTAAAGCGGTTGATTTATTTCCTGATGATAAGCAACTGTTTTCATTGAAGAAATTGGCAGTTGTGGGCCAACAAAAAATCAATGATGCTGCTGCAATTTCTCAATTAGGATTGAACCATTTTAATCAAAAAAAATATGTAGAGGCAGCCTTGGAATTTGAAAAGGCACTAAAGATCGATGTATTGGAATATGCCCATTGTGAAAATGCAGCTAGTGCCTTTTTTATGGCCGGTGATTATGACAAAGCTTTGATTTATTCTGACCGAGTGATCAATCAATTCAATCCCAAAACAGGCAAATCCGAATACATCAATGCATTAGCACACCTGAATATTGGAGGGGTTCCTCGGGCTTGTGAGCTTTTGCGACAAGCCATCGATTACGGTTATACCCAAGCGCAAGCAACCCTCGATCAGCGATGTAAATGAATTACTTTAAATCGCTTAATTGAACAAGAAACTAGCGGTAATTGGATTGTAACATGTCGGTTTACTTCTGGTATCAATCTTTTAAAAAAATTTTTTGTTTTTCAAGATAAAACTCTTTCAGGTTGTTGATCTTCTTTTGGTTGTATTTGTTAATGACTAACTTTTTTATCAAAACTAAACACTAAAAAAACTTGATAAATAGTTTTGTTATGTATCTATTATTAAGTACTTTTGATACTAGATAATATTTATTATTCATTTGATAAAAAATTAATCCCCTTATCTGATTGGTTTTGTCCTCAATTTTTTAAGGGGTTTTTATTATACAAAATAATGGAAAAAAAGTGGTTTGTTCTTTACACCCGCCCTAAGCAAGAGCTTAAAGTAGCTGTGCAGCTTTCCGCCATGGGGATTACAAACTATTGCCCAACCATTACCCTTGTAAAACAGTATTCTGATAGAAAGAAAAAAGTAAATAGACCCCTTCTTTCGTCTTATGTGATGGTCCAATTAGAAGAAAATGAACGCAAAAAAGTTTTTACTTGCATTGGAGTTGTGCGCTATTTATTTTTCCTAGGAAAACCAGTGATTGTTCCTGCCAACCAAATTAATCTTATGCAGGATCATTTAAATGGGGTATATAATGATGTAAAAGTAACTACCTTAACTGTAGGTCAGACCCATACCATTACCGAAGGACCTTTTTCAGGGATATCGGGAAGGGTAGTTCAGTCTGATAATAAAAAAGTTAAATTAGAGCTAATCTCTTTAGGGATGAGTATCACCCTTAAAAAACAGGCAGCTTAGGTTTAGCTTTTTAATATTTTAAATAAAAAATCACTTTGCCCGATTGGGACAAATGCGGCGGAGCCGTCTTAAAAAGTAAAGATTTTAAAGGCTTAAATTATGCTAGGTGAGCTTATCACGTCTAAAACGCGACTTCGATTACTTATTAAATTTTTTATCTCTCAGGCCAACCGGGGTTACCTAAATGGGCTTGCGACAGAGATGGGTGAATCCACAAACGCAATCCGTAAAGAGCTTAATCACCTCCAAGGAGCGGGGTACTTAGAAAAAGTAAAAGTAGATAATAAAGTAGAGTACAAAGCCAATATTAGGCACCCGCTTTTTGAAGTAATGCAAAAAGTAGTTTTTAAGCATCTTGGCTTAGAGGATGTAGTTGAAACGGTTTTGGAACGCATGGGAGATGTAGATCAAATTATCCTAGTGGGAGAGTATGCTAGGGGAAATGACTCTGGGCTTATTGAAGTATTTTTAATAGGTCAGGGACTTAATATGGAATACATCGCTCAATTAGAAGATAAAATAGAAGATCTAATTGGTCGAAAAGTGAGTTTTTATTTAGCTTCTAAGTTTTTATCGGTTCGTGAACATATTGTTCTATTTAATTCTAAAGACAAATGATTTCCACAGAAAGTGAGGAGGTGACCTTGTAGACGACTTTTTAGTACTGCATGATGAGCCGCCTATAAACTTAAACGAATCGTAGATGACCCTGGAAATAGACTTTCATATCAATGTCGTCACAAACGCCTTGAGGCCTTGATTATATTAGAAGGTACTGGAGTCATTAATTTGGGTCGGATATACATAGAGTATACTGAAAGTAAAACCGTGCTTATTCTTCAAGGTGAAAAATACCGGATTGAAAATAAAGGCTCAGAAAAAGTAGTTTTTATTGGTGTTCAAACAGGTCCTTACTTCAGATATTACATATAAGATGATATTAAAAGAATTAAGGACGACTATAATAGAGGGTCCTGTTTGTAAAGAAAAAAGAATTGGGTTTTTTGAAGGGTTTGGAGATATGATTTAGTCTTTTTCCGAAGTTTAAAAAAATAAAATGAAAGTAAAAAATATTTGTTGTATTGGAGCAGGGTATGTTGGAGGTCCAACTATGGCAGTTATTGCACTAAAGTGTCCTCATATCAATGTCACCGTAGTTGATACGAATCCTGATAAAATAAAAGCTTGGAATGGTCCTTTAGACTCTTTGCCGGTTTATGAGCCTGGCCTTGCTGAGGTAGTTAAAAAGTCACGAGGCAGAAACTTATTCTTCTCAGATTATATCCCTGGAAACATAGAAAAGGCAGAAATAATTTTTATGGCGGTGAATACACCCACCAAAACAGAAGGAGAAGGGGCGGGTATGGCAGCTGATTTGCGTTATGTTGAGGCTTGTGCTCATGACATAGCTAAATACTCCAAAAGTGATAAAATAGTAGTCGAAAAATCAACCCTTCCAGTAAGAACTGCTGAAAAAATAAAAGAAATTTTAGAAACCAACTCCAAAGGTATCCATTTTGAGATAATTTCCAATCCAGAGTTTTTAGCGGAAGGAACTGCTATTCAGGACCTTTTTAAATCCGATCGGGTTTTAATTGGTGGTGATGAGACAGAATCTGGTCAAAAAGCGGTTCAAGCTTTAGTTGATATTTATGCTAATTGGATTCCAAAAGAGAAAATCTTAACTACTAATGTTTGGTCTTCAGAGCTTGCAAAACTTGTATCTAACGCAATGCTTGCCCAACGTATATCTTCAATAAATAGTCTTTCAGCGCTTTGTGAAAAAACAGGTGCTAATGTCGACGAGCTTTCAAAAGCTGTAGGGTTTGATCATAGAATAGGACCTAATTTTTTAAAAGCCTCTGTAGGTTTTGGTGGTAGTTGTTTTCAAAAAGATATCCTAAATCTTGTATACATCTGTCAGTATTATGGATTAGATAAGGTTGGAGAATACTGGCATCAGGTAGTTAAAATAAATGACTATCAAAAAGATCGTTTTGCCCAGAAAATAATTGATCATTTTGATGGGGATTTAACGGGAAAGTCAATTGGATTTTTAGGATGGGCTTTCAAAGCTAATACTAATGACTCAAGAGAGTCGGCTGCTATTTATGTTGCTCAGAAGCTTTATATGGCAGGGGCGACCCTTCAAATATATGATCCCATGGTATCAAAAGAGTCAATTTTCACTGATATAAATTTATATTGGGGGAATTATGAATCTCGAATTGATGAAAGAATATTTTTTGTAGAAACTCTAAGTTTGAAAAATCTTGATGCAGTAGCCATTCTAACAGAATGGGATGAGTTCAGAAAAATTGATTTTAAAAAATCAAAAGTTTTTGACGGGAGAAATATTTTGAAAGAATCATTTTATTCTATTGGGAAAAAAACTAAAGGATAAATCGATGCATGTAGTTTTGCAAATAATTAAGTCTAGATGAAAATTTTAATTACTGGGGCCGCAGGTTTCATAGGTTACCATCTTTCTAATAATTTATTAGATAGAGGAGATACTGTTATTGGCTTGGATCAAATTAATGATTATTATGATGTTGAAATAAAATATTCAAGACTAAGAGAACTTGGTATTGAAAAAGATAACTTAGAATTAGGTAAAAAAACTAGTTCCTCCAAATATATAAATCACTCATTTTATAAGGGTGATTTAGAAGATAAAGATCTTATAGATTTTGTTTTTAAAAATGAAGAACCAGATGCTGTTTGTAATTTAGCGGCTCAAGCTGGAGTTAGATATTCTTTAAATAACCCAAAGGCTTACATTAACTCCAACATAGTTGGATTCATAAATATTTTAGAGGCATGTAGGCATAACGGTATTGAAAACTTATGTTATGCATCTTCCTCTTCTGTATATGGTTTAAATAAGAATCTGCCATTTTCAACAAAAGACAATGTAGATCATCCAGTTTCTCTTTATGCAGCATCTAAAAAATCTAATGAGTTAATGGCTCATACGTATTCACATTTATTTAAAATAAGAACAACAGGGCTAAGGTTTTTTACCGTTTATGGGCCATGGGGTAGACCAGATATGGCACTATTCTTATTTGCTAAAGCAACTTTTGAAAATAGTACTATTGATATATTTAATCATGGCGAAATGATAAGGGATTTTACCTATATAGATGATATAGTAAAAGGAATTGTAAGAGTGATTGATAACCCAGCAATAGGTTCTAGAGATTTTGATTTAAACTCATCACCAAATTTTTCCTCTGCGCCATATAAAATATACAATATTGGAAATAATAATCCAGTTAAATTAATGGACTTTATAACAGCAATTGAAAAGAAAATTGGTAAAACTGTAAAGAAAAATTTTATTGAAATACAACCAGGTGATGTTCCTCAAACATACGCTGATATAACAGATTTTGAAAGGGATTTTAATTATAAACCAAATACTACAATAGACTTTGGAATATCGAAATTTATTGATTGGTATAAAGACTATTATGGAATTAAATCAATTTAAACAAATACATGAAGATTTAAAATTAAGTCACCACCCCTTTAAAAGGTCATTCAATTATTTAAAATGGGCATTCAAAGGCATTGATTTTAAAAGCAAGTCTGTATTAGATATCGGTGGTGGGAATGGAATTTATTCTTACTTCTCAAGATTCATGGGCGCAAAAAAGGCTATAAATTTAGAGCCATTTGAAGCTGGCTCAAAGAATGTCATTATTAATTCTAAGGAAATTATAGATAAATTAAATGTTGAGTTTATAAATCAAACAATTCAAGAATTTCAAACAAAAGAAAAGTTTGACATTATAATTCTTCATGATTCAATTAATCATTTAGATGAGCTAGTTTTTTCTAAAATACATGATAGTAAAATAGACTTTGAAAAATACTCTACATTGATCGGAAAAATATCCATGCTTTTAAATAATGATGGGACTTTTGTGGTTTCGGATTGTTCTAGATATAATTTTTGGGGTATCCTAGGTCTTAAAAATCCTTTTGCTCCTTCTATAGAATGGAATCTTCATCAATCACCATATTTTATTAAGAAATTATTCGAAAGGCAAGGGTTTGAAAAGTTTAGTATTAGATGGTCACCTTTTAAAAGATTTGGATTCATAGGAAGGATTTTAACATATTTTGGGTTTTTCCCATCGTTTTTTATGCAATCACATTTTAATATGATAATTCAAAGAAAATAATTAAGTTTCAAAGGATGACTTCTATTAAGAATATTAATCAAATTTTTTTTCATAAAGATTCTTTAAAAATTCTCCCAAACAGAATTAGTGAAATTACCACTAAAAATGAGTCAGTTATTTTTTTTATAGATGAATTTTTTGAAAATCAAATGAGTTTACTTTCATTTAATTTTAATAGCTATTCAAATATTTATTTTAATTATTCTTCTCAGGAACCAACAGTAGAATTAATTGATATTTTCATTGAGACAATCAGATCAAAAAAAATAAATCCTGAATTGATTGTTGCTATTGGTGGTGGCTCAACACTTGATGTTGGTAAAGCTGTGTCTAACATGTTAACTAACCCTGGAATTTCACAAGATTATCAAGGCTGGGATTTAGTTAAGAACCCTGGCATTTATAAAATTGGAGTTCCAACTCTTTCCGGAACTGGTGCCGAGTCATCTAGAACATGTGTTCTTTCAAATAAAAAGAAAAATATTAAAATGGGTATGAACAGCCATTTTTCGATCTACGACGAATTAATTTTAGATCCTAATTTGACAGATACTGTACCGAGGAATCAATATTTTTTCTCTGCAATGGACACCTACATTCACAGTATTGAATCACTGAATGGAAATTTAAAAAATTTATTCTCAGATACATTTTCTAATAATGGACTCAATATTTGTAGAGAGGTCTTTAATTCAGATGATTTTATGTCTGATGAAAATAGAGAAAAAATAATGTTAGCTTCATATTTTGGCGGTATCGCTATAGCAAACAGTATGGTTGGTTTAGTTCATCCATTATCGGCAGGTTTGTCTTCCGTATTTGGAAGTTATCATTGTGTTTCCAACTGTATCGTAATGATGGGGATGGAGGAATTTTATCCAGAGGAATATTTAGAATTCAAAAGTTTTATTCGTAAGCACAATATTCTTTTACCAAAAATTCAAAATTTAGATTTAAAAAGTGTTACTCTTGCAAAACTTTATGATGCAACTATAGTACATGAAAAGCCTTTAAGAAATGCTTTAGGAAAAAATTTTAAAGAAATATTAACCTATGAAAAAGTTTCTGAACTTTTTCGAAAAATACTTTTTATAAATGCCAGGATTTGAACTCATAGGAAAAGAAGAATTCAAAGAAATTCAAAACCTATTTAATGATAGTGGGATCCTTTTTCGTCACGGATTTGACGCTTTACGAAACAACATCTACAAGGTAAGGGATTTTGAAAAGAGTTTTGCAACTAGAATGGGTGTTTCAGATGCCTTAGCAGTTAGTTCTGGAACCGCAGCTTTAAAGGTTGCATTGAAAGCTTTAGGGATTGGTCCAGGAGATGAAGTAATCACACAGGCATTCACCTTTGTTGCTACGGTTGAGGCCATTGTTGAAGTTGGCGCAAAGCCAGTAATTGCCAATATTGACGAATCATTAAATATAAACCCAAAAGATCTTTCTAGAAAAATCAGTGCTAAAACAAAGGCAATTATTGCAGTCCACATGCTTGGAATTCCATGTGAAATGGACAGTATAATGAAAATTGCGAAAAAGAATAGAATTAAAGTAATTGAAGATACAGCTTGGGGATGTGGTGGAAAATATAAAGGTATGCCGCTAGGTTCTATTGGAGATATAGGGACCTTTAGTTTTGATTTTGCAAAAACTATTACCACCGGAGAAGGAGGAATGATTATTGCCAAAGACAATAAGCTACTAGAATTGGCTAAGGCTTATCATGATCACGGTCATGAGAATAATCCTAAATTACCAAGATGGGAAGATAGTCGATCAAGTAGCGGTTTTAATTACAGAATGACGGAAATGCAAGGAGCCGTTGGTTTAGCTCAGCTCAAAAAATTAGATGAGGTTATTAAATCGCACCAAAAACATAAGAAGGCGATAGAAGATCAGATTGAGAATTTACCTATAAGCTTTAGAAAAAAACCCATAGAATTTCTTGACACTTCGGATGCACTCATCTTTTTTGTGAAAGATAAGTCAACTGCACTTAAGTGTAGAGAATCTTTAATAACTAATGGTATTTCTACAAAAATATTGCCTGAAGCTTACACATGGCATTTTGCTGCGACTTGGGAACATATCACAGAAATGTATGAGGATTGGGGAAAATTCACCGAAAATCTAAATCCCTCAAAAGAAATAATCGAAAAGGCAGTATCTCTGCCTATTACAATAAATTTTAATAAAGAATCAACATTAAAAATTTATAATTCTATTAAAAATGTCTTCAAAATATAATAAACAAATAAGTGTTATTATTCCAGTATATAACCAAGAACGCTTTATTGGAAGGTGTTTACGGTCAATATTAAATCAATCCTTGCCATTAGCCGATTATGAAATAATCATAATAGATGATTGTTCTCAAGATAATAGCTTAATAATTCTAGATAAATATATTGATCAAATTCATCTAATTAAACATGAAGAAAATAAGGGTTTACCCACGGCTTTAAATACAGGTATAAAAGCAGCCAATGGACGTTTTATAATTCGATTAGATTCAGACGATTACGTGCATAATGAATATCTAATTGTTCTAAGTCTTTACTTAAAAATGAATAGTGATATAGACGCGGTTTGTTGTGATTATTTTGAGGTAGATGATAAAGAAAATATTTTAAAAAGGCATTCCCACATTAAAAATCCAATTGGATGCGGGATTATGTTTCGAATAGAACAATTAATAGAAATTGGATTATACGATGAAAAGCAACTTTGGAATGAAGAGCGAGAACTCATGATTCGTTTTTCAAAAAAATTTTTAATTGAGCATTTAAAATTCCCATTTTATCGTTACCGTCAACATGAAAATAACATGACCAAAAACGATCAAATGATGAAAAAATATGACAACTATCGTAATAAAAAATAATTCTCTTCAAACACCAAATGAAGACCTCTAAAAAATCATTGAAATTGTTGTCAGAGGGTATTTCACTATCTGTTGTAGCTGCAGTAACTAAAGTTTTAGATTTATTAAGAGGAAGTATCTTTTTAAAGGTTTTTAGTCCAAGTGAATATGGATTAATTGATATTGTAAACCAAATCATCTCCTTATCAAAGTATACTGATATTGGTCTGCTAAACAATGTTCAAAGAGAGTACAATGTTGATGTTTTATCGGATAAAGTAAAAGCAGAAAAAAATAAAGAGGTTGCTTTTGGAGCGGATATTATAATTTCTATTATTACGGCACTTACCATTATTATTATTGCTTTAACAATCAATAAAAGTGATGTAGTTAAAACAGGTATTATTTTTGGAGCCTTAGCATTTTTAGCATCAAAAGGAGCGAAAATGATCAAATTGGAAATGATGATCAATAAGAAATTCAAAATTTTGTCAAAAGTTAATTTGTTTACAAACATCACACTTAATATTGCCATTATATCTTCAGTTGTAGCCCTTGGGATTTATTCACCATTAGTATTAAAACCCTTAATTTTGGTGAGCTTGTTTTTTCTTCTTTATTATTTTTACCCGTTTAAAATTTCTTTTTCCCTAGGAAATGCTATAAATCAAATAAAATATGGGTTCTTATTCTCGGGTATTTCTATTTTAGGTGGTTTTTGGATTTTATTTGAGCGTTTTGTTATAACCCATTATTTTACGCTTGAAGAACTGGGTCTTTTTGCTGGTTGTTTGTTTGTTATCAAAGTGATCACCTCTATATTAGATGAGTTGGTTAAACCTATTGCCATAAGAGTTAGAGAATCCCTTATATCAAACGATAAATCAATAATTATTAGATATGTAATATACCCCTCGCTTTTATTTTATTTTATATCCCTTGGATTAGTATATTTCAGTCAAGTAATAATCTTTTGGTTAGAGCAAGAATTACTTCAAAAATTCAAAGGATTTGGAGATGTTTTTTCAACACTCAGCTGGTTAATACCTATCTATTGTGTGGGGTCATTTTCAGGATATTTATTACTCTCTAAAGGTATCGATCGTTTTTATGGTGCCTACTTAGTTTATTTTTTCAGATTTACAATTTTATGTTGTTTATGTTATTTCTTTACACCCAAAAATTTCTCTTATTTGTTGTTATACTATCTATTTACTGAATATGTTTTTTTTTACTCCAAACAATTCCTCATTTACAGTAAAATATTTTCTATCAAAAAAGCCCTTCTGCTAATTCTTTTTTTTGCATCCCATTATATCTTAATTTGCAATAATGAAAAAGTCCAGCATATTTTGTTTTAAGTCATTTAATGACATTGACCATATTGCTCCATTACTTTGGTATAGCGTAAAAAATGGTGATCAGGTCATTGTATTTTGGTTTGGAAAACAAGACATTCAAGACTTTCCAATTTTGAATAGATTGATAAACACATACGACATACCCTTTTACTGGATTACTTCATCAAATAAAATAGAAAAATATCTAAAATGGAATTTCATTTCATTTTATAGGTTTCTAAGTTTTCATAAAGTGCAGAGAATAATATTTGATTGGTTTTCGCCAAGATTTATGGAAATTAAAGGTCAATTATTTTTAGCAGCATTTTTAAAAAGAATTAAAATCTATGCTTTACCCCATGGGTATTTTATATACAACAATGATCAGTTCAACGAAAAAACAAAAAAGGAAAAGAATATTAAATCTTTTAAAAAGAGAAACCGGATTAATGTTTATTATCTAAATAATGCTATTCAACGCGATATTTTTATAAAAAAAGGGTTGAAAAAGGAGATCTGCCGTATTAATGGGAATATGAGATTTTCCAAACTTTGGCATGATCAATTAATGAAATACCATTTTAATGATACTAAAGAAAAAACAAAAATAATATTCTTTACCCCACATTGGTCTTATAATGTAAATAAAGAAAAGACTTTATCACTAATCGATAAACTTATTGAAAAATATTCACCTAATGATTTTAAAATAAGTTTGCATACCCGAGGTTCGGGAAACTTGAATTATAAAAAATATAAGGAATACATGCTTTCAAGAGGCACTTTATCAGGTCAATCTATAAGAAATAACGACATAATTATTTGTTTTGGCTCCAGTATTATTTTTGAAGGGATTTTACAAAACAAAGTAATCATTAACCCAGCTTATTTGCATTCAAATCAAACGATTTTTGACGAATATGAAATACTAAATCGTACAATGGATGAAAATCAAACAATTGATAAGGTAGATGAAATATTACAAAAAATACACGAGGATAGAAAAGTAGTTTATAATGAAATATTACAAAAGTTTATATACATAAATGAGGAACCAATTAATTCTTTTTATGATCAAATTTTTAAAGAAAATAAGTAATCTTCAACGCAAGAAATACTTTTTTTTAAAACATTTCACAAATCAGATTTATTATAACAAACACTTTTATTCGATAATTAACCATTATGAATCCTATTTAAGAGTTGTTAATTTTGAAGTTAAGGAATTAGACACTATAAAGTGGATTAACGGCTTTCAATCAGACGAAATCTTATTTGATATCGGAGCTAATATTGGCGTTTACTCTTTATATGCATCACCAAAAGTTAATTCAGTATTTGCTTTTGAACCCCATTACCAAAATTATGCCAATCTAAATATTAATATACATTTAAATAAGTTTACTAATATAAAAGCTTACTGTTTAGCATTTGACGCAAATCCTGGGCTTGGATCATTTAATCTTTATAAACTAAACCCAGGATCTTCAACTTCTCAACTGAATAGAAATTTAGACCACAATAATAAAGTTTTTGAAGTAAAACAAAAACAAGAAATTATTATTGAGAGTTTATCATCATTCATCAAAAAGACAAATGTTTGTCCTAATCATATTAAAATTGATGTGGATGGTATTGAATTTCAAATTTTAACAGGACTTGGTGGATACTTAAAAGACTTAAGACTAAAAAGTATTTTGGTTGAGATAACAGGAGATTTCAAACATTATGAGGAGTTATTAAAATCAAATGGATTTTATTTAGACATGAAAACACCAACAAGTAAAAAAGAAGAATCCTATAATTTAATTTTTAAAAAAAATCAAATGTTATTATGACATCTAAAACTCAAAATAAATTATTAAAAATATATTATAAAATTAAGGAGTCTTTTTACTCTTACAATAATCTTAAAGTAGATTATGATTTTAACGTTAAAACTCTTAAAAAAAACAACTTATTAATTGAAGATTTTGAAAAAAAATTGAATACACATAATATTGATATTAAAGATAGAGACGTATCTTGGCACTATATTTTATTTTATCTCATTTGTCAAAAGCGTAAATACAAGAATTTCCTAGAAGTAGGAACTTTTGATGCAAAATTCACAAACCACCTTTCCTCTTACTTTCCTAATAATATTCTAACGATTGATTTAAAAAGTAATCAAGAAGAGTTCATAAATAGTTATGGTAGACATTATAAAAAGGACTTTATTGAGAAAAGAAATCTACTACTTAATAAAGAAAATATAACATTTCATGAAATGGACAGTTTTTTCCTATTGGATAAATTTTACCAAAAAAAAAGTTTCGATTTAATTTGGGTTGATGGAGATCACAAAAATCCACAAGTAACTTTTGATATTATATCTAGTCTAAAGTTATTAAATGATAATGGGAACTTATTGGTTGACGATGTATTGACATCTAAAATAAACCGAAAATACACCTCAAATGAAAGTTATACGACTTTACAAAATTTGGAAAAAAGAGGTATTATCAAATATGACCTTTACTTAAAACGTATTGCTAAGTCAAATGCACACAATAAGAAATATATTGCAGTTATAAAAAAAATAATATGACCTATTTGGTTGGAAAAAATGAATTATTTAGAATATATATCGAAAAAATCCGAACAGTTAATGCCCTTTATTATTGCAGAAATAGGAGTAAATCACGAGGGCTCAATGGTAAATGCTAAAAAAATGATTGATCAAGCCAAGGCAGGAGGAGCTAACGCAGTTAAATTCCAATCATATAAGGCAGAAACACTAGCCTCAAAAAATTCACAATCTTACTGGGATCTTAATAAAGAACCTACGGTTAGTCAATTTGAATTGTTTAAAAAGTACGATAGTTTTTGGAAAAATGAGTTTGAAGAATTGAAGCTTTATTGTGATAAAATAAATATTGAATTTATATCCACTGCTTTTGACATTGAATCTGCTAACTTTCTTAATGAAATAATGGATGTTTTCAAAATAGCATCATCAGATTTGACAAATAAACCACTTATTAAGCACATATGTGAGTTTGGAAAACCGATTATTTTATCAACTGGGGCAAGTACACTTGAGGAGATCAAAGAAACGGTTTCTTGGATAGCCCCATATAAAGTTCATTTAAGCCTTTTACATTGTGTATTGAATTATCCAACATCTAATGGAGATGCTCGATTGAAGAAGATAAAAGAGCTGAAAGAATATTTTCCAAACTATTTGATAGGCTATTCTGATCACACGCTCCCTCAAGAAATGACTACTTGTATTTTAGCAGCATTATTAGGCGCAAAAATTGTTGAGAAACACTTTACGTTTGATAAATCAATACCTGGCAATGATCATTATCATTCTATGGACGAAATCGATTTAAAACAATTCACTTCTACCATGTCTTTGTTAGATCAATTATATAAATCCGATGATTTTGATAACCTTACGAGTCAACATAAAGCTATTCTTAATGCAAGAAGAAGCTTGGTAACCACTAAAGCAATAAAAGCAGGAACAATACTAAATCAAGAGCATTTAACATTTAAACGCCCAGGCACTGGAATAAGTCCTAAAGATATTGACGTAGTAATTGGCAAAAAACTGCTTTTAGACCTTCAAGAAGATCAAAAATTGCAATGGGAAATGATTAATATCAAAAGTAATGAATAGCACTTTCTTTGAAAATGAAACTTTACGAATTGTTTCCTTTG
>MDTG01127749.1_pt1 | contig 15867 bp, 19 predicted proteins | sample 811421 | NCBI WGS metagenome assembly MDTG01 (sample SAMN05326645, study PRJNA326480) | marine metagenome | isolation source: seawater | place: Pacific Ocean: South East | collected 2011 | reverse complement strand
ATCCACAAAAATTAAATGAAGTACACGGTGAAAAATATATTTATATTTCAGAATGGTTAAGTAAGAATTTCTCTAATAATAAATTACCTTTTGTGCCATTGATAACAAGTCTAAAAAATTCAAAAGAAAATTTAAAAAGAAAACTAAAAATTAATAAAAAACAAATTGTTTTTGGTTGTCATGGGGGAGAAAGTAGCTTTGATTTAAAATTTGCACAGAAGACTTTGTTAAACCTTGTTAAAGAAAGAAAAGATCTCGTCTTTATTTTTTTAAATGTTACAAAATTTTGTAAGCATTCAAGAATTATTTTTCTAAAAGGATCAAGTGATGAAGTTTTTAAAACTAAATTTATTAATACATGTGATGCTATGATATATGGAAGAAGTCTAGGTGAGTCATTTGGCTTAGCTTGTGGTGAATTTTCTATCAAAAATAAAAAAATTATTTCTTACAAATTTAATAGACATAGAGCACATATATATCATTTACCTAAAAATTTTGTTGAGGAGTATTCTTCAAGAGCAAGTCTTAAAAAGATAATTCTAAATTTTGATAAATCAAAAAAAATTAAGTTAAATTATAAAAATAAATATTTAGATTTCACACCAAAAAAAGTCATGAGAAGTTTTAACGAACTCTTTTTAACAAGAAATATAGAGAGAAGATTAACATTTTTTGATTATTTCAATAGTAACTTAAGTTTTTTGATAATGCATTTTCAATATTTTAAGCATAAAATTTATAATCATTACTTTGATATTTTAGAGTCAAAATTTTTTTTCGATAAAGATTGAATAATAAAAAAAAAACAAATACAAAGTAATTAGATGGCGAGGTAGCTCAGTTGGTTAGAGCACAGGACTCATAAGCCTGGGGTCGGCGGTTCGAATCCGCCCCTCGCTACCAAAAAAGATTAAAATAATGAAGCAAAAATATCAATTTTTACTTAAAAGAATTTTTTATTACGTTTATGGAGAAAAATTTTTTAAAAGACTTCCTTATGACTGGAGTAAATATCCTTCGAGGATAGAGATAATCAAAAAGATTATTAAATTAAAAAACTACAAAAGTTATCTCGAAATTGGTTGCGACCAAGATGAAAATTTTTCTCAAATTAATTTAAAAGGAAAAATTGGAGTAGATCCAAAAAGTGGAGGCACACACCGTATGACAAGTGATCAGTTTTTCAAAAACAATAAATTAAAATTTGACTTAATTTTTCTTGACGGGCTACATACATATGAACAAACAATTAAAGATATCAAAAATTCAATTGAGGCAGTAAATTCAAATGGATTAATTCTTATACATGACTGTCTTCCAAAAAAAATATGGAATCAAATTGTACCAAGACTATATGGACATTGGAATGGTGACGTATGGAAAGCTATAGTGGAAACAAGAACTTTCGATAGCGTTGATACTTTTACCTGTATAGCCGACCATGGTTTAGGTGTTATTCTAAAAAGAAAAAATACAAATTTTTTAAAACTGGAAAAAGAAAATTTTAAAAATTTAAAATTTTCCGAATATTTTTACAAACACAAAGAATATATGAATCCAATTTCAGTAGAAAAATTATTTAATATAATTTGATTATATATGAACGATTTAAAAATGTACTGTATTACAATTAATGATGCTCATTTAGATTTAATAAAATCTTTAAACTACACACCCGTTGGTTTAGGTAAAAATATAAAATCAAAAGAGTTCATTAGGGATAATACTGGCGACAACATAAGTAGAAAAAACCCATTTTATGGTGAATATACCTTTCATTATTGGATTTGGAAAAATAGAATTCACGAACTTGAGTCGAGTTGGATTGGTTTTTGTCAATATAGAAAATTTTGGTCATTAAATAAAAACCTTGAGTACGAAAATTTTCAAAGTTTTAATAATTCAATTTTAAAAACAATACCTGATGAGTACAAAAATTTTGAGACAATATTGGGTGAACCTCTTTATGTTAATGAATTTAAACTTGCTAAATTTGTTAAACAAAATTTTACAACAATGATTACAAACCCAATTTTATTTTTTGATAAAAGTAAAAGAAATTTGAAATTTCATTTTGATATGATGCATGGTAAAGGTAACTTGATTAAAGCAATTAATCTATTGGACCAAGCTGAAAAAAACGATTTTTCAAATTTTTTAGAACAATCCGTATCATTTAACCCACACAATATGTTTATATGCAAGTCTAAAGAAAAATTAAAACTTTATTATGAATCTTTATTTCCTTGGTTAGAAAGGTGCGAATCTGAGTTTGGATTTGATCTAAAAGGATATGGTTTAAAAAGAATATATGGTTTCTTAGCAGAGAGGTATTTATCCTACTGGTTTAAAAAATATACTAATATTGGAATTATGCCTATCATTTTTAAAGATATTTCTGATTTTAAAAAAAGTTAAAGACTTTTAAATTTTTTACAAAAATAATCAAAAGAATTGAGACTTTTATCTTTTTTTGACAAGATGATTTTTCTGTTAGGCCATCTAATATTCAATTTTTTATCATTGTAAATAATTCCACTTTCAAAATTAGGTTTATAATAATTATCTAATTTATAGTAAATAATATTTTCATCATCATAACTATAATATGCGTGAGCAAAACCTCTAGGAATATAGAGACCAATTGCATTTTTTTTTGATAAAATTATTTTGAATATTTTTCCAAATGTTTTAGATTTTTTACGAAGGTCAATTACTACATCCAGTATTTTTCCTTTAATTACATTTACGTATTTTGCTTGTTTAAATTTTGTTTGAAAATGAAATCCTCTTAAAATATTTTTCTTAGAAGTAGTACAATATTCAAAAACAAATTTTTTTTTAAGGCGCTTTTTATTAAAAGTTTCTCTCAGAGAGCCTCTATTGTCTACATTATTAATTTGTTTAATTATATATAAGTCTTTGAATTTCGTTTTATAAACTCTCATTTTTTTAATAAATTGTTTAGTTTACTTATATTCATATCCATTCTTTTTGGAAATTCTCCTCTAGAATATTTCTTTTTAATTTTCTTATTATTCTTTTTTGCAAATTGGTAAATTGTTTGTTGCCTTCCACCAATATTAATAATTCCTTTTTTATTTATAACTTTAAAAACTAATTTAGCTGCATCTTCCTGAAAAATAAAATTTGATTTTACATTTGCATAAGCTTTTTTGTGTATAAAGGGTTTTTCTGTCATACAAAGTCTTAGGATTAAAGAATTTTTGTACATTTGCACAGCACTTTCCCCACCTAATTTAGACCATCCATAATTGTTCCAAGGTTTCAATGGATCAATTTCCTTGTAATTCCCGGAGTTTCCCGGATAAATGTAATTAGTTGATAAATAAACTACTTTTATATTTAATTTTGATGCTTCTTTTATTAAATTGCATGTACCAATTATATTTAAGTCGATACTTTTACAAATATCTTTTTCATGAATTGACATCGGCCTAGACAATCCAGCTAAATGTAAAATGATTTTTGGTTTTACTCTTGTAAGATTTCTTTTAATTGATTTTGGTAGCAATATATTTAATTGCTTTTTATCCTTAAATATTAAGTTTTTTTTAATTCTTAAATTTTTTAAAACTTTACCAAATCTACTATTTGATCCTGTGACTAAAATTTTCATGATGATTAAATAATTGATTTTAGGTATTTTGAATATTCACAATTACCATAAAATTTAATTGCTTCACTAATATCTCTCTTTTTAATCCAATTGTTTGCAAGCGCTATTTCTTCTAAACAAGCTATCTTTAATCCCTGTCTATTTTCAATAGTAGAAATGTAATTAGAAGCATTATAAAAATCTTGAATATTTCCTGTATCAAGCCAAGTACCACCCCTACCTATCAATTCTGCAGACAGTTTATTTCTTTTTTTATATTTATTAAGTAAGTCGACTATTTCTAGTTCTTTTCTTTTTGAAGGTTTTAACTCCTTACTTAAACCAATTACTTTATTGTCGAAAAAGTAAAGCCCAGTTACAGCTAAATTTGACTTAGATTTTAATGGTTTTTCAATAAGTTTAATAACTTTATTTTTTTGATTTGTAATTGCAACCCCATATAAATTGGGATTTTTTACTGGATGTAAAAAGATTTTAGCTCCTGTTTTAAGTCCCGTACTTTTTTTTAGAGTTCTAGTTAAACTTTGTCCATAAAAAAAGTTATCTCCTAAAATCAAAGCAATATTATCTTTACCGATAAACTTTTCTCCAATTATAAAGGCTTCAGGTAAACCTCCAGGACTTAACTGCTCTTTATATTGAATTTTTATACCTAGATTATTTTTTTCCGGTAAAATTTTCCTAAATTGTTGCAGTTGACCTTTATTTACAATAATTAATATATCTCTTATTCCTGCTAACATTAAAACAGATAAAGGGTAATAAATTAAAGGTTTATCATAAAGGGGAAGCAATTGTTTGTTAACTGCTTTCGTAAGTGGACTCATTCTAGTACCTAAACCACCTGCTAAAATTATTCCTTTTTTAATCATACCTTACCTAATCTTCTATAAAATAATCTCGTTGAGATTTTTGAAAAATATTTTTGATTATTAACATACCAATCTACAGTTTTAGATATTCCTTGATTAAGGTTTATTTTAGGCCTCCAACTTATCTTTTTTCTAATTTTTTCACTATTTAAAGCATATCTGAAATCATGTCCTGGTCTATCTTTAACAAAAACTATTTTCACCTTCTTACCAATTTTTATTTTTTTTTTAATCATTGATGATAAAATTTTTTGAACTATTTCTTTATTTGAACAATTAATTCCTGATCCAATATTATACTTTTCTCCAGAGTTGCCTTTAAAAAATAATTTAATTAAAGCCTCGCAATGATCATCGACAAAAATCCATTCTCTAGAATTTTTACCTTTAGCATATATTGGTAAAGGTTTATTATTTAAGATGTTATAAATTATTTTAGGTATTAATTTTTCAGGAAATTGTCTAGGGCCGTAATTGTTTGAGCAATTTGAAATAATTGCATCTATTCCAAACGTTCTACAATATGCAGTTATGAGATGGTCAGAGGAAGCTTTAGAAGCAGAATAAGGAGAACTTGGTATATACGGATGATTCTCTTTCGACCTAGATGAACCGAGTATGTCTCCATAAACTTCATCTGTCGATATATGTATTAAGCGTAAATTCTTTTTGTAAATTTTAATTGCTTCTAATAAATTATAAACACCTAGAATATTATTTTTTATGAAATTATATGAGTTATCAATTGATCTATCTACGTGAGTGTCTGCAGCTAGATTAAAAATTCCGTGAGGCTTAAATTTTTTTAAGATTTGAACGAATTGATGTCTGTTGTTAATATCTAATTTTTTAAATGAATAATTCTTGTTCTTTATATCTCTAAGATTGTACTTTTGAGCTGAATAAGACAAATTATCGATATTCAAGACTTTATAATTTTTTTTTAACAGCATCCTAACTAAATTGCTGCCAATAAACCCAAATCCCCCTGTAACTATAAACCTTTTCATTTTTAATTATTTATATTATTTATATTTGAAAGTATACTTTCTATCTTAATGAAGGCATTTTTTTGATGCAAATAACAAAAGAAAATTTAACTATTATAATAGTAACGATTAAAAGCCAAAACGTTATAGACCAATGTCTAAAATCTATTGATTCAGATATAAAAAAAATCATTGTAGAAAACTCACAAGATCAGACTTTTACAGATAATTTAAAAAAAAATTATGAAAATATAGAGTGCTATGTTACTGGAAAAAATTTAGGCATGGGTGCGGGTAATAACTACGGTATTAATAAATCAAATACTAGATATGTTATGATATTAAACCCAGATGTTATTTTAAGGAGAGATACTCTTAAAAAAATTTTTGATATTTCAAAAAATCTTGATTTTGCTATTTTGTGTCCTTTAAACGAAGACAAAAAATATCCTAATTTCAAAAATTTTAATGAAGAAGAAAATGAAAAAAAAAATTTAATCGAAGTTAATCAAGTTGATGGATACGCTATGATATTAGATAAAAATCAGTTTAACGGAACATTTTTTGATGAAAAAATATTTATGTATTTGGAAAACGATGATCTTTGTCTAAGGGTTAAAAAAGATAATAAGAAAATACTTGTTTATAAAGATTCTTTAATTTCACATCTAGGAGCCCAAACTGTAGATCAAAAATACTATCAGCAACTAGAATTCTCAAGAAATTGGCACTGGAATTGGTCGAGGTTTTATTTTAGAAAAAAACACTATGGATTCTTAAATGCTTTTTTTTCAGGTTTTTTTATTTTTTTAAGAGCAATGATAAAGAGTGGATTTTTTTTTATGACAAGAAATAGATTTAAATCTAAAATATATTACTGTAGAGCAGTAGGATTTATCAATGCTTTGTTTAATAAAGATTCATCGTTTCGACCAAGATTAGATTGACTTAATCTTTTCAAAGTTATAATTCGTGCTAATGTCTCAAAAAATGAAAATTTTAGTAACTGGTGGAGCAGGGTTTGTTGGCACTAACTTGATAAAATTTTTTTTAAAGAAGACAAATTATAAGATTATAAGCTTAGATAACTATTCAACAGGTACTAAAAGAAATCATATTAAGAATGAAAGAATAAAATATATTAGAGGAAATACTAAGAACATATCAAAATTAATTAAAGATACAAAAAATATTCAATCAGTTTTTCATTTTGGTGAATTTGCAAGAATTTATCAAAGTTTTAAGATGATTGACAACTGTATAGATAGTAATTTCACAGGATCTAATGCAGTATTTAATTTTTGTTTAAAAAATAAGATTAAATTAATTTATTCAGCAACATCCGCATCTTTAGGAAATAAAGGAAAAGATAAAAATTTGTCTCCTTACGCTTTTAGTAAAGCAAAAAATCTAGAAATTCTTGAAAATCTCAAAAATTTTTTTAAATTTAAATATGAAGTAATTTATTTTTATAATGTATATGGACCACATCAAATTTCCAAAGGTTATATGTCTACTGTAATAGGAATTTTCGAAGACCATTTTTTAAGGAATAAAGCAATTCCTGTTGTTAGACCTGGTTCACAAACTAGACGATTTACGCATATTGACGATACTATCCAAATTTGTTTTTTAGCTTGGAAAAAAAATTTAAACAGACATTATATAATTTCTAACTCAAAATCTTATTCAATATTAGAAGTTGCAAAAATGTTTAGCACAAAAATAAAATATTTGCCCGCAAGAAAAGGAGAAAGATATTCATCAGCTTTAGTGAATAAAAATTTATCTAACAAAATTTATAAATTTTATGGAAAAAAAAGCTTAAAAATTTATATCGAAAATTTTATTAAACAAAATTCTTAATGACCTGGAAACTCGATTAAACACTCGGTTTTATAACCTTTATTTTTGAGAAGTTCATTACCGGGTAAGTCAAAAAGATTTATTACGAAAATAAAGCCTGCTACTTTTCCACCAGATAATTCAATTAATTTTGCCGCAGCTTCTGCAGTCCCACCTGTTGCAATTAAATCATCAATAACTAATATTTTTTCTCCTTTAGAAATAGAGTCTTTATGAACTTCAATAGTTGCCTCGCCGTATTCTAGTTTAAAATCAACAGAATGAGTTTCTGCTGGAAGTTTATTTTTCTTTCTTAACATTATAAAAGGTTTATTTAATACATAAGAAATAGTTGCAGCGAATACAAAACCTCGAGACTCAATAGCAGAGACTTTATCAAAATCCATTTTTTTTGAGATTTCTATAATTTTATCATTGGTAAATTTAAATGCTTCAGGGTGCTTTATTAGGGTGGTTATATCTCTAAACAATATACCTTTTTTAGGATAATCTGGTATTGACCTAATGTGCTTTTTTAAATCCATATTTAACTTCAAGTTTTAACAAAAAAGCATTAATAATTAAATGATGAAAAAAAGAAAACTTGGGATAATAGGGGGAAGTGGTCTCTATAAAATGGATGGTTTTGAAAAGACTAAATGGAAAAAAGTTACAACGCCTTGGGGAAATCCATCAGACGAAATCATGACTGCTAAACTAGGAAAAGAAGAGATATGTTTTATACCAAGACATTCTAGAGGTCATAAGATTAATCCCTCAAATATAAATTTTAGAGCTAACATCGATGCAATGAAACAACTGGACGTTACTGATATTATATCTGTTTCTGCAGTTGGCTCTTTAAAAGAAAACCTAGAACCAGGGAAATTTGTTGTTGTAGACCAATTTATCGACAGAACTTTCGCAAGAAATAAAACTTTTTTTGATGAAGAAATAGTTGCACATGTTTCTATGGCTAAACCAATCAGTTCTGGATTATCCAATTGTTGTGAAACCGCTCTTAAAAAACTTAATATCAAAAATCAAAAAGGTGGAACATATATTGTTATGGAAGGGCCACAATTTTCTACTTTGGCTGAGTCAAATTTATACAGATCTTGGAATGCAGATGTAATTGGAATGACCAATATGCCTGAAGCAAAATTAGCTAGAGAAGCTGAAATAAGATATTGCACAGTTGCCATGGTAACAGATTATGATTGCTGGCATCCAGATCATGATGAAGTTGATGTATCTATGGTAATACAAACGTTACAAAAAAATGCTTTAAATGCTCAAAATATGATTAAAGAAGTGATAAAGACATTCAAAGATTATTCAGTTGAGAAAGATCCTGCTAATAATTGTTTGGATGTTGCAATTATAACTGACCCGAAGTTTAGGACGAAAAAAACAATTAAAAAACTAAAAAACATCGCTGGAAGGATATTAAATAAAAATAAAAATCTCTAATGCCAACATATACGGTAAAATATTCAAATCTTAATCTTTCTCAAAAGCAAAAAAATTTGATAGCTAATGATATCACAATCACCCATAACAAATTTACGGGAGCAAATACCTATTTCGCTCAAGTAATATTTAAAAAAAATGACAAGAATTCACATTATATGGGAGGTAAATTAGTTAAAACTAAAGAAATTTTCTTAAACGGACAGATAAGAGCTGGACGAACGTCAAAAATAAAAAAACAATTAATTTTAGGTTTAAGAAAAATTTTAATTAAGAATACGAAGTTACGAAGAGATTTTGTTTGGGTTTACTTGGAGGATCTATTGCCTGATCAAATGATCGAATATGGAGAAGTTTTACCTAAATCAGGACATGAACAAAAATGGTTTAATTCATTATCACCAAACCTAAGAAAAAGATTAAGAAAAATGGAAAAAAGAAGATGAAAATAGATGGAAAGTCTTACAAAACAATATGGTTTGAAGGTAATTCAGTCAAAATCATAGATCAGACAAAACTTCCTCATCAGTTTATAATTAAAGATTTAAAGACCGTGAAAGATGCAATTAATGCCATTAAATTAATGGAGGTAAGAGGCGCTCCATTAATCGGTGCAACAGCTGCCTATGGTTTAGTTTTATCTATAATCGAAAAAAATGATTTATCTTTTTTAATGAAATCTAGTGAAGAATTAATTGCATCAAGACCTACTGCAATTAATCTTAAATGGGCAGTGGATAGAATGATGAAAAAGTTATCTGGCGTAAACGATAAAGATATTTTAAAAATAGCTCTAGATGAGGCAATGACTATTACAGAGGAGGATGTAAAATTTTGTAAAAATATAGGCTTGAATGGTCTTAAAATTATTGAAAAAATTGCCAGCAAAAAAAACGATACAGTAAATATTCTTACCCATTGCAACGCGGGATGGTTAGCTACTATAGACTGGGGGACTGCTACTTCACCTATTTATCATGCTCATCAAAAAGGAATAAAAGTTCATGTTTGGGTTGATGAAACAAGGCCAAGGAATCAAGGAGCTAATTTAACTTCTTTTGAATTAAATGAAGAAGGAGTTTCAAATACTATTATTACTGATAATGCCGGTGGTATTTTAATGCAAAGGGGGCAAGTAGATATGTGTATCGTTGGAACCGATAGAACTTTATCCAATGGCGATGTTTGTAATAAAATTGGAACTTACTTAAAAGCTTTATGTGCTAAAGATAATAATGTTCCTTTTTATGTTGCTTTACCTAGTTCAACTATAGATTGGAGACTTAAAGATCATACACAAATTCCCATTGAAGAGCGAAATTCAGATGAGCTATCACATGTTGAGGGAATAGATAAAAATAATGAAATAAAAAAAATAAGAATTTATCCACAAAAGAGTAAGTCACTTAACTTAGCCTTTGATGTAACACCTGCTAGACTAGTTACCGGTTTAATAACAGAGAAAGGTATTTGCGAAGCATCAGAAAAAGGACTGAAAGGTTTATTTAAGTGAGTAAATTGAAAACTGAAGTAATAAAATATTCAAAAAAATTGAATATTACAAACTTATCAGCTTTAAGATCTGGAAACATTTCAGTAAGAGCAAAAGAAAAAGGAGTTGATGGTTTTTATATAACTCCATCTGGCAGAAAGTATTCATCTTTAAAGCCTAATGATATTGTCTTTGTGACACTAAAAGGAGTGTTTGATAAAAAAAAGAGTAAACCATCTTCGGAATGGAGATTCCATCAAGATATTTATGTGAATAAAAAAGAGGCTAAAGCCATAGTGCATGCCCACTCTACTTGTGCTACAGCAGTCTCTACTCATCAAAAAAATATTCCAGCTTTTCACTATATGGTTGCAGTAGCAGGAGGAGAAGACATTAAGTGCAGTAAATATGCTACTTTTGGAACGAAAAACCTTTCTACTAATATAATAAAAGTATTAGAAAACAGAACAGCTTGTTTGATCGCTAATCACGGACAGGTTGCTTTTGGAAAAACTTTAGAAGAAGCTTTTGAACTCGCTCAAGAAATCGAAAATATTTGCCATCAATATATAAATGCCATAAGAATTGGAATACCTAAGATTCTTTCAAAAAAAGAAATGAAAATAGTCTTAGATAAATTTAAAAATTATAAAAAAAGGTAATTTTTATGATTAAAGTAGGTGAGCATATAACAATTGATTTTCTAGGGGTAAAAAAAGACTATTCGCCTGAATTCTACGAAAAAGTAATATATAAAATAGCGAAGGCAGCTAAAGTAGAGATATTAAACGTGGCATCACATAAATTTGAACCTCAAGGTTTTACCTTGGTTGCTTTATTAGCCGAAAGTCATTTTAGTTTTCATACGTTTCCGGAAAAAGGAGTTATAAGTTTTGATTTCTTTACTTGTGGGAAAGTAAATCCAAAGGTAGCTTTAAAAATTTTAAGAAAAGAAATTGAGCATTCAAGGGTAGTGACGAATGCTTTTGATAGAAGTAGTGTAGGTCTTTATGATGATATTTATAGTACACCTGGACAAAAGAAATTTTATGTCGTTAAAGATGTACTTGAAAAATTTACATCTAAAGTAGGTCAATTTGTAGAGATAATGAACCTAGAAGAATTTGGCAACGCATTATTTATAGATCATGAAATACAAGTTGCTGAAAAAGATGAGAAAATTTACAGCTCTAATTTTTTTAAATCGAGCTATGATTTAAGTAAAAAAAATAACAACGTAGCAATTATTGGAGGAGGTGATGGTGGCGTCGCCAGAGCCTGTTTAGAAAATAATTCAAATTATATTGACTGGTTTGAGTTGGACCCAGAAATTGTGGATATATGTTTTCGCCATCTACCAAAAGTTTGTTCAAAAGTAAAAAAGAGTAACAAAATTAAAACTTTTTGGGGCGATGCGTTTAAAAGTATAAAAGAAATAGAGGACGCAAAATATGATAAAATTTTTGTTGATTTAAATGACGACCAGTATTGTATTGATCTAGCAAGAAAAAACATGAAGGGTCTCAAAAGAATACTTAAAAAAGGAGGAGTAATTACCGCTCAAGTTGGAAGTCAAGATAAAAAACCCAAGCAAGTTGAAAGTTGGTGTAAAGTTTTAAATAATAGTTTTGGTAATGTTAAAATTTCAGGTGCATATATTCCAAGTTTCGACTGTAAATGGAATTTCGCCTCCTCAATGATGAAATAAACGCAGTTCTTATTGACAAATAAATCCCTGGTAAATTTAATTTTAGTTATCTAGAATGTAAAAAAAATAAAGGGGGATTTATGAACAAATTAAATAAAACAATTATCTCTTTAGTGACAACTCTTTTTTTATTAGCTGGAAACGCTTTAGCTGATAAAATTAAGATTGGAACTGAGGGAGCTTACCCACCGTGGAACTCCAAAGATGCTTCAGGAAATTTAATCGGATTTGAAGTTGAGTTAGCGCAAGAACTTTGTGCAATCATGAAACATGAGTGTACTATAGTTGAACAAGATTGGGATGGGATGATACCTGCATTATTAATGAGAAAGTTTGATGCAATCATGGCTGGAATGTCAATTACTGATGAGAGATTAAAAACAATTAATTTTTCTCAGGGATATGCTGATGAAGTAGCCTCATTTGCAGTGATGAAAGGATCTGACCTTGGAAATTTACAGACAGTAAAATCTTTAAGTTTATCAAAAAAAACTGGAGAAGTTAAAAAAACCCTAGAACAATTAAAAACAGCTTTAGCAGGGAAAACAATAGGTGTACAGACTGGAACTATTCACCAAAATTTTTTAGAATCTGGTGATGTTGGCAGTGTAACTGTAAGAAAATATAAAACCCAAGATGAAGTTAATTTGGATTTAGCAGCTGGAAGAATTGATGCAGCTTTAGCCGCAGCAGTTGCTTTCACTGATTATGCAGCAAAATCAAAAAAACCTGTTGTTTTGGTAGGGCCGACATTTTCTGGAGGAGCTTTTGGAAATGGAGTAGGAGTTGGTATTAGAAAAGGTGATAGCTCTGGTTCTATTGGAAAGAGAGACACTAAAATCCTAAAAGATTTTAATAATGCTATTAATACTGCAAGAAAAAAAGGAATAATTAGTAAACTTGCAATTAAACATTTTGGCTTTGACGCCTCTATGTAATTAAAAAATTGAATTGGCGGTTTAATAGCCGCCATTTCTTTATGGAACTTCTATATTTTGGCTCAAAAGGTTGGGGTGACGAATTATTTACAGCATTCTTAATGACTGTTGCTGTTTCAATCACAGCAATGTTTATTGGTATTTTATTTTCTTTAATATTTACTCCCCTCAAGTTATCTAAAAATAAATTATTTAATTTTATTTCAAATTTTTACACTACTGTCATCAGAGGCGTGCCTGAACTATTAGTAATTTACCTATTCTTTTTTGGAGGTAGTGGAGCAATAATGTATGTTGCGAGTATATTCGGTTATAACGAATACATTGAGATTAATGCATTTATAACAGGAGCTTTTGCGATAGGGGTTATTTCTGGAGCTTACTCAACAGAGGTATTTAGAGGAGCTATTCAATCAATTGACAGAGGGCAGTTCGAAGCTGGCAAGGCATTAGGATTTAAAAAGTATATTTATTTTTTTAAAGTTATAATGCCTCAAATGCTTAGACTGGCGTTACCAAATTTAAGTAATGTATGGCAAATTACTCTTAAAGACACTTCGCTAATTTCAGTTACTGGACTAGTTGAAATAATGAGACAGTCTTATATTGCTGCAGGTTCAACAAGAGACCCCTTATTTTTTTATTCTTTTGCTGCATTATTATATTTAATCTTAACTTTCTTAAGTATGAAACTTCTTAATAAACTCGAGAATAATTATAACAAAGGATTTTAATGGACTTTGAATTAATGATAAATAGTATTCCTAAATTACTCATTGCCACTGTCACAACTTTAAAACTCTTATCACTTTCATTAATTTTCGGATTAATTATAGGTTTAATTTTTGCAATCCTGAGAATAAATAAGAATAAGTTTTTAAGTAATTTTTCTTACGGTTTTTCATATGTTTTTAGAGGAACACCTTTATTGGTTCAAATATTTATAATTTACTTTGGACTTGGACAAATAGAATTTCTTAGAACTACCTTTCTTTGGTCAGTACTTAAAGAACCTTATTGGTGCGCTATAATTGCCTTTTCATTAAATACTGGAGCATATACGTCTGAAATTTTAAGATCTGCTTTTCAAACAATTAAACCAGGTCTAATAGAGGCTGGCCAAAGCCTTGGTATTCCTAGCAAAGTAATCTTTTTAAAAATACAAATACCCATTGCTATTAAACAGTCTTTACCTGCGTATGGAAATGAGATGATTTTAATGCTTAAAGGTACATCACTTGCTAGTACAGTTACATTAATGGATTTGACTGGAGTAGCTAAATATATTATTTCAACAACATTCAAACCTGTCGAAGTCTTTATTGTAGCTGGAAGTATTTATCTTTTAATGACATTTTTAATCCATAATCTAATAAAATTTACGGAAAAAAAGATGGGAGCTAATTAGATGTTTAGAGTTTCATGCATTCAACTAAAGTCTAATGATAATTTAAAAAAAAATCTTTTAAAAACAGAAAAATTTATTAAAAAAGCAATTGATCAAAAAACTAATTTTATAATTACTCCAGAAATATCTTCTATGTTTTTACTTAATAAGAAAAAACTTCTTCAAAAATGTACTACAATGCAAAAAGATGAATATCTAATAGGCATTAAAAGATTATCGAAACAATATAAGATTTGGATTTTGATAGGTTCACTTATTATTAAAATTGGAAAAACAAAATTGGTTAATAGATCTGTATTGATTGATAAAAAGGGAAAAATAAAGTCTTTTTACGATAAAATACATATGTATGATGCATCATTAAGTAAAACCGAAAAATACAAAGAGTCAAAAACATTTGTAGCGGGAAAAAAGATTAAAATAACAAATCTTCCATGGGGTAAATTAGGATTAACCATTTGTTATGATTTAAGATTTCCAAATTTATTTCGTAAACTTTCAAAAAAAGGAGCTTTATTTATATCAGTGCCCTCAGCATTTACTCAAACTACCGGCATAAAACATTGGCATACCTTATTAAGAGCAAGGGCAATAGAAAACTTTTGTTATATTTTTGCACCAGCACAAAGTGGAAAACATTACAATGGTCGTAAAACTTATGGACATTCGTTAATAATTTCTCCTGATGGAAAAATTTTGAAAGAGTTGGGTAAAAAAGAAGGTGTAATCACAACAAACATAAATCCTAATTTTGCGAAGGAATTAAGATTGAGGATACCAAGTTTAAAAAAAAATTAATTATTCGTAAGACTTAACTTCTTTGATATTTGAACCGAGATAATTATTAATCTCTAATTTGATCTTAGCCCTTATATCATTCAATTTATAAACATTACGAGCTAATTCAATAAAATTTTCATCAAACAAATTATTTTTTTCAGCTAATCTTTTTCCGTCCTCTATATCCCAAAGTTTTAAATTTGTTTCTTTAAGATTATCTTTAAGTTTAGAGATTTTATCATCAATTTGTATAAATTTTTTTAACGTTTGATTTAAAGATAAAAATTCTTTTTCAATTTCAGCTAATTTATCAGCATTTTTAATTTTTGTTTTTTTAATCTCTAAAATTGTAATTTTATCGATTAATTCACCAGCTGAAACTTCTGCCAATATTTTGTCTAATTTCACATTCATTATATTTTTTATTTTATAAAATAATTGATATACTCAGATAATATAATGTCAAACATATTAATAATTAAACATGGGTCTTTAGGAGATTTAATTCAAGCTAATGGTGCAATTAAAGATATCAAAGAGTATTATAAAAATAGAAAAGTTTTTTTGCTGACATCAGCAGCATATTCAATATTTATGTCTGAGTGTCCATATTTAGATGGAGTAATTATTGATAAAAGACTACCTCGTTGGAATTTATTTTTCCTTCATAATTTAAAAAAGTTATTAGATAAATATGATTTTAGCAAAGTTTTTGATTT
>MDTG01351269.1_pt1 | contig 15868 bp, 10 predicted proteins | sample 811421 | NCBI WGS metagenome assembly MDTG01 (sample SAMN05326645, study PRJNA326480) | marine metagenome | isolation source: seawater | place: Pacific Ocean: South East | collected 2011 | reverse complement strand
GACCCCGACGCGTCCCTGCCCGGCGCTTGCAGTTCCTTTCCAAGTGAGAGGCGACCCCGCTGCGCCTCGACTCCCTCCTGCGACCCTGGACCACCGGCACACACACACCAGAAGATCCGTGTGTCGTGTTGGTTACGTGAGTACGTCGTTAGCCAGGTCGGGAGGGTGAGAGTGTAGAAGACCTTCAACGAACGCAGGACTACTACCGAACCACCACTACCGAACCTAGTGTCCCGCCCGACCCGACTCACGCGCTGCGGTGCGCCTTGCTGGCGGCGCTGGCCGCTTGGCGCTCCATGTCGGCCTCGAACTCGTCCCTCCCGCGGCGCCTCAGAAACTTGTTGGGATTGTAGACGTCCGAGAGCTCGAGCCAGGCGTCGAAGGCGCGCGAGAGCGTCTTCCTCTGCTCGGCTTCGCGCAGGACGCCGGCTGCGAGTGCGATGCGGCCGCGTGGCATCATGCGTATGTAGTGGGAGTCAGCGTCCTTCGCTCCCACGAACTTCAGAAAGGCGCCGCGAGACATGCCGACCGTCCTGCAGATGGCGTTTAGAGTCTCGCCATAGACGCGCCAGTCGACATGAGTGAAGGAGCATGCACCCCGAAAGAAACGACGTGTCAGTTCCACGACGGCAGTGTCCGCAGAGGCAACGTCCCCGTCGTACGTCTCCACCTCGTCGTGCCACACCTCGGCCATCAGCGAGACGGTGTGACACGGCGAGGACAACGCGACGTTGGCTGCAGCATCTGGGTCACAGATCCACAGGCCCTGAACTATGCGCTTCGTGACGTCGTAATCGTGGTCACAGAAGCAAACAAAGTCGACGAGCAACTTCATTCGCTTCACCCAGTTGAATTCGATGTGATCCGTTCGCTCGCCAATCGCTGCAATCACATTCCACCCTTCCTCGCGATTGAGTGGGGACCCTTCGACATCATTTTCATACCAGTAGTCGGTGAGCAGGCTCGCAATCGCTGTGAAGGACATCCGATCGTTCTGGTCCGCAGCCTCGACGAGGCACTGGATGGTCTGCTCGCGCGTCCTGGAGCTGCCTATCCTGGTTCCAAGATCTTCCGTGGTATCCGTGTACCAACTGTCGTACTCGTTCAACTCTACATCTGTGAGCGCATCCTTCGTGGTGTGGTTGAGCATGAAATAGGGTGAAGAAGTGTCCATCCTGCCAATGCAGTACAGTAGATCGGTGCTGTTGCAGCGCGGGCCGTCGGCAATGCAGCACCATTGAAAGATCTTGGCTCCGTCCATTTCGATGATGTGCCTAGCTACGTCTTCTTGTGTGGCGTGCTCCGTAAACCTGCCGTTGCAGATGATGGAAAGGTAGTCCAAGACACAGGACCGTCTCAGTGTAAAGTTCTGGTTGCCAAACGAACTCCTGGTGTCGTCGTCGGTCCACTCCTTGACGAATCCAGGCGTCTCGAAGTCGCCAAACAGTGAGACGTATGTGCTATCAAGTGCTGCGTAGTTGCTCATGTGGAGTGGTCCCCCCTCACAAGTATACAGTGCAGGAGTCGCAAGCGTTGTTTTCAAGTGACCATGCCACGTACTCATGCGACGCCACACGCTACCAAGCTACCTATGTCACGCGATGCCACTCAGTACTCATGGAAGCACGGGATCTCGTCGGCGAACTGGACGACCTTGGCGCGCGCCACGTGCTTGCGCGGCAGCTTGGTCACGAGCTTGCTCTTGTTGCCCTTGGCAATGCCGCGCCACTGCACGCACGCGTGCCCCTGCAGCATCGGTCGCACGTGGCGCATGACGACGGCGAACCTGGGCGGCACGACGAACTCACCGCCGTACGCGTAGGGGACGCGCAGCTCGACGTCGGGAGGGTCGTCGCGCGCCTTGGGCTTGGGCACGCCCCGGTGCAGCTTGGCAGCGTAGTAGCGACGGTAGGACTCTACGATGTCGAGGTCGGCTGTGATGTCGTTCATGTGCTGCGTGGCGTCGTCGTCGCTCGCGACGCCGAAGGCGGCGATGGCGACGCCGTCGAGCTCGGAGCCGGCGGGCCACGGTCGGAGCTTGGCCATGGACTCGCGCATGTACGCGTCGCGCTTGGCGCGGGCCGTGGCGCGGCCACGCTCGGTCTTGCAGTCGTCGCCCCAGGAAGTGCAGTGGGCCTCGAATGCGGCGCGCATGGCCTCACGTGTGGTGAAGGCGGGAAGCGTGAGGCTGTGCTTGGCGAGGTCGAGCGCGCGAGCCGCGGCGACTACGGCCATGTCGTGCGACTTGAGGCGCTTGCCGTAGCGCACTTCGAACTCCTCGTGGAGCGCCAGCGCGTGGGAGGCGACCCACGCGAGGCTGGTGGCGCTGGAGCGCGCCCACAGCGCGCACGGGTGCGCGCTGTAGGCCGTCGCCATGAGTCCGAGCGCGTCGCACTCGGCGTCGCCGAGGTGGAAGCGCAGCGCCGTGCTGAGGATCTGCATGCACTCGACGGCCATCTTGTGCACGTGCTTGTCGGCCTGCAGCTTGGCGGCAGTCTCGGGGTCGTTGTGCACCACGAAGAGGTTGACCATGGTCAACCCCCGGGCGCGCTGCGAACTTTCTCACACATTCTCAGTGCGGGAGTCGCAGTTGCGCAGTTTCCGCCGCCCGCCAAGGATCCGCGGATCCTGTCGGCTGGGCGAGTCTGACCCGGATTTCACCAGGGTGCTCGCTTTTTTACCCGGACGACTCAATTATTATTTATTTAAATAGACAATTTCACGCCCAAAATGTTATTTTAGCTGTGAATTTGACATTTATGATTTTCATTTTTCCAACGGCCGGGACGCGCCAATGTTACTTGTTTGCCAATTTGTTCACAGCTAAAAATGACATTTTGGGCGTGAAATTGTCTATTTAAATAAATAATAATCGGATCGTCCGGGTAAAAAAGCGAGCACCCTGGTGAAATCCGGGTCAGACTCGCTCAGCCGACAGGATCCGTGGATCCTGGTCGGACGGCGAGAACTGGTGACTTGCGACTCCTGCACTGAATACTGGTGAGAAAGAGAAAGGAGTCGAACGCTTGAAAAAATGCCGTCCAACAATTCGCGAAATTCGCAAAATACGCAGCTCGTTCCCGCCGAGCCGCACATGGAGCAGCTGGTCGCCGACGTGAGCGCGCACCCAAAGATTGACCAGCTGGTCAAAGGGCTGCTGCTCGGCGGCCGTGCGCTCGACCTGACCAAGGAGTTCGCCGAAGAGGGCAAGACGACCCTCCACAACCTCAAGAGCGCGCTCACGTGCGTGAGCTGCACCAAGACCATCGGACCCAATTCGGGTGGCGCCTGGGCCACCTGCACCAGCAGCAACGGTGGCGTGCACGTCGCCTGCGGCAAGTGCGTCGCCAGGGGTGCGTACAAGATCGGCAACGACTGCAAGGCGTGCAAGGCGAAGGTCGACTGGGTCGGCGCCAACGACGGTCGTCGCAGGAGCCACCGCATCGCGGATGAATGCTCGACCGTGCTGGAGAAGCCCGCTCGGATCAAGATGCTCGACAAGGTCGTGGCGGAGGTGGCCAGTGCCGACACAAGGCTGGCGAAGCTGGTGAAGACCCGCGACGAATGGGCGGCGCAGGTTCAGCTGATGGCGACGACCGTCCCCGTCGCTGCACGGCAGATCATGCAGAGGGCGACGGCGAACGTCGTCGCTGCCGCGAACGAGCTGACCGCCGCTCAGCTCGAGGCGCATCAGGCGCGTGAAGATGGGCTCGAGGAGAATCGCGCGACGATCGCGATGCAGCTGCAGCACTCCGAGGAGAGGGCGGCCCTCCAGAGCGGCGCGGGCGAGCAGAGCGGCGCGGGTGAAGATACGGAAGATGAGGAGGAGGTGGTGGCGTCGCCTGCGGGTGCCTCGAAGGCGGCTGGCAAGCGGCCCGTTGCCACGGGGGGAGGTCCTGCGGCGAAGCGGTCCAAGCCATCCAAGTCGGCCAAGTCACCGGTGGCATCGGATGGCGGGCCGACCACGCCGGCGCGTCCGGACACGGCGTTCGAGGAGCGCCAGGCGAGGGAGGAGCAGCAGCGCACTGCTCGTGCGAACAGGGCGGCGGAGAAGGAGGCAAGGGCGCAGCTGCGGGAGGCGCATGCACGCGAGGGCCTCGACAGGGCGAACGAGGCCGTTGACGCTGCGGCGAGCTCGGCGGTGGCTGCAATCGAGGAGAACCGGAACAGGAAGCACTCGGAGCACGCTGCTCGCGCGGCCAGGAAGGCCAGCCAGGCGATTCAGCAGAACGAGCTGAATGAGGCGGCCAACGATGCGGGCAACCTGAAGGCGCACATCCAGGTGCTGCTGAAGCACCGCCTTCAGGCGTACTGGTTCCTTCACGAGCTGGACACGGAGGACACGGGAAAGGTCACCATCGACCTCAACAAGCTCCTGGACATGGAGGCCTTCCGCATTCCAAGCTTCGGCTCGGACGACGAGACGAAGAAGTTCCTCCAGTGCGCCGGTGGGGTGGCCGCGTGGACTCGCCTCAACAGCAGCGACAGGACGCGCATCGACTTCCATGACTCGTTCGCCGCCACGGTCGTCACGCTGCCGTCGCTGGGGGGCGGCCCTGGGCCGAGCGCGCCGTGCGCCACCCTGCTGCCGGAGCCGGAGGAGTGAGCGCGGCGGCACACGCACGCTCCGACAGACAGGCGTAGCAGCAGCGGAGTGAGTAGCCCAGTGAGTGCGTGAGTGAGCGAGTGCGTAGCGCGGTGCGAGAGACTAACGACATACTGATGAAACCGAGACCCACGGCACACGAGACACGCACAGGACACTCGGACGACTCTCGGAGTCGGCTTCCACGCCGCTAAGCGCGGTGCGGGAGCCGGCCGCTCCGGAGGCCGAGCACGGCGAACTGGCAGGCGAGCGTGTCTCCCATGGCGTCCGATGGCACCCTCGTGTGCGCCGAGGAGCCGCAGTACGCGGAGGTGCCGGGCCCCGGCAGGGAGGGCAAGACGTTCATACTGCCCTTCAGCAAGAAGCAGTACCACGTGCCCAAGGACGCCGTGCTGTCGTACAACCTCGGCGTGAACATCATTCAGAACGGTGAGGACCTCGGCACGCTGCTCGCAACCAAGGCACCGAAGAAGTGGCAGCCGTTCACCAACGAGCAGCTCCTGGTCCACCTCCGCGGCGTGGAGGGCACCTGCGTGTACACGACGTTCGACGTCCCTGGCTACCCGGACGAGTGCCGCATCCTGCGCCTGGTCCACGAGACGGCGGCCGAGAAGTGCTTCCCGATCCACATGAACAACTACTGGGATCGGGTCAAGGACCCCAAGCAGGAGGACAAGGCGCCGACGGGCAAGAAGCGTCGCGCCCGTCTCAACGTGCTGCGCTGGCGGAAAAAGACTCCACTGGAGGAGGACGAGCGCGAGCGCGATCCGATCATGGCCGACCATGAGGAGGGCGGAGAGCCGCTCTGCCCCGGTGGGTGGATTCCGCCCGCCGGATGCCCGAAAAAGGCCCAGATCAACCCGGAGAACAACCCAGTGCCGTGGCGCAAGGAGATGGGATGGGACGAGCTCGCTCCGAGCGAGATGGTGAAGTCGTGCTCCATCGCGCCGGTGCCAAAGGTCCGAGCCAAGGGGCCGCAGGCGGCGGGGAAGCGGCGCGCCGACGACGAGTCCGGAGGCGCGCTCGAGCGTGTCTTCAAGTGGCAGAAGGTCATCGAGACGGGCCCCAAGGGCTCGTACGTCCTGACCGAGGCCAACGACTGCGTCGTCATCTCGAAGCTCGCCAGCGCGGACGACGACGACGAGGACGACACGCTGGACGACTGAGCGCGCTCCCGAGCCTGCGTGTGCGTGTGCGTGTGCGTGTGCGCACACTTGCGATTCCTGCAATGCGTGAGTATGACGGTGTGTGAGTTTCGAGTATCCAACGAACGCGGAGAACCCCACGCCCCCCCCGCGAAGGAGTTCAACGAGATGCCGCGACACAGGATGGCTCCCTGTTTTCCCAATACCAGCGTACCCTTGTACACCGTTCTCAACGGCGAGCGGTTTCCCGTCGAGAAAATTGGGTACTACCCTAACCATGGCTTCAATACAAACGTCTACAAGATGACGATTGGTGAGGGTCCGCCAGGATCTCAACGTCCAACTGAGTACTTCAGAACAGACTGCAGGGGCGACATGAGCATCTATACCCAACTGTCGACGGTTGCCTGGTGGGTGACCAGAAGCTTCACATGTCAGAATGACACCTGGAGCCCCGGAGACCTTGTAAGAGGCCTTCAGTTCGTGCGTGCCGCGTCGGCGGTTTGTCGGGCAGAGGTGATCGAACAGTTTGGTCCGCCGGATCTGCCAGCGCAAAGGGGGGAGGCCGCACCTTCGTACTCTCCGACACCGCCGGTTGACCTAACAGAGTCTTTGCCAACCGCACCGTTGCAGAGCGAGGAGGAGGACGGGGAGGAAGGGGAGGGCGACCTGGAACGGCTCGAGCCAATCGTAAGGTCTCCGACCTCGCCGTCCTACGAGCCAACTTCGCCAGTATACCTACCGACCTCGCCGTCCTACGAGCCAACCTCGCTGTCCTACTCTCCGCATTCGCCGTCCTACGTCCTCGTGCCAACCGCACCGTCGTACGAGCCAGTCGCACCGTCGTACTCTCCAACCTCGCCGTCCTACTCTCCGACTCCGCCGCGCTCACCATGTTCGCGCAAGCGAGCGCGCTGGGTCAGCAAGCTCCCCGAGCGGGAGCCCGAGGGCCTGGGGCCGGAGCTCGCCAACACGGAGTGCATCGTGTGCTTCGAACGGCCGCGTGCAGCAGTCTTCAAGTGCGGGCATCTTGTCACCTGTGTGACTTGCGCCAGACAGTGCATGGGGAAGTGTCCCAAGTGTCGTGAGTACGGTCGCGTGGTCGCGGTTTGCATGTGAACGCGTGTGCACGTGCGCGTGAGAGTGCGCACGCTTGCGACTCCTGCAATGCGTAAAGTATGAGCGTGCATGCGGGGAGTGAGAGCGTGAGTGTCGGAGCGGGCCTCGTTCAAGATACATGTGGCGCGGGGAGTCGCCTTGGCCAAAGCCGGAAGAGGCTCCGGCAGAAAACTGTCCAATCTGCCTCGAGCCTCTCAATCTGGCGGCGGGAGAGGACGGACACGTTCGAGATTCCGACGGACGCTACCTCGGACCGCCTGTCCGCGTGTGCAACCCCGCCGGTCACGTGCTCCACTGGGCATGTGCGCGAAGGACCCGACCGAGGCCGAGGCAGTGTCCAACATGCCGAATTTTCATGAGCAAACTTGACAATCCACCAGACGGAGTTCCTGCGAACTGCCCGGAGGCAGACGACGACTCAGAATCAGAGGACGAGGCCTACCACGAGTCGGAGAGCGAGGAGGAGGAGGAGGATGACGACGACGAGGAGGAGGAAAATTCGGATACCGAAGTCCCAACGCCGCCGTGGATTCGGGAGTCCATTCGCGACTCGAACGGCAACTTGACCCAGATCATCTACCCCGATCGCAGACTTAGGGAATTTTACACGGGCACGGCACCAAACGAGATGCTTCAGAGTGCGGTCATAGTCGAGCGCATGCACGAGCAACACAGCGACGAGACTATCAGGGAAGAATACATCTATGACACGGACCCGGCGTACATTGGAACTGTGGACAGGTCGACGAATCTGTACCGTGCTACACTGAGAAAGGTCGTGGAGTGGGAATGGAGAACTGCCGCCAATAGGTACGTCAATGTCTACGAGAGAACCTTCGGGCCTCCAATCGTCGTGGACGGTCAGCTACGAGACCACCCGACGCTCCTCACCACGACATGCGGGGACAACAGCCTCCACTCCGTCATCCATTACGACGAGGTGAGTGCCGCAAAACGAATGATGACGTTCCCGAGTGGAAACGCCCACATCTATGAAGGTCGTCGTGGCAGAGAGCGCCTTGTCGAGGCGCGAAGCGTGACCCACCAGCACACTCGGTACTTTGAAGGCGAGAAAGGTCACGAGCGGTGCACCATGACCAAGTACGACGACGGACGAGGAAAGTACTTCGTTGGACCGCGAGACGAGGAGCGATGCTGGAAAATGGACTGGCCTAGTGGGACCTACCAGCTTCTCAGTGGTCCAAGAGGCGAGGAGCAGGTGTACTATGTCAATTACGCCGTCACCAACGTGGCCGAGACGTGGTACGCGCCGACGCACATTGGTCCACGAATTGAGAGGATGAAAATGCGCAACGGCACGATGAAGTACTTCGAGGGCCCGAAGGGGGACGAGCGTCTGGTTGCCAAGCAGGTGCCTGGGCGAGGAAGAATTCTCTACACAGGCCAAAGGGGCCGTGAGAGACCGATGACAAGGGAGGAGATCGAGGCAATGCAGATCGAGGGCACGGGCGGCGAGCACAGAACGCTCCGCCGGAGCGAGCGGGTGCGGGCCGCGCGGGCCCCGCGTGCGGAGCCGTACTGACGGAGCGAGTGCGTGTGCGTGTTTGTGAGCGAGCGGGTGTGTGGACATGTGTCTAGGAAACGTTCAGAACACTAACATCTCACGACGTCACACGTGTGTTCTTACGAATCGTCGAGTTGACCTTGGCCTTGAGTTTGTTGGTATTACGTGGCCGTCGCTTCGGTTTCGTCGCGGTCTCGGCCTCCACGGAGATCGAGAGCCGCTTTCCGACTTCCGCGCCGAACATTGGCCGGCATCGCGAGCCTATGTGCGCCATTATCACCGTCGAGTCGATCTCGAGATGCGCGGCAACGACCCAAGGTCGAAAGTGACTGGGGCAGTACGATACCGTTCGAAGCGACGGCGGGAGGTCGACGTTGGGCGGCGAGAGGTCGAGCGGAGCGGCGACCGTACGCCATTTGCTGGTGCCCCCGCCGTGTCCGCCGCCGCTCTCCATCTTCGAGCAGAAGCGACAGGTCAGTGGTCGCTTGCGAGGCACAAACTCCATGAGAGCCGCCTCCATTTCCTTGCCATTGGACATGGAAAAGTCGCATCTCGTGCAGCATATTTCCGTTCCGAAACGCGACGCGGGCGTGACGCGGCACATTGCACCGCACTGCGTGCATATCGAGTACCAGTCGCCGAAGATCCGAATGCACCGACCCAGAAGCGGCACCGTGACGAGCGGCACGTCGCCGCACGCGACCGCGACGTTCTGCTGCTCCAAGGTGTTCTTGATGTCGCGGCGCAGTCGCGCAACCTCGGAAGATGAGTCCTCCGCGCTGCTGCTCGCGCCATGAACGACTGATACCGGCCGCAGGTCGCGCGGAAGCGTGCCAGACGCCGCAGGCTCCACGGTCTCGACGCACGCACGACAAGCTGCATCCTCGAGCGTGACCGCCGTGCGGAGCGCGGCGGAGCTGCGCTTCGCGCACCGAATGTGGCCGCTGTGCAGGCCGCCATCGATGCGAAGCATGCTGGCAGAGAGACCCACCTCGTTGAAGGCGTGGTTCTTCCCAGTGTTGTCCTGACAGGCGTTGACAATGCGCCGACATTCGGAGCATGCATGCAGGATGATGCAGTGGCGAGGCAGCCTCGCCACTGCCTCCTCGAGCGTCTCCTCCTCTCTTGGAACGACGAGGAGGCGCTTGCAGACAGCGCGCATCTGAGCCTCGCGCGTGCGGTTGCCGAGATCGTATGCAAGCACGTGCGAACGCAGCGCCGCCGCGCGCGCGAAGACGATGAGCGTGGCCGCGTCGCGTGCTGGCAGGCGCAGCACCCTCGCCTCGGCATCCTGGACCACACGGTTGGCAGCGGCCGTCGTGGCGATCCCCTCTTGCACAGCCGGCGCCGCCGGTACCGGCGGTGCCTCCTGGACCTCCACCTCCGTCGGCGGCGTCGGCGGCGTCGGTGGCTTCGGGGGCGGGTCGGCTCCCGCGAGTGCCGCGCGCTCACGCGCGAGGCGCGTCCGAGGGCGCGACGGCGGGCGACGCACCGCCCCCGGACCATGCGACGGCGGAGGGGGCGGGACGACGATGTCCAGCTTCGCGCACGCCTCTTCCACGCTCAGCAGCGACGACACGTCGCTGCCGAGCGCAGCACGCTGTGTTCTCAGCGCGACTTCGACCGGCAGCGCGGAGCAGAGCGCGTGCGCGGCGTTGCCTCGGTGAAGCGACGCGTACTGCGCCCGGTCGAGCCGTGCAGCTCTATGCCCCAGGGCATGCGCGTGACGCCAGAACGGCACAAAGTCGGAGCGGAACGATGCCGCCAGTATGCCGCTCACGGCCTGGACGACCGAGCAGCTGGCGCTGGCGCTGTTTGCGACGCGGCCGCCAAACCACGATGGGTTGTAGGTAGCCGCTGACAGGCTACGACCGAGGTGGCTCGCTGCGGTGCTCGCGAGCCGCGCGGTCGCGCCGGGCGCGTTGAGGTCCGGGTCGAGGCTGCCGCTGCTGCCACTCGCGACGCGCTTCCGTGAGCGCATCTCGGCACTCATGCGTTCGTTGAGTGCGTCGCACAGCTTCTGCACAGCTTCGGGCTCCGAGGACTCCAGGAGGATCGTCCGAGCGGCGAGTGTCGCGTGAAGCGCGACCTGGAGGCCGTATTGGGGCGCGGCATGCGGTGGGATGCTGAGCTGGCCGAGGCAGCTCCCGGCCGCCGCGAGCGCCTCGAGGCTCGCCGGGTCCTCGCCCAGGCAGGCCGCGAGGTGCAGCCTCATGGTCTCCTTGAGGGCAATCGGCGCCATGCGGGCGATCTCCTTGGCCGCGCCGTGCGACTTGAACAGCGCCCGACCGACGCGAGCCGCCAGGAGGCGCTCGTGCCAGTGCGGCCGTGCGCACGGGTGTATGCACGGGTGCATCCCCGTGAGCGCGGTGAGCAGTCCGTCCATGCAGATGCGCGCGACCCCCTCGGAGTCGTTGATCGCCGCGCTCAGTGCGGTCTCCCAGCCCCGGCTCCCGGCGTTCGTGGCTCGCGTCACTACCGAGAGCATGGGCTGAGCTTCCTTGGGTACCGACTTGGGCGCCACCGCGCGGTCGAGCAGCGGGGCGAGGTCGATTGCGCTGGCCGTGCATGTCACGAGGTGGAGGTCGGGACCACCGAGCAGATCGGAGATGCTCTCCTCGCCCAACTCCTGGTCAGTTTCTATGGCCTTCATGGCCTTCTCAAGCGCATTGATCCGACGGGCCTCGGTCTGCATGGCCTCCAGATCGCCGAGCAGCGCTACGTACTCGGCGTGTGCGCTGGTGTACACCGCGACCAGGAACGCATCGGAGGCGAGCTGCACGCAGCGCGCGCTGTCGCGCATGGACTCGTCATGGTCGCCGAAGGCCCGTGCGTTCCGTTGCGCCACGGCCTCGAGCAGCTCGCCGTAGCACAGCCGTACTATGGCCGCCGTCAGCCTCGGCTCGTGGTCGGGACAGGGCGTGGCGAGACGGCGCGGGTCGATCCGCGCGGCTGCTTCGCCCTCCTCCACGACGGCACGCACGCCGCGCAGCGTCGTGACGAGGTCCATCGCCACGCACACACCGCCGGGAGTGAGTGCCGGATCGCAGCGCGTCACGGCGTCCTGGAAGGCCTCCGCGGAGCAGGACGTCACCCAGCTGGGCAGGCGGTCGAGCTCCAGCTGGCCCGCGTGGTCCAGCTCCCTGCGGAGGGCCGCGCGCAGCCGCGCCATGGCTCCGCCGACGCCCGCGTCGACCATCGTGGTGTGCAGCGGCCGCGACGTCGCCTCGACTGGGTTGCCCACGCAGATCCGACCCTCCCGCCTCCACTCGTTCCTGGACCATCGTTCCTCCCACACGGGCGTCGCCACACTTTCGGCGACAGTTGCCGTGGCGAACTAGGATGCGACGTCGCGCTGCACCATCCGCGGAAGGCCGCTCGAGGCGTCGCGGACGTAGTGGTAGTGTGAGGAGCAGAAGCGAACACACGGCCGCCACAGGAAGGTGCCCATCGGCCCACGTGCCGCCTGCGTCTCCGCCCAGGCCTCGTCCACGAAGAGCATCGCGTCGGAGCGGTACCCGTCGACGTCGTGCACCACGCTGCAGTGCGAGGGGTGCACGTCCCCTACCGCTGGGTCCAGGACGTTCCCAAACGCCTGAAGCGACACGGATCTCGAGGGGTTGAACGTAGGGTCCGAACGCGCCAGGCGGTAGATGTACGTGTGGTAGTAGCGCGTGCAGACGAGGCACTTGCCCGACACGCTCGGAAGCTTGCCCGTGTTCATGAAGACCTCCTTCTGCGACGGCAGGAGGAACTCCGTACCAATGAACGCGAGGTCCGTGCTGTCGCCGTGCCGCCAGCGCGCCAGCCAGACGCAGATGCAGCGGTCGCCCAGGCAGCAGGGGCGCTCGCCGATCCGCGTGTCGGGTGGGCGCAGGTACGACTCGTCGTGGCTCCGTGGAACTACCTCAAGCTCCCGTGTCGGAATGGATGTCTCAGCGACCAGGTCGGAAACGAGCTGCAGAGTACGGTAGGTGGTGGAATCCAAGGACAGCATCGGGTGAAGCTGGAGAAACTCGTTCAGTGCCTTCTCGTGCTCCGAGTAGCTCTCGTCCGCGTCGGCGAGCGGTCGCTTCTGCAGCACCGAGATTTTTCCAGTCGCCGCGCTGCGCGTCGGCGACCCGGGTCGGCGGAGCGCCGTCGCTCGACTCCCAGGAATCTTTGGCGTTCCCGCCTCGTCCTCGCTGTCTTTGGTGGGCGCGGTCGTCGTCTCTCCTCTCATCATGGCCGCCAGCCGCTTGCCGTCGCCTTTCTGTGGTCGGTTGCTCCTCTCGTTGATGGCGCGCATCGAGGTGGCGGCTGCCTCGGCCGCCGCCGCCGCACGACGTCGGCTGTGGTCCACCTCCGCCGGAGCGGCGACTTCGAGCTCCTCTTCCTGCTCGTTCTCTGGGTACAGTGGGTTCTGCTCGTCGAGCATGCAGTCGTCGTCCTCGTCTTCGTCGTCGTCCATGGCTCTTGGCGACGACGGAGCCGAGCCATCCGACATGGCGAGTGCCCGGTGGTACGCCCGCCTGAAATAGCGGAGTGACACCGTGCGCACTGCCTCTCTTCCACGTCGGCACGGCCTCAGATCCTGCCATATTAGGACGAGCGTCGCAGCGGCGGGATGGTCCTGGCAATCGCCCCGACACTTGCGACTCCTGCGCTGCCGACTCCCAGCTCAACGGAATGGCCTGTGTCGCTGTCCCACCATCGACCTGTGCTCACTGGATTCGAAACATAGATACCACTCCAATGTCGTGGAAGGCAATTCACCCAGCTACAAAGAAAAAACAGGAGACCGTGCCTGCTGCTCCAGTGCGGCGAAACAAGCGCCGCAGCTTCTTTGCCTTCCTGGAGGAACACGAGGCCGCCCTCAAGATTACCCGACTCGTGCGCCGGTTCCTCTTCCGCCGACGTCTGACCTGGATCACCGTCACCGGTTCGGTCGCGTTCTCCAAGGAGCACCTGAGATTCATCGAGGACAACAGGGAGAAGTGCGGAATGGAGCGTGCACTGCCGAAGAAGCCCCAGCGACCTGCACCCGCCGCCACCGCCTCCACAGCCAGGCCCGGTCCAAGCGTGGACTTTCTCGAGGAGTGGCTGATGGAGCTCTCGGTACAGTCGGCCAAGGAGGACGCCGCCCGTCGCGAGAGGGAGGAGGCCGAGCAGGCCATCAAGATGGTCGAGCTCTTCGAGCGCAAGGAGGAGGAACGGAAGCGTGCAGAGGCCTCAGTCGCGCTGCCTTCCGAACTCGATACAGACACGCTCGTACAGGTTCCAAAAGCGACGGAGAAGGAGGAAAATCCACCGAAGCCGCTCCCGTGGCGCCGCCGAGAGCGACCTGGTACCGAGGGCGAGAGACCCCCGAGTGGAGACGATCCCTGGCGACGGAACACGAACAGGGCCGACAACGTCGTGTCCTGGCGCGACCGACCGGAGCGACCTCCGTTGCTGAAAACATACATCAACGGGAGCGACTGGACCGAGTACCTCCTCGACATCGAGATCAAGCGCAACCCAAACTTTAGAACCGTCATGTGCCGCCAGGGGAACAGGTGCGATCGCGACTTGTGCGGCTTTGCCCATGACCTCAAACAGCTACGCGAGAAGCATTGCCGTCCCTGCGGCGTCGGCGTCGGCGCGTTCAAGAAGATACCGTGCACGAACGGACCCAACTGCCACTGGCACAAACTGGGAAGGTGCACGTACAGTCACGAAGAGAAGAAGCATCCTCCGCCGTCGCCTACTTCGAGCGAGGCGTCTTCCGCCTTCACCATGCGCAACGACGAGTGTGTCTCGTGCTTCGAGCCAGGAAAAAACATCATGGCGCAGCCGTGTGGACACGTCGTCTACTGCTCGGCATGCGACCCGCGGAAGACGGGACAGAAGCTTGTCTGTCCCATCTGTCGTGTCCCTGCGACCTTCCAGCAGATTCACTTCTGAAGAGCGAGACGGACCGGACACGCGTGACTGTGTGTGTGTTTGTGTGCGTGGGCGTGAGTCCGCGCTCCGATGCGGAACACTTGCAACTCCTGCGCTGCGGTATTTGTGTGTCAGGCGAGAGGAGTGCCCGGTAGCTCCCATGTGGGTTCAAGAGGGTGTTTTGGAAGATGTCACTCGTATGTTTAAGAAAGAGAACAGGAACCAGACCTTGGTGACAAGCGCACAGCATCTCATACGACGTGGCACCTCGGACAGGGACGAGTGGCTCAAGGTACTGTCGGTCATCGAGGACGACTTCGTCATGGCTTGCCGAGAGGCCGCGATACAACCTTTGGAATGTGTACAGGCATCCGTAACATTGCGAGACGAGCTGCTCAGATTGGTACGGGAGATGGTGTTCCTCCTCAATTGCACCACGAAGTACAAGCTTTCCGATGTCGAACACGACCGAATGGTCAGGTTGATGCGACATGTGGATGCCTCGCTGTGGCTGTTTGGCGACCACAAACGCGACGACAGCTACGCCGTTCACCATCTCTCCGATTCATCGCTTTTGCTCGAAGAAGCGAAGAAACACACGAAAAAATTCGACTTAAAAGGCATCAACGGAGTCATACGCTTCAATGTACTCGAGAAGCTCATAAGTCCCTACCAGTGGACATTCAAGGTTGCCCCGATAGTCGCTCACATCGAAGTGGAGGGCGGAGAGCCGCAAGTGGTGTGCGTCATCCTTCCGCCCTACCAGGCGGAGGACGTTGCCTACTTTGAACAATGGGCAACGTTCCGAAAGAGAAGGGACCTTCCCAAAGTCAAAGAGTTCACGAAACTTGACAGGGCGACCATGAACTACGTGAAGGGAGTTCTCGACTGCGTCTGGAACGGCTTCGACAGGACGAGGTCTCTGACATCACAGATACCAAGGCAACGCTTCAAGAAGGTCATGAGTGAGCTCGTGGACACCAAAGGCCTGAAGAAAAACTATCCCAAGCTCGAGTGGTTCTGGGGAACACGCAACCTGTGGCTGACGCGGCCCATGGAGCGGTGCTGGATGTGCGAGCGCAAGCTTCTTCTTGGAAAGACCCCGTGCTCGCTGGCGGAGCCCGATCCGCGTCTCGGCTGCTGGGCCGCGGGGTACGACGCGCCCTTTGACTACTCCAACCGCTCGCTGCGTCCAAAGCCGTGCGGGTGCGACGTCTGCGTCTTCGCAAGGAAGGAGCTTGGGCATTTGGGGGCCTTCTACCACGACACCGAGTGTCAGCGCAAGGACTGGAAGCAACACAAGCAGGAGCCCGTGAGCCAGCTCGATGGGCCTCGTGTGTGCCCTGGTGTGTGATTCAAAAATAACATGGGAACAGAATGAAGTTTAGTAGCAAGTCAGCACACACAGACACAGATACATGCTTCCCAGCCTGGCGCGGCTGTCGCTCGGCGGACCCAGGGTCCGTACCGGGCTTCCCGGGGTCGCCGAGGGCGAGACCGTCCCGGACGGACGCATGGAGGAGATCGCCGACGACGAGGACTGTCCGATCTGCGTGATGCCCATCAAGG